>Ga0208645_1003886_pt1 | contig 10845 bp, 19 predicted proteins | sample VirMetDEL_Sep_01_FD_184519 | JGI IMG/M metagenome (GOLD analysis project Ga0208645, IMG submission 184519) | Aqueous microbial communities from the Delaware River and Bay under freshwater to marine salinity gradient to study organic matter... | ecosystem: Environmental > Aquatic > Marine >...
TGTTGACTATTAGAATTAAATTCCCAATTATGAGCAGTTCTTGCCGTAACTGCAAATACATCATCAAATGCATCAAATGGTTTTTGCATTCTCTGATTCCACCCATATTCTTTGATGATCATATCATCTTGAATGATAATAACTTTATCTCCTCGCGCAATTCTTAGTCCAAGATTATTTGCCTTTGTTTCAAAAATATCTGGAGCAAATATTAACTTATAGTCAACTTTAAAATTTTGTATTGTGGATAAAATAACTTGTTCAGTATTGTCCGTACATCCATCAATCACAAATATAAGTTCATATTGTTCAACAGTATTTTCTACAATTCCTTTAATAACATCTGCGATTAACCAATCTTTATTGTGGACTGTAAGAATAATACTATGCATGTGGCGATCCCTCTCTTAAAGAAATTAATAAAGTATCAATCGGCCTATTCATTGTAAACCCAAACTTTTGATTTCTTTCATACCAATAGTCAACATTACATTCAAGGTAATGCCTAATTTGACTATTTTGTTCTACTGCAGGAAGACCATATTTAACTGCAAGGTTCGTCAAGATACTTTGATCATGGTGATGCTCTCTAAAGGATGGAAGATTTTCTTTTCCAGATACATTCTCATCATCAGAAATAATTCTGCGATCTTTACAATATTCCAACCATTCTGAAACTAGTTCTTTTGCTTGGTCACAAACTTTCCAGAAACTCATTCCTGCTTCAAGTTGAATGCAATCCCAATAATCTTCTTCATCACAATCCATATAAACAAAACAGTCTCGTTTTGTAAGAACCTTATTAGGAAATCCTCCAATCAACAGCAAACAAAAATCTTCCCCCATGATACTATTCACATAGGGAATTAGATCTGGATGAAACATATCACCAACGTCAGAATATAAAATCATTTCCCCTTCAGGAATCTTACTCATTGCATCCAGAATAATAAATGGTTTCCAGAGAAAATATCCAAGTCCAGGAGATTCGTTAAGAATATCTTCATTCTCCTTATAGAAATCTTGCTGTTTCAACCACTCATAAGAATATGAATGAGTTTTCAATCCATTAGATTCAGCATAAGAATTTAAATAATTTTGTTTATCCAAATATTCTTCATTTGCAAATGAAACTAAGTTCCAATTCATTTTAATCTTTCCTTAATGTAAGTTTGATTTTTGTAATATTCAATCAATTCTTCTTTAGGAAGACCTTTCAAGTATTCCCAAAGTTGATTATTATTATTCATATGTGGATTATTATACCATGAATTTTGAGTTCTTTCATGTTCAAGATGATATGCATAATTATCTACTCTTCCAATATTATATCCTAGTGTCTTCCATCTGTGATGTCGTTCTACATCTTCTGGAGCATATGCAATAAATCCTTCATTTTCCAAATATCCATCAATGTAAACTTGACGATTAAAGAATTGAGCCATCCCATACTCTGCCCAACCCTCACCATTTTGATTAGGATAATAAAAATATTTACCGTCAAAACAATTTGAATCGTAACCAGAATCTATAAATCTAGAAACAAAATCTTTTCTTTCAAAGTCATCCATATCACTTTGAGTGTGAATTGTAAAATCAAGATTCACTTTCCTTTCTCCATGTTCCCCAAACTTATATGGATACACAACATCATATGACTCGGAAAGCATCCTAACTGCTTCAACATAAGTGTTTAGTGGAAGAATAATATCAGTATCATAATTTACAACAATCTCTGTTGTAGATTCTAAAATCATATCATTTAGAACTTTAGTTCTATGAAATGCATCATCAGTTCTAGTATCTTCTTCAAAGATATGTTTTAGATTATCTATATTAACAAGTCTTTTGATTACAGGTAATGCATAAGTTTCAAATCTTCTTTCAGAGTCAACTTCTTTAATAATGATATTTGTATCAAAATGATACAAAAGATATGAAGTTGATAGAATAATATTCCTAAGCCGATCACCAGTATCAATTCTTATAGGAATAATAAATGTAGTATTTTTTAAATCAATTTTCATTTACTACTCTCCATTCTTCAGGAAACAAATCTTTAGTAGACTTATCTGCATTATTAGGACCAAACCATTTATTTGGATAAATCACAGTCTTATTTAAATTTTGAGATAACCAGGCACCCCACCAAGAAAAAGTAGAATTTGCAATAATATAATCAGAACACATTGTCATCAAACATAAGTCAACATAAGAGTTATTAATTTCTGAGATCAAAAATCTATCGTCTGTAAACAGTTCTTGTCTTTTACACCATTCAGGATCATCAGAAAATATTACTACTTGCCTATCACTATCAAATTGCTTTAGTGCATTTTCATAATAACTCAAAGAAAGATTATAATGATTTCCAGAATTAATTAAAAAGTCTCCACGTCTAATGTGTAAAGCAATAGGATTATTCAATATTGGTTTGATTTCTTCACACGCATTATAATATTCTTTCTTAAAGGTGAATTCCTTTTTAATATCATCAGAAATGTTTTTGAAATATTTTTCAGATTGAAAGTATCCTACTATTGATACTTCGTCAGGACATTCTTTGAAAAGTATTTCATCAAAATCAAAGTTCGTTTCAGATAAGACTTTATCTGTAAATACAAATCCAGTTTGATCTGGTTGGATATCAAAAACATCAAACAATTCAATCCTAAGAATATTTCCCAATCCATCTTGAAGTTTTTCATTATGATTGGGAATAGTAAATTGATATCCACGATTTTGTGCGATTCCTTTAACAGCAGCATATTGGAACATTTGATTTCCAAGTTGTCCCATTTTTCCCAGATAATTCAATCCAATCATATTAAACCTCAGGAGGAATTTCAGATGGGTCATTATACAATTCTGTCCATCCTTCTGGAATTAGATCATCCATAATATAATGTGAACATGCTGGTCCAAACCAAGGAGTTGGTGCAATAACTTTCTTATTGGGATCTTTTTGTAACCATGCTCCCCACCAACTTAATGAACTGTTTGCAATAATTGCACCAGAGCATAAAGTCATTAAGCACAAATCAACATATGGAACTGATGCACCATCTTGGAATAATTGTTTAGAGTTATCGGAAAATAAAAATCTATCTCCCTGGAAGATTGGCTGTTTTTTACACCAATCAATAACATCAGAGAAAACAATTACTTGATAAGAATCATCAAACTGAGCAAGAGCAGATTTATAATATTGCTCTTTCATCAATGGATGAGTATGTTGAAGAAGTTGGTAAGACCACTTTTCACCACGAACACCTTGAAGATTTGGACTACCTCTACGAACATGGAGAAAGATAAGATTTTTATTTCCAATACTTTCAATATATTCTACACAAGGATCCAACCATTCATTCTTAAAAGTAAAGTCCTCACGAATTTCATTTTCAATATTCTTAAAATATTTTTGCGTTTGAAAATATCCATCAATATCAACATTATCTGGGCACTGATCAAACAAATCCTGATTAAAATGAAATTCCCTCCAAGAAATTTGTTTAACATTCTGTTCCCCAATGTTTTCTGGATTGCAGTTAGTCAGATTAAATGCTTCAAATAGACCATAATTATCTGGTCTTGGTGCATCTTCCGGAGGGATCATCCAATTTAATCCACGATTCCTAGCAATACCACGTAGAGCAGCATATTGGAACATTTGATTTCCCAATCTTCCAGCTCTACCAAGATCATTAAACGAGATGCTCATTTTTCATTGCCTCAAATACCGTTGCAATACCTTTATCAATAGTTGTTTTGGGAATCCACCATTTTGTTATAAACACATCTGCAGTATTCCTCTTATCCATTTGAACGGAATCTTTTTCTTCAGATGGTTGAACTTTAATTTCTTTTCCAATCAAATTAAATTGTCCACTAATTATGTTAGCAATATCAATAATCTTTGTTGAATGGAAACTTGTAATGTGAAGATTATCTTCTGAAGTAAAATCATTATAATTTTCCATAATAGTCTCAAGTGCTTCGCAGCAATCTTCAGCATAAAGAAACTCACGTTGCTCCTGACCATCAGTAAGCATATCAATTACACCAGTTTCAAATCCTTTGCGAATGAAGTCGGTAATAACGTGTGCTTTATCGTGGTCTTTTTCAATACCATACACATTCCAGAACTTAACAATAAGTCCATTGAGGGACTTGGTATAAAGTTCACCAACATTCTTAAGCACTCCGTATGGAGAATAACTCATGTTGCTCATCTGAGATGAAGCAAATACAAACCTCTTATTATACTTCTTAAGAAGTCCAAATGCATTTGCCATCAGACGTGCATTGTTATCAATAAACTGGAATGTGTGCTGATACTTCTTAAGATAACGAGATCCACCGACATCAAATGCAAGGAAGAATACAAAGTCACTATCCATAATAACACGATGGAGTTCTGGATTGGGAATTGTGGTCATGTCCTGATGTTCGCCATTGACAACATCAAACTCATGAACTATGTGACCCTTACCACGAAGGTATTCTGTTAGGTAGGCACCGATTTGCCCACTTGAACCTAGTACTGTAATTTTCATTTTTTAATTTGCTCCACAATCCAATTATAAGTCTTACGAATCCCCTCCTCTAAAGACTGAGAATAATCCCAACCAAGTTTTTCACGAATGAGATCGTTGTTGGAATTACGACCACGAACTCCAAGAGGTCCGTCAATATGGTTCTTCTCTACATTTTTATCAGCAACCTTAGCGGCAGTATCTACAAGTTGATTGATAGTGACCATTTCTTCAGAACCAATATTAACAGGTCCAATAAAATTAGAATCCATCAATCTTCTGGTTGCTTCAATACACTCATCAACATAAAGGAATGAACGTGTCTGTTTTCCATCACCCCACACTTCAATTGTTCCACCATCCTCAGAAAGTTCTGCTACTTTACGACAAATAGCTGCAGGGGCTTTTTCCCTACCACCAGTCCAAGTCCCTTCTGGTCCAAAAATATTGTGGTATCGAGCAACACGTACAGGAATACCATAGTTGCGATGATAAGCAAAGTACAAACGTTCCGAAAAGAGTTTTTCCCAACCATATTCAGAATCTGGGTTAGCAGGATATGCGGACTCTTCACGACAATCAGGATTGTCTGGATCAAGTTGATTATGCTCAGGATACATGCAAGCAGATCCAGAATAAAAAACTCTAGTTACATTCTTGCCAACAAAATCATTGAACTTTCTTACAGACTCAAGAACATTCAGATTAATTGAAGCAGAGTTGTGCATGATATCTGCATCGTTCTCTCCAGTAAAAACAAAACCAGCACCACCCATATCAGCTGCAAACTGATAAATTTCATCAAAGGATTGGAGATACCTAGATGGAACAAACTTATAAAAGTTTCCACGATCACCCTTATATTGAATGACTCGTTCTACAAAAGAAACATCTCTCAAATCACCAATAATAAACTCATTAGCTTCAGTATCAGAAAATTCTGGGTACTTTAGGTCTACACCACGAACCCAATATCCTTCAGAACGAAGTCTCTTTACCATATGACTTCCAATAAAACCACCAGCACCAAGCACAAGTGCCTTCTTTACATATTGACTCATAGAAAATGAATAATCTCTGTACTATCTATTATACAAAAAAAGAGGAGTTTGTGCAACTCCTCTTAGGGTAACTCAGGCTCGCCACTTGTTTTGAGTACGAGAAAACAAGAAACTCGGCGGGAGTAAGATCCCATCCGCACCAACGGCATTTGAGAGATGACGTAAACTCATAATAGGGTCATATTGACTCCACCAGTGCTGTTATAGTCCTTCCGTGACTAAGGGGTTTGCTCCCGACCAGGGCAAGTTTTAAGTCTATCCGAGACTTACAGCAACCCTTTAGAAAGTTTTTCGATGTTGTTTTTAGGATTTGCCTTTAAAGCAGCAACTAAAATTTCAAATTTAGATTCTAAAGAAGCAAGTCTTTCTTCAACCTCAGAAGAAGAACCACCACCACAAGGAGTATGTGTCTGTGCTTCTAATTTTTGAAGTCTAGATTCAACTTCAACATCATACTTTGACATGAAAGCACCCGATTCGGACGTTGTTTTTTTTCTTGTAGACATGATTATTTAAAAATCTGTTCTATTTATCAATCATCCTTAACGTAAGCAGGAACACCATCTGGATCCAACCAACAAGTATAATCATGATCTTCCATAGCAGTTAGCAACTGCATTTCATTATCACAAAGATACATGTCACGATAACGTCCAGTATAAGAATCTACCTTTTGAATACGACAATCGGGTTTACCATTGATTTCCAAAGTACCAACTTGTATGTAACGATAAGGAAATCTTTCCATAAGAACAGTTGGTTTGCGTGTAACTTTCATCATGCAACCTCAATAGACTCAAGATCCTGAAAGATATATTCCATAAGCATCTCATAGTCGTCCAAAGGATCTCCAGAGAATACTACACCTTCACCTTCATAATACCGACGAACCTTTTTGTAAAGTTTCGGATTCTTTACATCAAGATAAAAATCACCGTTTGCTGCACCACGAAGGGTTTGGACATCTTTCTTGAATTTTGCGGTCAGTGCCATTGTTTTGTGTTGATTACCTAGTTATTATAGGGGTTTGACTTAGAGAAGTCAAGGTGGACAGATTTGATTCTGTCCAATGCTGGTTGTGGGGATCGAACCCACCTTAGGCGAATTATGAGTTCGCTGCTTTCAACCAGAGAGCTAAACCAGCGTTTATAAGGTGGAGGATTTACACAGCCTCAGGATTTCTCCATCACAGGCACGAAACCCCCAATAGGAATGTCGGGAATTGAACCCGATTCACACCATTATAAGTAGTGGGCCTTAACCAATAGGCGACATTCCCTCAGGATTAAGATGCTTCGTTGTGTTCTGTGTATATGCGTATGAGTTCATCATTCGCTGGTATCATTACTGCTCTCTCGCCTGTTATCATATTTTCTATTCCTATTGTCTCACCATTTTCTACTCTGTCCAGAAGAGTGTCCCAATTGTCTTGCCAGTATTCCACCGAATAAAAATCCATAGTTGACATATTTAGGTATCGGAGTGAGAGGATTCGAACCTCCGGCAACGCGCACCCAAAACGCGGACTCTACCAAACTGAGCTACACTCCGTTGTGTTGCTTACCTAATAATTATACTACTTCTCGTGGTGTTTGTCAAACGGTGCCCAGTGCTGCCAGTTGTATTTGTGGACTGCCCAGATTCCTAAGATAGGAACAAACACAAGTATATAGCAAATGAATGCTAAAAACAAGTCGTTGTTAAGTGCTACTGCTGCGAAGTGTCCCATTAGATTATAGACATAAAGAACAAGAAAAAACCGAATGCTATGAAGAATCCTAAAATTAAGAATTGTGATTCCATAGTTCTCTAAAATATCTGTCTGTGTGATTTAAACAATCGAGTGGTGCTGTTTCGTCTTTTAGTGCCCATTCATAACAAAAGTCAATCATACTAGATGAAACATGATTGACTCCAAAGATTCTAGAAAATGCTGATGATGCGAAATGAAACCTTCGTCTAGTGTGCGGTGTGTGCGGTGCCATTGCCCTTATAGTGTTCGGATTCATAGTAGTGTCCCTTCTTTGAACCGAAATAAATTGTAGTTAATACAAATGGTATTGCAACTATAATAAGTGCTTTTCCTAACAGATGTTCCATTTAATTTAGTGTTATTTTTAACCAAGAAAAAACTGGAGGGATAATGCCAATAAGCCTTAGTAGTCCCTCAGCAAATAAAGCAAGAACCACCCAACCGACGCACATACTAATGATAGAAGCATTACGGTTGTGTCGTCGTATTGCTGCATCGATCATCTCCTGAACTTCAGCACGACTAACCAACTCATCTTGAGGTTCCATCACGGTTCATCTCCAAGAAACTTTGCCAGTGGGTCTCTTCTGGTTTTTACAATTTCTACTGCTCTTTTGTAGAACATATTGTCTGTGTTGCCAGACTGTTCGAAGGTCTCCTTGATCTTCACCCAATTATTATAGGTGTGTTGATCCATTCGTTTTCTCCGTATTACTACTATATTGCAGTAATCATACTTTTGAAGTCAACAAATGTGTTCACAACGTAACAGTGTTGAAGAAAATATTAAATTTGTAACTTATCTTAAACGGAAAGTCAGGGATTCGAACCCTGGGAGGTGTGACCCTCGCTGGTTTTCAAGACCAGTGCCATAAACCACTCGACCAACTTTCCAGGTTTTTTCAACGAATTTCGAAGTCTAATCTACGAACTTTACGTTGTCTTCTTGCCTCTTGCCAGGCAATATCTTGAGAGGATAACACACTTGTTTTTTGTGTTTCCTTTAAAGAGTTTAACATAACAACTTTAGATAAGTCAAGTGCTGAAATCTTATCACCACGAATTGTTGCCATGTTAGGGCATCCACAAGTAACTGTTTTACTTAGATGACCTGTTATCTCTCTATTGCAATCTTTGCATCTTATAGAAATCATTTCTCATTCCTTTAAATACGACCTTAACATCCAAACAAATTTACCATGAGTTTCAATTAAATCTTGAGCAATATTTGATGTAGTATATTGCTTTGTTTTTTCCGATTCTTCCACTACTGTTGTAAGAAGTTCAATTACTTTCTTATTATCAGAAAGTAATTGAGATACCATAGATCTATCAGTTGGACTTAATGATGCCTCTGGAATCTCAGATGTCTCAATAACTGTACTAATTGACGAAATAGCCTTCATGCGAAGATATCTCATATGTTCAGTTAATCTATCTAACTCACCTTGCATTGTAGTGTATTGTTCACCAAATGCTTCATGGAGTTCAAAGAAATCAGAACCAACTACATTCCAATGATACACCCACGTTTTCTGCATTAAGCAAAAAAGACTTGTTTGTGTTTTATGTAATGATTGGTATAACTCGTTCATTATCTTTTTGAAATATTTATGATGGGAAATCACAGATTCGAACTGTGGACTTTCTGCGTGTAAAGCAGACACTCTACCTCTGAGTTAATCTCCCTAAAGGGTGGAAGGTACTCCCACTCGCATAAATGCGTCCACCCTACTCCCCCACCTGGACTCGAACCAGGAACCCCAAAGTTAACAGCTTCGTGCTCTGCCAATTGAGCTATAGAGGAATAAAATCCCCGAAGGGGAAGCGGAGTATCGGAATCGAACCGACGACATCTAACTTGGAAGGATAGCGTTCTACCGCTGAACTAACTCCGCAATGAGACAATCATAAACCATTTTGGTTTGATTGTCAACGACTCAGGAGGGACTTGAACCCCCGACCAACTGCTTAGAAGGCAGATGCTCTATCCAACTGAGCTACTGAGTCATAAGACAATCATACCAGTTCAGGATTTGATTGTCAAGTCTATTATCTAATATCCACTTCTTGGTCTCCCCACTCCTCTTCCTCTAAGCAAAGATAATCAATTTCTTGAGTTCCTTCGGGGATATTTAACCACTCATGAAACTCATCGATAATAGCAAGAGCATTTATTTGGTCAACTGCATTCCCATGTTGAGTAAGAGTCTCAATCTTTTCCACTGCCCATTCACGAATCTGAATCACAGGTTCAATCTGTGTTGCCATAATAATCTTTTCGGAAGTTGCTTCATCCACTATAGAAGCACTTGGTTCTTCCGTCAAGTGCTCCAAAAGATTTTTAATCCAATTTAAAGGTTTCATAAAAAAAATTAAATTTCTTTTTTCTTTGGTTGTGTTTTTGTTCTTCTCTTAAATCTACTATTTGTCGGTAATAAACTTTGATATTTTTTAGGAATTTTTGGTGCATCAATTACACCTTGCTTTTCTTTTGATACGTGTTTTTTTGCATAATCACTATCCATAGTAGAGGAATAATGTTTCCTTCCCCATCTATCTGTTCCCCTTTGCCCATCTGTTTTTACAACTTTTCCCGGAGATTTATCTTTAATGTCTTTTTTAGGAACCCTAAAAGATATTACTTTAGTATCCTCACCCTTTCTTTGTCCAAAAGATTTTGCAGTTTCTTTTGATGTTGAAGTATAAACTTCTGGAGTATTGAACCCAGATTTTTTAATTTTATCCGCAGAAGATGCAGAAGTTCCGTGATACATTTTTACATATCTTAATCTTTTTGCCTCTGCAATAAATTCTTGGAATGTTTTCATTTATATTGCACTTTTTAGGTATTTATTAATCTACACTTGTATCCTTTATGTTGCTTAAACTTTCCTTTAGCAACATTACACATATTTGATGCGTCTATTCCTTCATTATTACAAAACTCATTCAATCCTTTAACAATCAAAACTTCTCCATTTGGTTTTATAACCTCATAAGTTTTCATTTGATTTGGTTGAGGAACAAACTTTCCTTTCTTTGCCTTACTGATTTTATCCTTAACTTCTTGACTTCTTGGAATACCTCTAAACTTTTCTGCCTGTTTTTGGTAGTGCTCTGGAGGAAGAATGGATGGTTTGCCTTTACGAATATTTCTTTGTTTTTCTTTCCAGTTCTCAACTTCTTCTGGTTTTTCTTTTAACCATTTTTGGAAGTTTCTTTTAGCAAGTTTTATTCTTAACTCTTCTACTCCTTCAGTTTTACCCGAAAGCATACGAGAAGCAATATCATCTTCAATATTACCATACACTTCAAATAACCTCTTATGAACCTCTGCGTGGGCCCACAGAGGAAGTTTTACAAGATTACTTGGTTCATCAGTTCCTCCCATATATTTTGGAACTATATGATGTATGTGGTAAATCTCTTTCATTTACAGGATGTTACCGTTATAGTTATTTATCAAAGTAATCTTTTCTAAAATAACGAAAAA
>Ga0208645_1003889_pt1 | contig 10837 bp, 10 predicted proteins | sample VirMetDEL_Sep_01_FD_184519 | JGI IMG/M metagenome (GOLD analysis project Ga0208645, IMG submission 184519) | Aqueous microbial communities from the Delaware River and Bay under freshwater to marine salinity gradient to study organic matter... | ecosystem: Environmental > Aquatic > Marine >...
TTTAAAGCTTTTACCTGAATTTAAGGATTATACAACTAGAACAGAACGTTCTAAAGAATTAATGGCAATGGGGATTCCATTGAACACTGATTCTACATTCTTAGGTCAAACAGTTTTTATGGCTGAGCGAGCAAGTGAATTATTAATTGAAAATATTATTACAGATCGTACTATTATTGATGTAATGGCATTTGCTCAAGCCTCTAAATCAATGGATTGGACAGATAAAGAAGCATTTTATGCTTACGCTATTCGTTTAATTAGAGAATACGATTATATTTTCTATGTCTCACCTGAAGGAGTAGAGATTGAAGATAATGGTATTAGAGAAACAGATGCAAACTACAGAAATGAAATTGACATCATTATTCGACATATTTTAAGTCAACAAAAACACCGCATTAAAAATTATGGTGTACTTGAGGGTAGTACTGAGGAACGCATTGAACAAATGCTAGAAGCGCTTTCTCTGTAATATTTATAATAAAATAATTACTATAATGAAACGTTCAGAATTAGCAGAATACATTAAAGAAACCATTGTAGATGTTCTTTCAGAAGCATCAGCTGAAGATGTTAAAAATCAAGAAACGATAAATCAATTAAAAAAAGATGAGTTAGCACTAACTCAAAAAATTAAGGATCTATCTGAAGATATTGATGATGAAGATGCCGCTGCTCAACAAGCAACAGCAGACACAAAAGATTCTATCTCTGTAATTTCTCGTAAATTACAAGATACAACTAAAGAGATGAAATCTACTGTTAATAAATGGAAACAAGCTGAAGGTGAAGAAAAAGAAAGACTATTAGCTCGTTTAAAAGATTTAACTAAAATCAAAAAAGAACTTGAGGGATTACTTTAAAAATATCCAAACCCTATTAGTTGTAGTATTAGCAGCTCTATTGTTTTTACAACGAGGCTGCTCTTCTACACCTCCAGTAGAACCAGAAGTTATTACAGAAGTAGTAACTAAATGGGATACTGTTAAAATAGAGAAAACAGAATACGTTCCTAAAATAGTAGAAAAAGTAGTAGTTGAAATTGACACATTCTCTGCTCCTATTGATACAATTACAGTATTAAAAGATTATTATGCTAAATACTTCTATACTGATACCATTCAGATAGATACGTTAGGTTCTATAGTGATAAATGACACTATTACCCGTAACTTAATTTCAATGCGTGATGTACAATCCAACATTTTCATCCCAACAACTACAATTACTAATACTATTTACCTCTACAAACACGAGTTTTATGGGGGTTTTTCGGTAGGAGCAACTAATCAAGCAGTACAAAATATTAACGGCGAATTCTTATACGTTAATAAAAAAAGAGATGCATACGGTTTTGGGGTAGGTTTAAACCCACAATGGCAACCTGTTTACACAGTTCGTATGTACTGGAAAATAGGTAAATAATGGCTGAACAAAATTTAAGACAGATAATCCAACAGGAATACATTAAGTGTGCTTCTGACCCAGTACACTTTATGAAAAAGTACTGTTTTATTCAGCACCCACAACGTGGGCGTATTCCATTTAATTTATTCCCATTCCAGGAAAAAGTATTAAAATTATTTCAGGAAAATCCTTATTCTATTGTACTTAAATCTCGTCAGTTAGGTATTTCAACATTGGGCGCAGGTTATTCTTTATGGTTAATGTTATTTCATAAAGATAAAAACGTGCTGTGTATCGCAACAAAACAAGATACAGCCAAAAACATGGTTACGAAGGTTAAATTTATGTATGAAAATTTACCTTCCTGGCTTAAGATAGATGCTCCTGAAAATAACAAATTAACACTTAGGTTAAGTAATGGATCTCAAATTAAAGCTACTTCAGCATCAAGTGATGCAGGTAGATCGGAAGCCGTTTCTTTGCTATTAATTGATGAGGCAGCCTTCATTGAAAATATTGGTGAGATCTGGGCTTCAGCTCAACAAACACTAGCTACTGGTGGTGGTTGTATTGCATTAAGTACTCCTTATGGTACTGGTAATTGGTTCCACCAAACTTGGGTTAGATCACAAAATGGTGAGAATGATTTTTTACCTATTAAATTACCCTGGTTTGTCCATCCTGAACGTGACCAAGTATGGAGAGATAGACAAGATGAATTATTAGGTGACCCTAGAATGGCTGCACAAGAATGTGATTGTGATTTTAGCACTTCAGGTGATATAGTATTTTATCCTGAATATATTGAATTTTATGAAAAAACATATATTAAAGACCCACTTGAGAAACGAGGCGCTGACCAGAACTTATGGATTTGGGAACCCGCTGATTATTCAAGATCCTACCTTGTGGTTGCTGATGTGGCTCGTGGAGACGGGAAAGATTATTCTGCGTTCCACGTTATTGACATTGAAACAAATACACAAGTAGCAGAATATAAAGGTCAAATAGGCACTAAAGAATATGGTCATTTATTAGTAGGTATTGCTACTGAATATAATGAAGCATTGCTTGTAATTGAAAACGCTTCAATTGGTTGGTCTACTATCCAAACAGTAATAGATAGAGGATATACTAACCTTCATTACTCAACTAAAGGTGATTCTACAAGAGTAGATTCGTATTTTGACAAATACATGGATACGAGTAAAATGGTTCCTGGGTTTAGTATGACATCTAGGGTTAGACCTATGGTAATTGGTAAATTCCAAGAATATATTTCGGATCAAAGTGTAATAATTCAATCAAGTAGATTGATAGAAGAAATGAAAGTGTTTATTTGGAAAAACGGACGTGCAGAAGCTCAACAAGGTTACAATGATGATTTGGTTATGTCATTTGGGATTGCTATGTTTATGCGAGATACTTCATTTAAATTTAGACAACAACATTTAGATATGAGTAAAGCTACTTTAAATAGTATGTCAACTAATAAAACACCTTTTGTAGGAGGATATAATAATAATAGAAATATTCAAAATCCATATGAAATAGATAACCCATATGGTGGAAAAGAAGACATTAGTTGGCTTCTCTAAATATTTATAATAATAAATTACATTATGGCTGATACTAGCTTATTTAAAAGATTACAAAGATTATTTGCTTCTGACGTAGTAATTAGAAATGTTGGAGGTAATCAACTTAAAGTAGTCGATACAGACCATATCCAAACTTCTGGTGAATTTGCCACAAATTCATTAATGGATAGGTTTCAAGGCATTTACCAAAACCCAGCATCTACCTCATTATATGGTCAACAATTTAATCTCAATTATCAATACTTAAGAACATACCTTTACTCAGATTATGACTTAATGGATACAGATGCTATTGTAGCTTCAGCATTAGATATTATTTCTGATGAATGTACCTTAAAAAGTGATATGGGTGAAGTGTTACAAATTAAATCTTCGGACGAAGATATTCAAAAAATCCTATATAATTTATTCTACGATGTATTAAACATTGAGTTTAACCTTTGGTCTTGGACTCGCCAAATGTGTAAATATGGTGATTTTTTCTTAAAACTAGAGATTTCTGAAAAATTTGGTGTTTATAATGTAATCCCTTATTCTGCTTATCATATTGAAAGAAAAGAAAACTTTGACCCAGAAAATCCATCAAAAGTAGTATTTACATACAACCCAGAGGGTATTTACGGAGGTTCTTCTTCTGGTTATTATACTACACCAAACAATAATTCTCAAGCAAATACAATTGAATTTGATAATTACGAGATTGCCCACTTTAGATTATTATCTGATGTAAATTATCTTCCATATGGACGTTCTTACTTAGAACCAGGTCGTAAATTATTTAAACAATATTCACTAATGGAGGATGCTATGTTAATCCATAGAATCGTTCGTGCACCTGAAAAACGTATTTTCTATATCAATGTAGGTTCAATTCCACCAAACGAGGTAGAAAACTTTATGCAGAAAACTATTTCTACAATGAAGCGTACTCCGTTTATGGATCAAAAGACTGGTGAATATAATTTAAAATATAACATGCAAAATGTTATGGAAGATTTTTATATTCCTATTAGAGGTAATGATCAAGCAACAAAAATTGATACTACTAAAGGTTTAGAGTATGCTGCAATTGAAGATGTAGAATACCTAAGAGAAAAATTATTTGCTGCTCTTAAAGTGCCTAAAGCATTTATGGGTTATGATGAAAACCTTTCAGGTAAAGCTACATTAGCAGCTGAAGATATTCGTTTTGGTCGTACAATTGACCGTATCCAACGCATCCTAATCTCAGAATTATATAAAATTGCTTTAGTTCACCTATACGCTCAAGGGTATAGAGACGAACAAATGACTAATTTTGAACTAGATTTAACTACACCTTCAATTATTTACGATCAAGAAAAGATCGCATTAATGAAAGAAAAAGTAGATTTAGCTGGTCAAATGATGGAAAATAAATTATTCCCAACAGATTGGATTTATGAGCACGTATTCCACTTCAGTGAAGATCAATATGAAGAATATAGAGATCTAATTGTACAAGATCAAAAACGTAGATTCCGTTTAGCTCAAATTGAGACTGAAGGTAATGATCCATTAACAACAGGTCGTTCATATGGCACACCACATGATTTAGCTTCATTATATGGTCAAGGTAGAATGGAAAGCGACCCTGCTAATGTACCTGATGGTTATAATGAAAAACAACCATTAGGTAGACCTGAAGAAAAAGTATCTAATATTAATACTCAAGATAATGCTTTTGGAAAAGATAGATTAGGTCGTCAACAAAATAAAGTAGACGATCAACCTGATGGATTAAGAGAAAGTGCTAAATTAGCTTATTCTAAAAATAGTTCACTTTTAGAATCTTTAGGAAAACGCACTGAATCACTATTAGACGAAAAAAACATTAAAGAGTAATATCTCCTTATATATTTATAATAAACCTTATTTGGAATGAACATTAAACATTCAAAGTACAAAAATACTGGTATTCTTTTTGAGTTACTTGTTAGACAAGTAACAGCAGATACTCTAAATGGTGTAGAGTCTGCTGCCATTAAATTAATCCAAAAATATTTCGTTAAGTCCGAATTAGGAAAGGAATATAAATTATATGAAGCGTTAACTAAAACTACTACCCTTACTGAAAGTAAGGCTAATGTTTTAATCCAAACTTTACTAGAATCATCTAAAAAATTAAACCGTAGAGCCCTTAAAAAGGAAAAATACAATTTAATTAACGAGATTAAATCTAGCTATAATTTAGAAGAATTCTTTAAAACAAAACTTCCACATTATAAAGTACATGCTGCTTATTATATGTTATCGGAAGTACAAAATACTGAAGCTCTAGTAGACACTAATGTTATTGTAAACAATAAAATGACTCTATTAGAGCATCTCTCTACTTCAGATATCAATGAAAAGAAAGTAGAAGCTGAAGTGTTACAAGAATTCCAATCATACGATAAAGATACTCGTATGCTTACTTATAGAATTTTAATGGAAAAATTCAATGGTAAATATGATGGTTTACACGCCAGTCAAAAAGAAGTATTAAGACAATACGTTAATTCAGTCGACTCAACCCCAGTATTAAGAGAATTTTATAATATTGAAGTAGGTAAAATTAAATCTCAATTAATTGAATTATTATCTCAAATTACCGATAAAGCAGTTCAAATTAAAATTAATGAAGTAAGTAATCTAATCGAAGAATTAGATAAAACTTCAAATGTAACATCTGATAATATTGTAAATATTCTTCAATACTTAGAATTAGTAGAAGAATTAAAAACAGCACATGGCTAAAATTGGCGATACTGAAGTAAAAGGTGGCATACAAACTACTGTAACTAACATTGACCCGGAAACAGGTCAAATTAGTTGGGATGTTGAATACTCAGCTGATTATCAAAAATTATTTAAAGATATTACTGACCTAATGAAAACAGCTAAAGAGGTAGCTGATATAACAGGTGAAGCTTTTTTTAAAGACCATTATTTAGATATTAGAAAACGTAGAAATGAGTTAAGAACTTATTTACGTAATAATAAGGCTAAAGAATATGCTCGTATTAAAGGGATGAATGAAATGAGTGGTACTGGAGGCGGTGGTGCTTCTTTTAGTGTAGATACAGGTGCCCAATATGCAACACCTAAAGCATTTAAAAAAACAAAAGATATTAATGAATCTAATCCTGGTTCTACTTTAGGTAAAGGACCGAAAGCAGGTGAAGATGGAGTTAAGGACAATTATTATGTTAAAGGATTTAAATATAAATTAGTTGATCCAAAAAAATTAGCGAAAAAATCTAAAGCCATAGATACTAAATATTTATGGGCACCAGATACATTCGTTAAAGAATAATAATATGTATAAGTATAAGTTAAATTTAAATGAGCGAGATGAAAAACGAGCACAATTTCAAGAGAAACGTATTCAATCGTTTCAAGAAATTGAAAAACGTTTAAATAGTTTATACCCTTTGATAGATAAAGCTAAAGATGAAACAATAGCTTATTATCAAGATAAACCCGAATCATATAGTGTAGTATATGCTACTGATTTAATTTTAGATTATATAAAAGATATTGAAAATTTGTTAAAACAACAATAATGAAACAGCCAACATTACAAGAACAGTATAACTTATTAAGTGAAGGTAGAGGTAATAAAAATGCTTTTATGAAATCTGCTTTAAGACAGTTCCCAAATCTATTTAATAATTTTACTAATTATGATACTGCGGTAACAGTTTTAAAACAAAAACAAATTATCTCAGAAGCCGTAGGAGGTGTTGCTACAGGTAATGCTAACCCATTTATGAATTGGGAAAAATTCTTAGCTGAAGAAGCTAAAGCAGAAGAAAAAAAACCAACTAAAGAAGTTACGGATATGGAAACTGCTGGTTTTGATTATAAAGATGAAAAAAATATCGATAATCTTTATGGCGAAGCTTTTTTACAAGGATTCTATACAGAAATGGAAGACCCTAAAAATAAAGATAAATCTGTAGATGAATTAAAAGAAATTGTAGCTAAAAATTTGGCTAAAGATAGAACATATTATGCTACTGAAGCTCAATTTGGTATTAAAGATATAGGTTATACCGATGATGCCCCAGGATTAGCAGTTTCAGATAAAGAAATTAAAGGTAAATATGCTTCATCTGGAATGGAAGAAGTTAAATTAAAAGAAGATATGATTAAATTAACAGATTTAATTAACGAAGCTATTGGTGGTTACGTTGATTTACGCCCTGCAGGAATGACTACAGAAAACGCAAGAACTGATGCTGAAGAAGAAGGCTACTTAGATGGAATGCGTGACGAAAAAGAAGACTTAAAAGACAAAGCTAAAGACAAAAAGAAAAAAGTTAAAAAAGAAACAATTGATTCTAAATTAGCTGAAATCGAAAACGCAGGTAAAGTAACTACTTTAGAAGCTCAAATTGAAGCTTTAGATGAAGCTATTGAGACTAAAAACCAAAGAATTTCAATGGTATCAGAAGATGAAAATCTATCTGAATTAGTAGATAAAGTTAAAATGAAAGAAATGCAACGCGAAGTTAAAGACCTTGAAAGAAGAAAGGCTAAAATGGAGAAGTTGTATGAAAAAATGTGTGGTAAAGCCTACTCAAAACCAGAAATGGTAGACGAAGTAGACGAAATGGAATACTAGGATGAAAAAAGTACTAGTAGAAACTCAAATTTTTAAACCACAAGGTTTAATGCTTACCGAAGGAAAACTCTCTAATAGAGGGAATCCTATGGTTGAGGGTATTCTAGCTACTGCTGAAGTAAAAAATGGTAATGGTCGTTACTACCCAAGAGAATTATGGGAACGTGAGATCGACAAATACATGGAATCAGTTAAACAAAACAGAGCACTAGGTGAATTAGACCACCCAGAGTCTTCTGTTATTAACTTAAAAAATGTATCCCATAATATTACTGAAATGTGGTGGGACGGAGATGAAGTATATGGTAAAATTGAAATACTTCCTACTCCATCAGGAAATATCCTTAAAGCACTAATTGAAAATAACATTACCGTAGGTGTATCTTCCCGTGGAATGGGTTCATTAGAAGATAGAAATGGCGTATTAGAAGTACAAGATGACTTCGAATTACTATGTTGGGATTTTGTCTCAACACCTTCCAACCCAGGTTCATATATGGAAATTGTTACTGAAGGTAAAATGGCTCAAATAAATAAATACCAAGGTGTTAATAGTATTGTAAATGAAATTTTATGTGCTAATACTTGTACTTGTTATTTAGACTAATACCTCTGTATTGAGGCGCTACCAAAGAACGCTCTTCGAAAGAAGGGCGTTTTTTATATCTTTTTATATATGTATAGCTGTAATGTGAGCAATATACTATGTTCTGTATAGTATTCACTATTTAAATAATTCTTATTACGTCTCCTAATAGGCGTACTCCACAAACTAAATTTTGAGGTAATGGCAAACAGAGATCTGCTTAAAGAAGCAATCGCTGACGCAAAAGCACTTAAAGAAACTGCTATTGCGAACGCAAAAGTCGCTTTGGAAGAAGCTTTCGAACCAAGACTCAAGTCTATGCTTTCAGCTAAACTTGAAGAAATGGAAAAGGAAGAATTGGAAGAAGGTGACGATGAAATGACCGAAGCTAAGAAAAAGTACAAGGACGATGATCGTAAAGACGGAGGTGAAAGCAAAGAAACTAAACGTACAGAAAAAATGAAGTACGGTAAGGATCTAGCTGAAGCTGAAGACATGGACGAAGAAATGGACTTAGACGAAATCTTAGCTGAACTCGAAGGTGATTTATCTGAAGATGCAAGAACTGACGCTGAGGAAGAAGGCTACAAAGACGGCATGGAAGATGAAAAAGAAGACATGGAAGATGATGAAGAAGATGAAGAAATTGATCTTGACGACTTATCAGAAGAAGATCTTAAATCATTTATCGAGGATGTAATCGCTGATATGGTTACTGCTGGTGAATTAGAAGCTGGTGATGAATTCGAAGTTGAAGACGAAGATGTTGAAGACGACGAAGAAATCGATGTAGAAGATGACACAGAAGTAGACGTTGAAGTTAACGAAGCAAAAGAAGACATGGACGAAGGCTACGGCAAAGAAGACATGGATGAAGGTGTAATGGATAAACTTAAGAAACTATACAACGATAAGAAATTACTTTCTAAAATCGTAACTGTAGATGGCGAAGATGTATCTATTAAAGATCTTTTATCATTAGCAGGTTCAGGCGCTACAGCTGGTATGGCTAAGTCTGGTTCAGGTAAAACTTCATCAATTGGTGAAGATGCTCGTACTGATGCCGAAGAAGAGGGTTACCTCGACGGTATGAAAGACGAAAAAGAAGATATGGATGAAATGAAAAAAGAACTTGACGAGTTAAGATCTGAACTTCATGAAACTAATCTTTTAAACGCTAAACTTCTTTACACAAATAAAATTTTCAGAGCTAAAAACTTAAAAGAAGCTCAGAAAGTGAAAGTTCTAGAAGCATTTGATAAAGCATCAAATGTAAAAGAAGTAAAACTTATTTTTGAAACTTTAAACGAAGGCATGGTTGCTAAAACTGCTGCCCCAATTAGAGAAAATTTAGGTAGAGCTTCTAAAGCTTCAGGCAATGCGCCAACAAAACAACCTATTATGGAAATTGATCCACAGGTTGCTAGATGGCAAAAACTTGCAGGCTTAAAATAAATTAATTTTAAATTTTAAATTTTAGACAAATGTCACAATTAAATTCTCTTTTAGAAAGCGCTGGTGCAGGTTGGAAAAACATGCAATCAGATGCTGCTAGATTGGCGAATAAGTGGGAAAAAACAGGTTTGTTAGAAGGCTTCAGCAAAGAAGTTGATAAAAACAACATGAGTTTAATCCTCGAAAACCAAGCTAAGCAATTAGTAGTAGAGCAATCATCAACTGGTGGTTCTGCTAACTTTACAGTAGGTACTGGTGAGCAATGGGCTGGTATCGCTTTACCATTGGTAAGAAAAGTATTCGGTCAAATCGCAGCGAAAGAATTCGTTTCGGTTCAACCAATGAACTTACCTTCAGGTCTAGTATTTTACTTAGACTTCCAATATGGTGATGCGAAAACTCCTTTCGCTTCAGGTGAATCACTTTACGGTACTAAAAACTCAGGTGATTTCCCATTCGAAACAGACCCTACAAACTTAAACCAATTAGGTACTAAAGGTTTATATGGTGCTGGTAGATACACTTACTCTACTAACCAATTCTCTTCTTCATTAGTTTCTTTAGCTGCTAGAGCAACTGCCTCTAACGTTGATATTAACTTTGATTCAAGATTAACTGCTTCTTTGGAAGCTGGCCAAATCCACAGATTATCAGTTGCTACAGGTTCTATCCCAGGATACGATCCTCAAGCAGTACGTGGTTTCGTACTTACTTCAGGTTCAACAGTTGATTCTGATGATTTATTAATGGGTCTTACTAAAGTAAACGGTGCAAACATCGAATTCTTTGTTTCTGCTTCTGCGGGTGCTGCCCCAATTGATCAAAACAGCAATTTCAAAGTATTCTACCAGAAAACAACAACTATGTCTCCTTACGAGGTAGGTGATTTCGAAGCTGGAAACGACTTCGCATTCCCTAACTCATTATCTCAAACTGATATCGACATCCCAGAGATCAACATTCAGATGAGAAGTGAGGCTATCGTAGCTAAAACTAAGAAATTGAAAGCTGTTTGGACTCCTGAGTTTGCTCAAGATTTGAACGCTTACCAAGCTCTAGATGCTGAAGCTGAAGTAACTAATATCATGAGCGAGTACATCTCATTAGAGATTGACCTCGAAATCTTAGATATGTTGATTACTGATGCTGCTGCAG
>Ga0208645_1003895_pt1 | contig 10829 bp, 14 predicted proteins | sample VirMetDEL_Sep_01_FD_184519 | JGI IMG/M metagenome (GOLD analysis project Ga0208645, IMG submission 184519) | Aqueous microbial communities from the Delaware River and Bay under freshwater to marine salinity gradient to study organic matter... | ecosystem: Environmental > Aquatic > Marine >...
ATGACAATGATGAGATTGAACACATCGAATTAGGTTTACCTGTTGAAGCATCTTGGTATGGATCTTGGTATGGATTTTGGTCAAAAAGAGAATATGATGAAAATAATAATAGAATATATCAATTAGACTCTACTGGATATTGGGAAAAACGAGAATATGGTTCAAGAAGGAATGTAATCTATTATGAAAATTCTGATGGAGTAATCAGAGATAATAGATAAACAGAGATTTAACAGATATTATAAAAAATAAAACATTAGATATGAAAATTAGACTTACAGAATCACAATACAATAAAATCTTAACTGAGTCTTATTACGACCCAAATAAACTATATTCTAAACAATATATAGAAAATGTAACTAGAAATGCCCCTAGAAACATTAAAAATGTGGTTAAGAGTTTAGAAGTTATAGGTTGTACAGATAAAAATGGTAATATGACACAATGTGTTAGAATACCAGAAGTATTATTTGTTTATATTAGTGGTAGATATTAAAAAATTAAAAGAGGTATGGGAAGAATCGCAAAACAAAAAAGAATCTTAATAGAAGAGGCCAACAAAAGATTATTGGGAGAACAAGAGGTAATAGGTAACTCTTTTAATAAAGCATTATCTAATGCGTTTACATCGGTTGCAGATAATATAGAAAATGAACTAACTGACGATAATAGATATTCTGAATATGGGACTGATGTGGTGACAGTAGCCAATAAGTTTAGTGGTGGTGGATACCAGTGGGGCGGAGGAGTTTCAGGTGTATGTATACCACTTTATCATGATGATCAATTAATTAGAAATTGTGGTAAAGGAGACAAAACACATTGTTGTGGTTTCACATTATCTGTTGCATTCATTGTTGCAACAAATAGAGGTTTATTAGCAGGTAAAAGTTTAAGTGATGTTAAAGAATTCTCTTCTGATTGGTATGGTGCAGGTGGTGCAGGGTGTGGAAAACTCTGTGTTACGGCATTAGAGGATATTGGTATCGGTTATGAAGTTAGTTTAGAAGAGGCACAAAAAGGGGACTTCTGTCAAATATGGAGGACTAATGGTACTGGACATAGTGTAATATTCTTATCACATATCTATGAAGGTGATAACATTATAGGTTTTAACTATAGAAGTTCACAAAAGTCTACAGGTGGTATTGATGACAGTAAAGAATATTTTGATGGTAGTGGTGGATCAATGAAAAGAGACTGTACTTTCTTTGGTAGAATGAATCCTTAAAAAGATTTTTTATTTCCTACACATTGAAACTCTGGGTTGTCTTCCCAGAGTTTTTTATTTGTGCCTTTTATTTTCATATGACAGTTATGTTTCTTACCCCATTTTTTAGAATGGTTAATAATAGTATCATTATTTCTGTTCCTTATAACCCAAGGACATTCTTTACAATTTTTTACCATATTAAAAGTTTTGGACTACTCTTAGTAAATACCTCTTATCATACGTAGGACTACAATTCGCACATGAATATTCTATTCTAGGTTTTCTATGTCTTGGGTAGTTACCACCGCAGGTATCACACACAAGACTATACTTACTTTCTATCTTATTAACCTGACTACTATCATAACATCTTTTACCATTACAACCGATAGACTTTGCAACATGAACCCATCTCTTACAATGTCCTGAACCTTTACTACCATGTATCTTATAAGAAAGTGCGTGTGCAATTTCATGTAAGATGGTGTCATTAATCTGATAGAAGTTATTTAAGTTATACTCACAAAGTGGTTTAGACAAACTTATTTCTTTGTCTCTATAAGAACAATACCCAAAACGTCTTTTACCATTATCGAATTTAAAACGATAACCTAATTTAGTAGGTGTTAACAAATGGGTTCTCCCATTGACTTCTACTTTATACTCTTTAGCCATTAATTGTTTTGCGTGTGTCTCAACGTCCTTAATTGTCTTAAAATTCATATATTACTTAATTTGATATTACAAATATACAAAAAATATTTTAAATACACAAATAGTAATTATTTTTTTTTCGTTTTATCCTATATTTATATATATAATATTACCATATGAAAAGAAAAAGTAATTTAAGTGAAGAGATTTATAGAATGAGGAAGTTAATAAACTTCGATTCTAAAGATTTTAATGAAAATATTACTTCTGTAGAAAGATTAGTAGAGGAGAAATTAAGAACCTCAAATTTATTAAAAGAGCAGAATGATGATTATTGTAAAGGTAACAACGATATTGAGGAAGTAAAAATAACCGTTAAGGAACAGTCAAGGGGTAATTATGGATTTTCCATAAGGGCATTTTTCCCCGCAACAGGATCTTCAGATAAGGTTTATACAGAATCATTAAAAAAACTAAAAGATGAAATTATTTCTAAGTTAGATGAAAGAAATAAAAAATTGGTGGAAATGGGGATGATTGGGTTATCAATGGTACAAATATACAGTATTTGGGGGAGTGCTAGTAATTATTTAAACGGTCCTCTGGTACCCACTAACTGGAATAATCGATCAACGATGAATAGGGATTACAAAAAATCAGTACCCGAAATAGCGGATAAGCTAAAAGACAAAAGTGATACTAACTGGAAAAATAATTTAAATTACGCAAAAAATAGAGGGAATAACTTCCTAAAATGGGTTAAAAATTCAGGTGAAAAAGTAGGTATAACACTTAACCCTAAAGTAGAAATACCTGAATCTATATTTATGATTTTAGATACTGGTGGTTGTATAGACGAAAAAAGGGATACTACAAAATATCCAAATTCAGGGCAAAGTTTAATCGTAAGAGGGACTATAAGACTAGTGCCTATCACAAAAACATTTACGGTACCTGAAATAGAAAATTGTTTAAATAATGCCTCAATTACTATTGGTTATGTTCCTGATGGTACACATAGTTGTGATTATGCAATATTTAATGTATTCGCAAATGATGTCCTTATAGGTGTTGCGAATCTTAATAATGGTAAATTAGATTCGGCAGGAAAAATAACTGATTATACTGAAAATAGAAAATCTGATGGTAAAGTAGGGGGAGAGAGATCCTCAGAATTTGTATTGACAGATAAACAAATTAAAGAAATTGCTAGTAAAAGTGATAATGGTAAAGTATCTTTATCCATTGAGGGGTTCCCTACCGAATGGTACGATAGTAAAGATGGTTACGATAAAGGTAGACCTACACATGCGGATACCCCAACAGTAGTTCTAAAATTAGATGGTAAAGTTAAATACAATAGAAAACCACAAGTAAAATTAGAAAGAGGTTCAGTTAAGACTCCAATCTACAGTTTTAACCCATGTCTTTTATCTTAATCTTGGTAAAAGTCTATTGTCGCATAAACAAATATCATGTCATGTTTTACACAACTAATTCCTGCATCGGTAAAATTAGGATTCAACATGATTTTATTATGTGGGGGAGATTTTTTCCACGAATTCACAATTAGAGTTGATAAGATGTCATTTGAAAAATATTCTTCATCCGTTTCGGGTATTATTTGTGCACAGTTCTCACCGTAAGAAATGATATAATTGATATTGTGTTTTTTCAGTCTACTTATTACTGTGGGTGTATCATTGTTCTCATTATGAGAAATCTCCTCGTTATTCTTAAGGTAAATAGAATGTTGTTTGGACGCATTAAACGCCTTATCACACCATACCAACTTTTTTACACCTTTAGAAACTCGATATTGGTTTACTTTTTCGAATACTAATTTATCAAGTTCCGTTTGTGAATACCCTAATCCATTCACTAATAATACTAAAATAAACATTAACTTTTTCATATATTACTTAATTTGTTATTACAAATATACAAAAAATATTTTAAATAACAAAAAAGTCCCACAAAAAGTGAGACTCTTTTTAAAGTTTATTAGAATTATTTTATCGATTTCTCAAAAAATAACCTACCCAAGCGAACGATCCTAACATAAGTGGACCTGTGATGTTATCGCCACCCATAAGTGAAAGATGTAACGCCACTGCGGCACTCATAATAGATCCTACTAAAACTGCACCATATAAGGAGGTCCTAGGAATCAATAATAAAATAACTGAGACAACCTCAATAATCCCGATAAACTCAATGTATGGCAATAAATTCATAAATGTGAAGTTATTTACCATTTCAGTAGTACCAACAATCTTATTGATACCACCTAAACCTAAAACTAAAAATACAAATAGATTTAAACCTAAACCTATGTTTTTTGTTGTTAGAAGGGAACTTAATCTACCTACTAACTTTTTAAATGTTTCTACCATAATTTTTATTTTTGTTTAATGATAAAAATATTTTTTTAAAAAGTCAATATATTTATAAATAAATGTAACAATGTAGGATGAGTATGAGTGGTATCCTGACCATGAAATTTAATCAATAATTTCATAATAAAAATATAAATCATTACCGTCAACACCCACAGATAGTTGTCGGTAATTTTTTTTATCTAATAATTCTTTTCTTTTTTCAACATCACCCATTTTAACTCTAACTATCTTACCATTAACACCTTTTACCTTATCCCATTTAATTTTAGTGTCATTAGGTATATAAGTAATCGGACTTTTTTTCTCTTTAACTTCTTCTCTTTTCTTAGGTGTAGTTTTTTGTATTGTGTCAGATTTTACTTTTTTTCTTCTCATAATACAAATATATATAATTTTAAATAAAAAACCAATATTTATATAAATAAATGTTACTATTATACAATGGAACAACAAGAATTTTTAGAAAGACTTTTTAATAAATTAATCATAGATCGTTTAAATTATAATCCTGTCACTAATATAGAAATTAATATATGTGAGATCAATTCACTATTAGATAAACGAAGTGGTATTAACGTACAACTTAAAAGGTATGGTTATATAGGTATGGAAGTCAGAAAATGTTTAAGGAATATATATGGTGTTACTGAAGATGAATCTGAAATTTTATGGAATATGATTAGACTTCATTTAAAAAAATTAAATTTTGTAGAACACGCATGTGAGGTTTTATATGGAGATTACATACAATACGAATCCGACCCATATCGTTTTGATGGTTATGATTTGAAGGATATTGATGATTTTATTGATTTTATGGGTGAGATTGGATACGGTTCTAGTCAAAATGACCCACATAGTAATGAAAGAATTAATTTCTTAAATATGATGGACAGAAGTGACTACGAATACATTCAGAGTGAGTTATTTGAGTTAATAGAATCTTCTTGGGAACCAGATGATGAATATAGAACAATTAATGAAAGTGATGGACCTTATGGTGGTAAAATGTCTAATGTCGGTTTATTATATAGTAAATTAGAAGATCTGAAAAGACATGGAATATATAAAGGGGATAAGAAATATGATGATGTATTAAAACAGATAGAACAACTTAAAAAAAGTGGTGAAAAATATACAGAACCAAAAAAAGGATTCTTTAAGGGTAAGATAGGCGATTATAAAGATAGAAAAAGATATGATGAATTTTCTGACTTCGAAAAAAAGATTTACGATTACCAAAAGGGGTATGATAACATAGATAAAAGATTGTTACAATATACAAATGACTTTATTAGTTATTATAATAATGTTTACCCTAAAGAAGTAGGTAACATGTTGTATACACCAAAATTAACCAACAAAGAAATTGCAAAATTTTTAACAAAACATTATAGAGAAGACATATACCCTAAATTGACTGGTTTATATAAAAACAAAATTCTAACACATGGTACTAAAGATTATAAATCGTTAGATGTCATAGATATAGATAAACACATAACCACAGGTACAGGTAATCAAGGTCATTTTGGTAGGGGTTTATATTTAACGTCTAGTAGAAATGTCGGTAAACATTATGGTAAGACACAACCATTAGTTCTTCATAATATACAAAACCCATTTTTTATTATACCAGGAAATAAAAATTATTATGGTAGTCATGACTTTAAGGGAGTACAATGTACAGGAAAATTAGATTTTAATTCTTTTGATGTAAGTATTATACCTAAAGAAGATGACGATAATCAAAAAATATTAAACACTATAGAAAAATCCCCTAATTATAAAATGGTTTCTTATGGTGAGAGTATACCTGAATTAGATAAAATGTGGAAACAAAATGCAAAAAAACTATGTTATGCTGATATGGTTAAGAACTTAGTAAATTATTTTGGGATTAGTGATGAACTAGCCAAAAAATTGGCTAACTATACTGAGTATTCATATGAAGAATCTCCTGAGTTTGCTTCACTAACAGGTGCAAAGTCATTAGATAAAATTTACAAACAAAACAAATACGACTTAATTGTAACAAATAAAAATACATCAGGAGAAGGTTTAGATCGATTTATGGATGCGGAAGTAATAGTTAAAGAACCAACATCTGTAGTTTCAATATTCCCAACACTAAATGCGATAATGAAATCAGATGGTAATTCAATACATAGAGATTTAACTAGTTCGAATATACATAATGAGTCACACAAAAGAATTAAGAAAATATTAAGGGAGTATGATGATGAAGATAAAGAGTTCGACCCACTTAACGATGATTTAGTTTCAAAAGAACAATACGAAAAAGTTTTTAAAATATTCGATAGTAATCCAGATAAGATATTTGAGGTACTAAAAGTTTTTGGGTTTAAAGATAATGAATTGGGTGAGACATACGAAAAAGAATATAATTTCATTCACAAGTATTTAACGGAATATAAAAATAGAACGCCAAAATATATAAGAATTGTTTTTGATGCAAATGATTTATCGGATATGTTTGAAGATGATAGAAATTATGATATACAAACAATGGTTAAAAATTATCTAAGTGGTGATTGGGATTATGAACATATGTGGGAATGTATGGATTTCGATTCTTGGTTGTTTGACAAAATAGATGAATCTAATATTAAAACACTTAAAGAACATTATTTAGAAAATTTAGAGGGTGAAGAATCTGAAGATGATTTTATGGAGTTTGTTGAAAGTGAGTTTGGTGGTGAAATTGGTTGTGCCGCCAGTGACGCTCAATACGCCGCAGATATAGATTATTTACATTCTGATTTTGAAAATGGTATCGAAGATTATCTAAGTGGTTTTGGTGGTAAACTACAAAGACCAGTAGATAAAGAAGGTAATACGGGATTTGGTTTAGTATACGTTGCGGATTTAGAAATAGGGGAACTTACACAATCTCCTTTCTTTCAAGATTCTCTTTCAGGAATTTTAGAACATGAATATCCTGATAGTTTTTATGATATTTATAATGATATCATCGAATCAGAAAAGGAGGGCTGGAGTTCTGAATATAATTATTTCTTACCTGAAGATAAAATTAATATTAACACTGATAAACATTTTAGATATGGTGGTGCAGGAAATATAGACTGGAATTATTTTAATGAAATATTATTAGACAAACTATCTTATTATTAATAAAATTTGTTATATTTATAGAATATGAGAACATTAAATGAACAAGTACATAGAATAAAATCGTTAATGGGTATCTTAACAGAAGATACTGAAGATAAAATTGCAGTACTTTTTGATGGTACTTCATCTGCGGGTAAATCATATACCGCTAAACAATTAAACGCAGTTCCTTTTCATGAAGCAACCGACCCAAATGAATGGGTTGTTATAGATAGTGATCATTTTAGCGGTATGGGTAATGATGAGGAAAAAAGAAGATTAAAATTAGACCACCCCAACATTAGAGATTGGGCTAAAGATTTTGAATCTGGTATTGTTTCAGGATTATATAGAAAGGGTGGGACTGAAAATTGTATAAAAGACCTTGAGCAGTCAGCTAAAAAGGAAGGAAGGGAAGTCAACCCTTCTGATGTTGAAAAATGTAAAAACATTCCAGAAAACCCATATGAAAATGAGTATATTGAGGGAACTGACCCTAGGTTATGGTATATGGCACAAGAATACAAAACTGGCCCTTGGAAAAAAGTTATATTTGACGATATTGGTAATAATATTGAAAAATACGTACCAAATATTAAACACAAACTTTTAATCCACTCACCCATATACGTTATGTTAGGTAATATTAAATCTAGAAATGATGAAGCGGTAAAACAAAATGATGAATCCCTTTCAAGAAATCCTAAAGATGTTTTAAAACAATATCTAGAAAAATATGAGGCAACAACATCGAAACCAGAACCAACGGTTGGAGACCCAACAACCGATATAACAAGAAAGGGGTTGAAAACCGATTTAATGGATGCAATGACTGAAACGTATCCTGAGTATAATGAGGAATATATTGATAACTTTATTAATGATTTGGGTATTAAATATGATAATACAAAATATTGGGTTAAAGTTAAAGATAAGTATCTTTCTGACGACCAAGTACTAATAAACGTTGGTGATGACCAACAGACCTATATTACAGACATTAAAGAAAAATATTTTACAAATGAGAAGTAGAGACAAAGGTAATAATATAAAAAAGGTTAATCTTCTAATGGAGATGAGGAGAAATTTATTAAATGAAACCCCTCCATATTATCCTGAAATGGGTGATCCTGTAACTGCACCTAGTGCACAACATGGTTATTTAGAAGGTGACGCACCAGAACTAATCGGTAAAGAAGTATGGTTCCACACAAATAGACATAATATAATGCACAATAAGAATGGTGCATTTGGTGTTTATGGTAGAACTAAAAGTGGTAGAAAACATAGTACACCAGGTATTATAGGTTATACTAATGATTTATTAATAGGTGGTGATATAAACTTTGATATTAGTCTTGGTTACCACAACATTATGAGAACCACAAAAGACGCAGGTGAAATGTCTAAACGATCACAAGTTGTTGGTGTTGGTGGTGTAGTACAAGAACTACCTGATGATCCTGTAACATTAAAAGAAATCGCAGAAGAAATAAAATATAATCCATTTATTTCTGATTATTTTCATACCGCAGATGGTACACATAAAGTGGTAGGTGCGGAGTTTGTATACGCTGAATATCGTCCAGATGGTAGTTATTCATTACACGCAATTAATCCAGTTTTAGAACCATTTAAAATGGGTGAATATAACCCTATGTAATATGAACCCAAAACAAAGATACATAAATGCAATAATTGACGTACTAAATAAAAAGTATGGTAAATCATCTAACCCAAGAAAAGACTACGAACTTTTTGCGTCAGTATTAGGTTATGCAACTGAAAAGGTGGGTCCTGAATTAGTTAATATTTATGAGATAGAAGACCTATCTGATTTATATTATGAAATTATTAATAGATATGTAAGGGATAATTATGGTGATGGTAATAGAGCGTTACCGGGAGACAGAATACGTTTGATTAATATGCCTGATGACCCCAACCCAATAGAACCTAACACTACAGGTACTGTTACATCGATAGATACAATTAATATGTTCGGTGAAGATCACTTAAACGTTGATTGGGATAATGGTAGGAATTTAAATTTGATTGTGGGTGTTGATGAATTTGAGGTTATTGATAAAGATGAACAAAATAATTTTAAACATTGAAAAGATTAATTAGGAAAATATTAAAAGAGGAGTTTAAAACAGAAACTAGGGATATTACTGAGATTAGTATTTATATGTTACATGAAGCTGCGAATAGTTTCGCAGAGGGACTTAGATATATAGAATCCGCAATACAATTCGCATATCAGACTAACAATGAAGATATGATAAGAGACTTAGAAAAGTTAAGAATGACAATACAAAGTGGTGGTAATAAAGTTTGGGCAGAGAGAGACGAAAGTATGAACATAGTTAATAAAATAAACGAAATTATAAAAAAATATAGTTAGTGAAAAGATTAATTAGGAAAATATTAAAAGAGGAGTTAAGTGATAATTCTAATAGAATTAAAATTTTAAATTCCATAGATTGGCCAAATTATGGTGGTGTTATAGATTCTTTTGAAACAACTCAATATCATGGAGCTTCTAATATGTTAGGTGAAATAACATTAGATAACCTAATATTAAAAAGAACATCTATTCAGTTAAAAGATTCAGGTAAGTATGGTTCTAGTAAGGTTGGTTGTATGGGATTTTATTTAACACCAAATAAAGGTTCTTTGTTTGATTTTGCAGGATTATATCCTAAAGCCGCATCTAAATATGCATATGAAAAAGCTTGGAAATACTCTTCAGAGGTAGGGGAAGAAAAATCTAAAGCTATGGTATATGAAGTTATACTAGACCCAAAAGCAATTATAGTTGATTATTACCCTGGTGGTTGTTTAGGTATGGCATTTAGTAAAGGTCAACAGGAAGCTGAACAAATAATGTTAGATAACTCAGATGGTTTTTATGGTAATGGTGAAATTGCAATTACTAATAAAAATGTCATACAATCCATCAATCTCGTTGATAGTGCTTCAATAAGAGAAATAAATGATATGTTTAGACAATAATGAAAAAGTTAATTAGGAAAATATTAAAAGAGGAGTTTTCACATCCTCAACACCAAAAATTTTTAGATGGTGTGGTTAATTCTTTATTAGAAACTATATATATTTCATCGTCAAATAACATGACTTCGTTTGGTTCAGTTGGTGAGATGGAAGATTATGCTGTTTTTGGTGCGGAACTTGATCAAATAAGACATGAAGATAAATATATAAAACAATTAGGGTGGGGCTATCATTATGATGCTGAAGACCCATATGATGAAGGATACTACTATAGAATGGATAGTCCTAATCAACACTATGAATATGACGAATTTTATTTGGAAATAGTCTATGATTGGTTAGATACTTTGGTGGAAAAGGGTATATTGGATTATAATGAAGATTTCGGCGATCATGGGGAATGG
>Ga0208645_1003896_pt1 | contig 10829 bp, 12 predicted proteins | sample VirMetDEL_Sep_01_FD_184519 | JGI IMG/M metagenome (GOLD analysis project Ga0208645, IMG submission 184519) | Aqueous microbial communities from the Delaware River and Bay under freshwater to marine salinity gradient to study organic matter... | ecosystem: Environmental > Aquatic > Marine >...
ACCACAAGAAAGCAAGAACTATATCTATTAAATAGTTTTTGTTTTGCAACCACTTTTATATATGGTGGCTCTGCTAAATTTAGAGTGCCGAGGGAGGCTTGACTTTCCTCGGCATTTAATATATAATAGTAATATATTTTTAAAATGATAAAAAATTTTGGATATATAATAATAGGCATATGCCAAACAGAGTTTGGTGCCGAAATAAATTAATGACAATTCGCCATGTGGCGAGAAAAGGTATAAAATGACTTTAGAACAACAAGTACAGCTATCTAGTGAGCTAGAACAACAACTAGGAATCCACAACAATACAAGTTTAACAAAAACAATTGATGACAATTCAATAGTTATCAATACAAATTTTGTTGACGCATTTTCAGAAGCAAACTTAAATAGATTAAAAGAAATCATTAGCACAGACGCATATCCTGAATTATATGGTAACGAATTACCTAAGGGTATAGACTTTATAGATTTTGAAATTTATGACATTGATGTTTTAAATGATTCTATTAAGAAAGAATACGGAGCTCAACAAGGTAGAGCAGGCGAAAATCAAAAATTTGATAAAATTAAAAATGATATAATTACAAATGGTTATAAATTAAGATATCCGCCAATTGCAATTTGTGTATATCCTGATGGTTCTATTAAGATTATTACTGGCAAAACAAGAACTAAAATCTTAAAAAACAATTGTAAAATGAAAAATGCAATTGTAGCAGTATATAAAGTTACAGATAATAGAACTTTAATTACACAATCAGTTAGATTTAATTGTGTTGATGTACCAACAGGTGTTGCTAACGGAGCAGATGTTATCTCAGCTGGTCAAGAATTAATTAATGGTAAAATGTTAAATAAAAATCTTGCAGATATTAAAGGTTGGATTTATGAGGCTACAGGTGATGGTCCTTTTACTGAAGCATATAAAGACCAGTTAGCACAAACAATTTTAAATAATGCAAATACAAGACCTTTGATATATTCTTGGAGACCAGAAAATATTAATCAATGGATGTCAGACCATAATTATAAGAAAGCTGCCTTACAATATCCAGGGGCTGGTTTAGGTAATGCAGAATTACTATTTGTAAAAGATGACGGTTCAGAACCAGATATTTTGTATCTAGTTTGTGCTTCATCATCATGGACTAAAAACATTTATAGAGCATCAATTGTGATGGCTAATCCACACTTTATAGGTAAAACTTTAAGGATTATTGTACACACATCAACACTTGAAAGCTCTAATAATACAAAAGACTTACAAGACCAATATGACAATAGGGTTAAATTACATAATTTTAATTGGAAAGAATCAATTAGTAATTATGCAGAAACCTTTTTTGTATATAAAAATGATAAGGGAGATAATGTAATACCAAAAAATACAAGTAAAGTGGTATTATATGCAACCTTACCAGCGATTAAAAAAATACACAACATGGATGAATTGGTACTATTGTAAAAATAAAATGAATGGCCGAAGGAGGCTTGACTTTCTCGGCCATTTACTATATAATGTAACACATGAACAAATGCGGAATTAGTTTAAAAGTAAAACACTTGGTTTCCAACCAGGAGAAGTTTGGGCAGTACAATCATTCCGCTCCAAAATTAGTTAAAAAGGATATATAATGAAACATAAAGTACCTAATGTAAGTTTTAAAGTAAGAGAACTTGGCGAATGGGTTACTAAAACAAGTGATGATTTTTTTAAAGGCAAACGAGTAGTTGTCTTTGGACTGCCTGGTGCGTTTACACCAACTTGTTCAAGTAAACAATTACCAGGTTTCGAAAACAAATATAATGAATTCAAAGAAAGAGGCATTGACGAAATCTATTGTATGTCAGTTAATGATTCTTTTGTAATGAATGCTTGGGCAGAAAAAGAACATATTGTAAATTGCAAAATGATTCCAGATGGCTCAGGTGAATTTTCAAGGTTAATGGGAATGCTTGTCTGTAAAGACGATAAAGGATTTGGTCAAAGGTCTTGGAGATATGCTATGGTTGTAAATGATGGTGTCATTGAGGCATTGTTTGAAGAACCAGGCAAATGTGATAATTTGACTAGCGACCCATATGGTGAATCATCACCAGAGAGTATGTTGAAATACTTGACCAATTAAAAATAGGAGAAATATATTATGAATCTTTCAACAGATACGATTAATGTACTAAAAAACTTTTCTAATATTAATCAGAATATTCTGGTTAAACCTGGAAAAACAGTACAGACAATATCTACAATGAAGAATATCTTAGCACAAGCTGAGGTAAACGAGGAGTTTGGTAGCGAGTTTGCTATCTATGACTTACCTGAATTTTTGAGGTCTATTGAATTGTTTGATAGTCCACAACTTAAATTCAATGGTGGTACAAATGTACAAATCAACGAAGAAAAATCTAAACAAAATATTAAATATTTCTTTGCTGACAAATCAGTAATTGTATCTCCAACAAAATCAATTACAATGCCAGATAACTTTGTATCTTTCACTTTTAAAAAGGAAAGCTTTGCAAAACTTATGAAGGCGGCTACAACACTAAATCTAGTTGATGTTGCAGTAGTTGGTAACGGTAGTAAAATCCACATGATTGCTACTGATAAGAAAAACAAATCATCAAACGAATACTCAATTGATGTAGGCGAAACTGATAAGACTTTTAAGGCTTATTTCAAAGTTGAGAACTTTAAAATGATTACAGACGATTATGATGTTGCGATTTCATCACAAAAGATTAGTCACTTTGTAAACAGAAATAAAAAGGTTCAATACTGGATTGCATTGGAGCCAGATAGTGAGTTTTAATGCCAGACATTAAACTTAAAAAAATAGAGTATCATTCAGTACATAGTCATTTTACATATGACATACCTGAAGAAGCTGCCATTGAAACCTTTGGTTCCGTCCAAAGATTCAATGAAATTATATCACATCTTGGTGATGAATGGGGAGGACCAGAAAAGATTGGTAAGCCACCAACAGATGAAGAAGATGATAAACTAATGGATTTTCTAGCAGAATTTGATTATGATAGAGAAGATGATTGGTTTAGTGATAGAAAAGGTGGCTATGATATATCTTATGAAATTGTGAAACCTAAAGATAATGAATAAAGTGGAGTTTATATTATGTCAGAGTATTTGTGGGTCGAAAAGTATCGGCCAAAGAAGATTGAAGATTGTATCCTATCACAGGATATAAAAGAAACTTTTAGTCAGTTTCTATCTCAAAAAGAAATACCAAATCTGTTGTTATCTGGTACTGCCGGTACTGGTAAAACAACTGTTGCTCGTGCCTTATGTGAAGAACTTGGTGCTGATTATATCATCATTAATGGTTCAGATGAAGGCCGACAAATAGATACATTGAGGCACAAGATTAAAAACTTTGCTTCTACTGTATCACTTACCGAAACATCTAATCATAAAGTAGTAATTATAGACGAGGCAGATTATATGAATGCTGATAGTGTTCAACCTGCTTTGCGTAATTTTATTGAAACATTTTACAACAATTGTAGATTTATATTTACTTGTAATTACAAGAATAAAATTATACCTGCTTTACATAGTAGATGTACTGTTATTGATTTTACTATCAAAAATGGTCAAAAGGTAAAAACTGCTAAGTCTTTTATGGAAAGAATGTCTAATCTGTTAACAGATGAAAACATTGAGTTTGATAAAAAGGTTTTAGCTGAACTAATACAGAAATATTATCCTGATTTTCGTAGAACTATAAATGAACTTCAAAGATATTCTGTAAGAGGTAAGATTGATAGTGGTATATTGTTTAGTCTATCAGAGGCTAATAATAAAGAACTTGTCAAAACATTAAAAGATAAAAAGTTTAATGATATGAGAAAGTGGGTTGTTAATAATATTGACAAAGAACCTGCCTCTCTTTTCAGAGGTATCTATGATGTTATGTACGAGGCACTTGATAAAAATTCAGTACCTCAAGCAATTTTAATTATAGCTGGTTATCAGTACAAGGCAGCCTTTGTTGCCGACCAAGAGATAAATATGGTCGCCTGTCTAACTGAAATTATGGCCAGTTGTAAATTTAAATAGTGATAAGCGGGTGTGGTTCAATAGTAGAACATATCGTTGCCAACGATAAGACGACGGAGCGTAACCGTCCATCCGCTCCAAATTTAAGGTTATATTATGTACGAATTAAAAGATTATTTAAACGCAATTAATTTTGAAAAGAAACCTTTGTTAGATAGTGAGGACCTAACATGGGAAAAGAAATACCCTCCTTTTATAATCAACAAGTGTTTATCTATGCACTATGATTGTATCGCACAAGCCAATGAAATGAATGGTTATCACTTCTTGGACAAAAAGGTACAGTTTGATTTTTATATAAATAGTATTCGTAAGACAAAGCGATTTGGTGGCAAGTGGTTATCACAAGCCAAATTGAAAAATTTAGAGTATGTCAAAGAGTATTATGGATATAGTAATGAGAAAGCTAAAGAGGCTCTCAGCATACTAACGGATAAACAAATTGAAGATATAAAAATAAGCCTTTCAAAAGGCGGGAGAAAACGAAAATGAGTGAAGAAATTTCATGGTCACCGGAAGATATGTTAGAGGTCACCATTAAACAACCAGACGACTTTCTAAAAGTTAGAGAAACCTTAACAAGAATTGGTGTTGCAAGTAGAAAAGATAAAACATTATACCAATCTTGCCATATTTTACACAAACAAGGTAAGTATTACATAGTACACTTTAAAGAGTTATTTGCTTTAGACGGCAAAAAGGCTACACTAGTTGCTAATGATGTTCAAAGAAGAAATACAATTGCTATTTTATTACAAGATTGGAATTTAATTGATATTGTAAAACCTACGGCGGCTGAAGATAAAGCGCCTTTAAGTCAGATTAAAGTATTACCATTTAAAGAAAAAAAAGAATGGATTTTATCTGCTAAATACAATATTGGTAAAAAGGTTGAAGAAAGTCAGGAACAAAATAGTAATGCTAGTACCGAAGTTTAAAAATTTTATCAACGAAGAAAAAAAAGAAAAACCTTTTTTAAGGTTACTCATTGTTACAGATGAGCCCGAAGAAGCAAAGACTTTTCATACCGCTGATAGATTAAAGGAAGAATGTGATAAGTTAGGTTATCCACATTACCTTTTTAAACTTACAGGTGGTTATACCACTTACGAAAACGGCATCCGTAAATTTCATAACAAAGACGACAAAAAGGGTTTTGAAGTTGGCGCTATGACCGTAGCAGTAATACGAGGTTCTATAACTAGAAAAGATAGTTGGATGGACTTTGTATCAATACTAGAAAGAGCAAATGCAACTCTAGTAAATCCTAGAACTACTATTAATGTTTGTGCTGACAAATATAGAACAGCATTAAGACTTGCAGATTATGGTTTAACACAACCAAAAACAAAATTAATAAACGACCCCGAAACAGCTATCGACCAAGTAGAACAAGCCGACATTAAGTTTCCCCTTATTATGAAAACATTAAGAGGAAGTAAAGGTGTCGGTGTTTTATTTTTAGATAGTGAAAGAGGTTTAGATTCTATTGTACAACTTATACACAAACAAGATGAAGACGCAGATTTATTAGTACAAGAATATATCAAAACAGATTATGATGTTAGAGTACATATTTTAGGTGGTAAATTTTTAGCAGCTATGAAACGACCAGTAATTGAAGGAGATTTCAGGTCAAATGTTTCGCAAGGTTCTGAACCAGAAAATATTAAATTAACAGAATTAGAAATAGAAGAAACTTTAAAGGCTGCTAAAGCAGTTGGCGGTTATTGGACGGCTGTTGATTTTATACCTAGTAAAAATAGAGAAAAAGAACCACCGTTTATGTTAGAAGTAAACTCATCACCTGGTACAGAGGGTATTGAAGAAGCTACTAAAATGAATATTGCAAAAGAAGTTATTACACATTTTGCAAAAAAAGAAAACAGATTTACAGTACCAACAGAATGTGGTTACAAAGAAATACTAACAATTAAACCTTTTGGTCAAATAGTATCAAAATTTGATACAGGTAATTCAGGTATGCCAGTTATTCATGCAGATAAAATCAAACCAATGTCTAATAAGAAAATAGAATGGACTTTATTAGGTAAAACTATTACAAGTGAAATAGTGAGAATGGAAGAAATATCTGTAGGTGGTTTAAGAGATTATGAAGAAGACCGATATGTCGTAAAACTAGATGTAGAATTCGCCGGTGGTTTCTATAAAGATGTAGAATTTACCATTGATGATAGAGAAGATAGAACACCTATCTTACTTGACCGTGCATTTATGAATAGATTAAATGTTATGGTAAACCCACAAAGAAAATATGTGATTACAACAAAATACAGCTTGCCAAATTAGGCAAGAAGTGTTATAATATATAATAAATTGAAGGAGATATTATGTCAGATGTGAAAATCGTAAGATTGCAAACAGGTGAAGATGTGATTGCCAAAATGGAAAAAGATACCATGGGCAATTATACATTTGAAAAACCATTTGTAATTATTCCCACACAATCAGCACCAGGTCAACCAGTACAATTAATGATGACGCCTTATATGCCATATGCAGACGAGGACAAAATTACTATTGCTCAAGACAAGGTGGTGACAACAGTTAAACCGAAGAAAGAAATTCTAGCTTCGTATCAAAAAAATACAAGTAGTATTTTAACAGCAGACACAGGTCTAATTACCGAAACTAAAGTACCAAAACTTTAATGCAAGTTTACTTTGTTAGAAACGGCTCTAAAATTAGAGTTGATGTTCCTAATGAACAAACAACTCTAATGGAAGCTGCTAAATGGCATTCGCCAGTACCAATACCAGAAATACCTGCCGATTGTGGCGGTAGTTGTGCGTGTTGTACTTGTCATGTACATATAGATGAAAAGTGGCTTGACAAAGTTGGTAAAATAGATTATAATACACCTGAAATTGAATTATTAGAATACGAAAAAGGTTATATCGAAGGCAAGTCCAGATTGGCTTGTCAGATACAACTAACACCTGAACTAGATGGATTAACTGTACACTTGAGGAATGATGAACTTTTATAAAAATGTTATTGAACACAGAGGCAAACTATTAGTTAGAGGCATACATGATGGCAAAGACTATAAAGAAAAGATAGACTTTGGTCCTACTCTTTATGCGTTAACACAAGAACACTCTCAATACAAAACTTTACAAGGTCAATATCTTAAACCAATTGAGTTTAGAGATATTATGGCTGCTCGTAAGTTTCGTAAAGAAGTTGCGACAGCTAATTCTCCTATCTATGGTTTAGAAAGATACCATTATCAGTATATCGGCCAAGAACATCCTGAAGATATACAATGGGACAAAGACTTAATTAAAATCTTTACACTTGATATTGAAACAACTTGTGAAAATGGTTTTCCTGATGTAGAAAATCCACAAGAAGAAATCATTTGTCTTACAGTAAAAAATCAATCAAACAAACAAATACTAACCTGGGGTGTAGGTCCTTATCACACAGATAGAACAGATGTAACTTATGTTCAATGCAAACATGAGAAAGAACTTATGTTTGAGTTTATGAAGTTTTGGATTAAAAATCATCCAGATGTTATTACAGGTTGGAATACAAAATTCTTTGACTTACCATATTTAATTAATAGATTAAAACTAGTTGCAGGTGATAAAGTTGCAAGTAGAATATCTCCTTGGAATTTAATCAATCGTATGGAGATTAATGTACAAGGTAGAACTCAAACAGTTTATGATGTGTTTGGTGTTGCAATGTTAGATTACCTTGACTTATACAAATGGTTTATACCAACAAGACAAGAAAGTTATAAGCTTGACTTTATTGGTGAACTAGAACTAAAACAACCAAAGAATGAAAACCCATTCGATACATTTAAAGAGTTTTATACAAAAGACTTTCAAAAGTTTATTGACTATAATATACAAGATGTTGAAATCGTTGACGCATTAGAAGATAAACTTGGTCTAATTGATTTGAGTTTGACAGTTGCATATGACTCAAAAGTAAACTATGATGATATATTTTCACAAGTTAGAGTATGGGACACATTGATTGCAAACCATTTAATGCAAAAAGGTATTTGTGTACCACCAAGAGAAGAATTTAGTAAAGAAACAAAATATGAAGGCGCTTATGTAAAAGAGCCAATACTAGGTGGCCATGATTGGATTGTTTCGTTTGATATTAACTCACTATATCCACATATTATTATTCAGTATAATATTTCGCCAGAAAAAATACTTGGTGAAAATGGTCAAGGTGTTGATGTAAATAGAATGATTGATATGAAAGTACCTCTTAATTATCTTAAAACAGAGGGTGCCTGTATTACACCAAACGGTGCAAAGTTTAAAACAGATAGTCAAGGTTTCTTACCTGAAATGATGGAAAAGATGTACAATGACCGTGTTGTTTTTAAACAAAGAATGATTAAGGCTAAAAAAGAATATCAAATTAATCCTTCAAAAGAACTTGCTAGAGAAATTGCAAGGTGTCATAATATTCAATGGTCAAAAAAGATTGCATTGAACTCAGCTTATGGTGCAGTTGGTAATCAATACTTTAGATATTATGATGTTAGACAGGCAAGTGGTATTACAACTGCCGGTCAATTTATTATTCGTTTTATTGAAAAGAAAGTAAATGAATATCTAAACAATATTTTAAAAACACATGATGAACATGATTATATTGTTGCGTCTGATACTGATAGTATCTATGTTCGTTTTGGTAAACTTGTAGAAAAAACTTGTCAAGGTAAAACAAATGACCAGATTACAGACTTCTTAAACAAAGTATGTGAACAAAAACTAGAACCATATATTGAAAAATGTTTTGATGAACTTGCTGATTATTCTAACGCATTTAAAAATGCTATGGTAATGAAACGAGAAGTAATTGCCAACAAGGGTATATGGGTTGCAAAGAAACGATATATGTTAAATGTAATTGATGAGGAAGGCGTAAGACTTGCTGACCCTAAACTTAAACTTATGGGTATTGAAGCTGTTAAGTCTAGTACACCACAAGTTTGTCGTGGTAAAATTAAAGAAGCAATTAAAATTATTATGTCAAAAGAACAATCTGATTTACATACTTTTATTGCAGACTTTAAACAAGAGTTTTTAAAACTACCACCAGAAGCAATTGCTTTTCCTAGAAGTTGTAACAACATTAGAAAGTATGCAAGTAACAGTAGTATCTTTATTAAAGGTTCGCCTATTCATGTCAAAGGTGCTTTGATTTATAATCATCAACTTAAAAATATGAATTTAGGTATGAAATATCCTTACATACAAGATGGTGATAAGATTAAGTTTCTAAAACTTAAAGAGGCTAATCCATTTAAGTTTGATGTGATTAGTTATATTTCAACCCTACCAACAGAGTTTAAATTGAAAGAGTATGTTGATTATGAGATACAATTTCAAAAGACTTTCCTTGACCCTATGCGTTTTATATTAGACGCAATTAATTGGAAGGCCGAACCTGTTGCTTCATTGGAGAGTTTCTTTGGATAATTTACCTGATAAAAAATATGGTGTAATATATGCTGACCCACCTTGGTTGTTTAGAACAAGGTCAGATAAAGGAAAAGAAAAAAGTCCTGAACAGCATTATGATTGTATGTCATTAAATGATATTTGTAATATGGGTGTAAAAGATATTGCATTACCTGATTCTGTTTTGTTAATGTGGGTATGTGACCCTATGTTAGACCAGGCTTTTAAAGTTATAGACGCATGGGGTTTCACATATAAAACAGTAGGTTTTACATGGGCAAAAACAAATAAAAATACATTAGGTTTTTTTACAGGTTTAGGATATTGGACAAGAGGCAATCCTGAAATGTGTTTATTGGCCACAAAAGGCAGACCAAAAAGAAAATCAAAAAGTATACCACAATTAGTGGTGTCACAAAGAAGAAAGCATAGTCAAAAACCATTACTACATAAAGATATAGAAGATTTGGTAGACGGACCTTACATTGAATTATTTGCAAGAACAAAACCAAGACCAGGTTGGGACTATTGGGGAAATGAGGTAGAAGCTTGACTTTAGCGATATTATATAGTATAATACCGTTATTATTAGTAAGTATATTATTATGGATATGGAATGGCGAAGAACCTAAGTAAATTAAATAGAGAAGACGCTTTATATTGCGCTGGTATTTTTAACGATTATTTTGGACAGTTTGATAAGATTGACCAATATATGCGTGACCAAAAACTGGCACAATTAGATGATACTGTATCTGCTTCATTACCAGGTATGGGACCTGAAGAAGATATATTTAATGACTTTTCTATATCACCTGAAAATATGAATTTTGAAGTGTATGAACCGGCAGATATTCAACATTATGTTACTCTTTTAAATATGACTTCAAGCCATACTAATATGGCAAGTATACCAGGCAAAGAATTAAAATTATTAGTAAAAGAAACTAATACAGGTAAGATTGTAGGTTTTATCCGTTTTGGTTCTCCTGTAATTAATTCAGCACCAAGAAATAAAGTATTAGGTCAAGTGCCAGATTTAAAAAAGTTTAATAAAACTTCAATCATGGGGTTTACTATTGTACCAACACAACCTTTTGGTTATAATTATCTTGGTGGTAAATTGCTGGCTGCCATTTGTTGTTCTCATCATGTAAGAGAAATGTTAAATAAAAAATACAATATGAACTTGTGTATGTTTGAAACAACAAGTTTATATGGTTCTAGTAAATCATCTAGTCAATATGATGGCATGAAACCTTATTTAAGAT
>Ga0208645_1003898_pt1 | contig 10828 bp, 18 predicted proteins | sample VirMetDEL_Sep_01_FD_184519 | JGI IMG/M metagenome (GOLD analysis project Ga0208645, IMG submission 184519) | Aqueous microbial communities from the Delaware River and Bay under freshwater to marine salinity gradient to study organic matter... | ecosystem: Environmental > Aquatic > Marine >...
GCTAAGTGGAGGTCTTTCATCACTGGAACACAGAGAGCTCGAGTGTGCGTTGTCCAATAGCTGTTGTGCCAGGACCACCAGCAGTCACTGTGGGAACTCCACCAGAGTTGATGGTTCCTGCGAGTGCGCCTGCACTTCCACCTGCGGAGGTGACTGAGCTTCCATAAAGGTTGGGGGTATCAAAGCGACCGGCACTGGAGATTGAACTTTGGCTTGTAACTACGGAGTCTCCCTGCAGATAAGAGGCAGAGAAAGAAAATGACTCACCAGAAGTTGCCTGGCTTGCGCTTATTGTGCTGGGGGCGGCAGTGAAGCCATCACTTGTCATAAGCACTGCGTTGCCGACAACACCGGAATTGGTACCGTCTGATGTGGTGACACCAACACCGCTAACAGCGTATGAGTGGCCAATTCGAGTAGACTGTACTGCCGGACCCTCGACGGTGAGTTGCACGGAGTCTGTAATTCTTGAAGTGATTTGACCTGCATGCGCTGCAGAAGCGAGTAGGAGCACTGGAAGTGCTAAAACAGCTTTCTTCATTGCGGTTTATGGTGTGCTATACAAGATTGCGCTAATTAGTTTTACCCTTTAGTAGTTGTTTACAGATGTGTGTGAGAAGACGAGTGATGTAAATGTGTTTCATCAACCAATCTTTCGCCTCCTTTTCTGTCATCCTGTCGATTTCAGGGCGCATTTGAATGATAGAAAGTTCTTGCTCAGGAGGCAGAGTGGTATCAATAATCGGTGGGTTGGCCATCCATTCTCTCCCTAATCCATTCAATGATTTCTTCGGCCCTTTCCATATCTTCTTCTTTCTTTATTTTGTTTTCGTAGTACTTTTCTAATAAATCCAAATCTTCGTCAGAAACATTGTGAATAAGCTCAATCATTTTTGATCTTATAGCAATTTCCTCAGCGCCCTCTTCGTAAGGAATTTCGAACTTACTCTTTCCTTCTTCATCTGAGTCATAGTCAATACTTAAATAGATTTCTTTCCAAGAAAGCTCACAGTTTAGAACGTCTTCAACAGATATGTCTAACTTAGAAGCAGTTTGTTCAAACGTAAACCCATCGCTTAGCAAATCTCTAACTCTTTGTCTAAGGCCCAAATATCGACGATTGGGCCTAACAATACGAGAATGGTCACGAAGAGCGTGTTGAATGTAGCCACTCACAGTAGTCCAAGCAAAAGTGCTAAACTTAACCTTTAGATCGGGATCGTATCTCGTTGCTGCTACACATAAAGCAAAATGACCAACGGACTTTAGGTCATCATAAGTGAAGCACCCGGTTTGGTTTCCTGTTCTGCAGACGGCGGAGTAGGCGAGTCTCCCCGCCACCCAAAGATGCTCCTCCACCATTTTTTGTTGGTCTGGCGTCAGCTCACCATGACTTTTTTTCTTCCTAGAACGTTTTTGAATTTGCATTCCAGGTTGCAGTCCTATGTCATCCCTCACACGCGGCACATTCCCCTGAATCTGAGGCTTTAGAGTTGTGATAGTTTTGCATGTATTCAGAATAGCCTCCAATTCTGACTCCATCTTCCCAAAACTGGGGCACGGTTTTGAATTCAGGCTTCCAATATCCTTTGTCTTCTGCTTCTTGTCGAGAGATCTCTTTGTAGTTCTTACCATCCTGTTTGAGTTGTTCTTTCAGTTTTGTGCAATATGGGCAGCCATCTTTGGTGACTACAATGATTTCTTGTTCTTTCCTATCTTTTTTCTTCAGTGGGGAGGAAGACTTCAGGTAGTAAAGAGACTTTACTCCGTTTTTCCAAGCGGCGAGATGGAGTTGGAACATCCGGTCAGCACTAATCTCGGGATCTACGAAGAGGTTCAGCGATTGTGCTTGACAAATAAGCGGTTGGCGGTCTGCTGCTTGCTTGATAAGCTCCATAGAGTTAATCTCTCGTGCCGTCTTAAACACTGCTTTCTCTTTTACAGTGAGGCAGTCTAGTGTCTGAACTGATCCATTATTGGCCAGGATCTCATCCCATACCTCATCACTAACTCCACGCTCGCACAATAGCTTTTCCAGTTGTGGGTTCTTTCTAACAAAAGTGCCTTTAGCTTGTACAGCAGCAAAGTAGTTGGAGTCAATTGGCTCGATGCCCTGCGAGAAAGCGCCGCTGATGACAGCGTTAGTTCGTGTAGGAGCGATGGCAAGAAGGTGAGTGTTGCGTCGCCCTGTTCCTTCGCACCATTCTGGCTCACCATATTCCTCCGCCAGCATCTTAGTCGCACGCTCTGCTTTGGACCTAATGTCGTAGTGGATATCTACATTCATCTTTCGTGCCTCAGCACTCTCGAATGGGATCATGTGCTTCTGAAGAAGTGAGTGATATCCCATAGTTCCAAGACCGAGAGCTCGGGACTTCTCAGCAAAGCGGCGGGAGCGACCCATACCGAACTTATGGCCAGTTTTGTTGATGAACTCAGTTAGGACTGAATCCAAAAAGTAAGTAGCAAGCTCAACGACCCCAAGATTAGATTCCCCAACCCAGTTAGCCCACTCGTCGTACCTCGCCAAATTAAGCGACGAAAGGCAGCAAACAAATGAGTGATTTTCGTCAGTATGGAGTGTGATTTCTGAGCAGAGGTTAGAGGTGCTGACCTTAAGTCCTCGTTCTTTGTAGCATTCTGGGTTCTGGCGATTGACATTGTCGATAAATAGAAGATATGGCGATCCAGACACAAGGCGAGTCCTGAGGACTTCACCGAATAACTCCTGTTTCTCTTGGTCACCTGCGATCATGGACTCTAGCCAAGCATCTGTGATAGTGAGACCGAGGTTGGAATCGATAAAGTTGCGTGGGTCGCCTTTGCTATGGTCTTTTGCCCTAAGGAGCTCCGGAACGTCTGGATGATCAATGGGTAAGTAAGTTGCAAAAGATCCGCGACGAACTCCACCTTGGGAAACGTATGAGGCCGTTTGGTCAAACAATCGGCTAACTGGTGCTACGCCAGTAGCTTTACCACTACCTGCAAATGGGGAACCAGCAGGGCGAATGTCTCCCAAGTAAATGCCTACACCACCACCATTTTTAGAGAGAGCGGCTGTCTCTTTCAAATGTGAATAAATGGAAGAAATAGAATCTGAAATGTGGACTGAGTAGCAAGAAATGGGAAGAGCACGACTTGTTCCAAAGTTAGCAGCGACAGGAGACGCAGGACCAAGCCACCCATTCCAAAGCATGTTGAAAAGGTCCTCTTCTAAATCAGGTCTTTTTAGGTATTTAGCGGCGGTAGAAGACAACCTGGTGAACATGTCTTTAGGCGTCTCCCCAACCTGGAGGTAGCCTTTATTAAGTGTTTCGAGTGCTTCAGCACTCATCCAATCGGGAACAACTTGCATCAGCGGAGAACGAGATCGAGGGAGGAAAGATTAACGGTGTTGAAGTTCTGAGTGGGTTTGGCGACATAATTATCGCCGGATTTTGATGCGGCAAAGAAGTCAGTGCTCTTTTGACCAATAACCATAACATCGAACCACTCTTTCACCGAGTTGGCGAGTACCGCATCGTACTCATAATGGCAGTCTACGATGTCATAGATACCAAGTTCTCGAAGTCGGTTGTTAGCACGCTGCAGCATGTAAGCATCAAGCGCCTCTGCAGTAAGACCATTTACTTCACGATTTTTGAAGATGTTAGCGAGGAAAGAGCGCTCATTCTCCAGTACAGCATCAAAGCCTGATTTTATCAGTGCTCGTTCTTCGCTCGACAAACCTGTTTCACGAACAAGTTGACGGAACAAAGCGCAAGCACCATCACTATGTTGTTGTTCATCAAGCGCCGACCAAGAGATCACCTGCGCCAAACCCTTAAACCGTCCACTCTTGTTGAACGAGAGGAGGACCGCGAAGGATGAGAACAGCGACACTCCCTCACCCGCTCCTGAGAAGATTCCAAGAGCAACCTTTCCATTGTATTTAGAGAACTCCTCAATCTTCGCTTGAGCCGTGGGATCACCGAGAAACGCCTCGAACTCATCAAGTCCAAGTGTATCACTAAGGTGATTATACGCCTGTTGATGAATACACTCAAATAGAGAATACGCTCTCGCCATCGAAAGAATCTCCGGCTTCGGGAACATTGCGCATACTTCATCACTCCAATAGTCTCCAATGACTTGTTCTAATGTAGTGAAACCTCTAAGGATACCTGCAATAATCTCCCTCTCGGTTTCTGTAGCTTGTTGCCAGTCCCTAACGTCAGGGTCAAAACTAACCTCCTCAACCCTCCAAATGGAAGCGATTGCTTTCTGAAATCGATTGAAGAATTCTGGATACTCCCAGTCTCCGTTCAGTTTATATGCTAGTCTAGGTTCTGTGATGCTCACTGGTTATATTCTTGAAATACTTGATCGTTCCACCATAAAGGTTTTGAGCTTGGCAGTTTCTTCCATGCCGCATAGCTTTTGTGATGCATATAGCGGCGATACGCTTCAGTAGTGCTGATGCGAAAGTTCCTACGAATCTCTGGATATTGCTCAGCGTTGATAGCTCTGGCAAACGGTGTGTGTTCAGTGTAGAGACTAAGAGACCCACCATTTTGCTCAAACAGTCGTTTGGCATCGAGGTGGGCTTGTAAGCAGCTATGGATTTTACCGTAGCGGCGGTGATATTCGGCGCAAATTGCCAAACCGTGTAAGATCATCCAAGCAGTATTAGCTTGGCATTCGCGACCCCAGATAGTGCAAGGGTGATTTTTGTGTGTAACTTTGTAATGACCACCGTCTTTTTTAGTAAGAAAGCCGTAGTCGAGGAACTCTTCGCTGAAGTTTGCTGCCAAAAGTTGAGCATTCTCCAGAGCCATCTTGACCACAAGTTTGTCAGGAAGATCGTAAGCAGACTGGAAGGGACATTCTGAGGTGGCAAATAGGTTCACGGTTTGTTTAGCGAACTAGGGCTATTATAGTCTAAAAACTCAGCTGTAAACCCTTTTGTGTGCTTTCTAACTCCATTTAGAACTGACGATAGATTTCCGGGGCTCAGACCGAGTTCTTTAGCCGCCTCGTTCACTCCTCTAAAAATCATTCTTTCCCCGTCTGGAGAGATAACTTCTATAGCTTTTCTTGTTTTTTGTGAGCCAATTTCTGCAAGCCTTTTTGCTTTATCACTTCTTTCTTGCTCAGATAGATTTCGCCATCCAGTCCTATTCCTTCTTTCTTCTTTATTTTTTAGTGCATCCCATGATGCTTTTACTTTGATGTTCCTTTCTTTTATTGACTCTAAGGTTATGCTTTCTCTAGACCTTTTAGCGCCCAATTGGCAGGCTTTTCGTGAAAGTGCCCCGCTAATGTTTTCATTCAAACATTTAGGGTCATCCCAAAAATAACGGATAATTGACTCCTCAACGCGTTGCGCCTGCAACAATCCCTCATCGTTATAGTCAAAAGTTTGAAGAATAGTGATTTCCGGAGTGTAAAAATCCCACTTCCATTTGTGAGTTACGGGTGACCCTAAATAGCCATCTTTTTCTTTGGACTCTTTATGATAACCAAAATAAAAGTCAGGGATTTCCTCAAATGTGATTTTATAAACAAAGATGCGTAAATCCATCTAACTATTATAACAAAAAAGGGACCCGGTAAAACCGAGCCCCTTATAATTATCTACCTTGTCCACGGTACCTTTTTTTACGTCCGTTACGGGAAGTAGCGCTAAGTTTAGTATTACCACTAGCACCTTGTCGAGTGTTTTTTGGTTTTCCGGGTTGGAATTGGACTCCGCTAAGCCCGACTTTTGCACGTACTGCCAATGAATTTCTCCTTTAGTAAGTTTCTGAGAGTTGCTTTACAGAGTAAGCGAGTAGAACCAAAAAGATTATAGAAGTTGTGGTCCAGAGTAAACTTGTCATTTGCGAGGCCATGTTAGTTCTAGTGTGGCGGTGAGAAGGATAACAAAAGCAAAGACAAAAAATCCTGCTAGCATAAGTCCTCCAATGATGATACAAGCGGTAGCAACGGGGGCCATCTTTTTAAATGGGAATTAAGCGTTACGGTTGATTTCACAGAGAGGTGTAACTGTAATTCTTGTGGCCTTTATATCTCGTTGTTATCACTCCTCGCCAGATTGTGTTAGCAGTGCTGCACCAATTACTGATACAATTAGGATAGTGGCTGTGGCAAGGAGTACCATAGGTCTGTGGGAATCTTGTGCAGTTCCGTTGTTTAGCGGGAGCGGTTCTTTAGAACCACAAAAGCATCTTTGTTGAACTTACGGACACCTTTGGGAGTTGCCCACTTCTCGTTGTAGTCTTCGCCTTGGTCGATCCCCGAGACAACTGTGCCACCAATCTCGATGACGATGTCGTCTTCAGTTGGGTCCCAACCAAGATCACGAACAGCAGCAGCAATCCCTCCCTCGTTCAATTTATACATTGTAAACTCAGAAGAGGCCAAAGGCGAGAGTGCCCGTGGTAAAGTAAGAGATGAAGGCGAGGATAATCGAAATCATAGCGACCCTACCATTCAACTTTTCGGCTTTCTCGTTGTGGGTTTCGTACATGTCTTTGTTCATTTGTTCCTGGATGTCTGAATCGATATACATAGTTGGTTCGGTCGCGAACATGTTCTGTTTGCCGAACTCGTCTTTGGTTACTGTCATTAGGTCGGTAGTAGTTCATCTTTATTTTACCCTAACGTTTCAGTTTGTAAACCTCTTACAAAAGTCTGTGTTTTGCTTTAGAAACTTATGAACATACCCACCTACATCCATTTCCATCCTGTGATGGGCTTGAAGGTGGAGGGATTGGACAAAAAACAAAGACCCACAAATGAGAAGGTTTATATGGGTTACAGGTGAACCCAGAACCTTGGAAAGATAGCCTTTCATAACAGAAAAAGGAGGGCCGAAGCCCTCCCCACGATCAATCTTCTTTTGTAACTTCCACCGACACCGACTTAGCGTCTCGGCGAGGGATGCGAACGGTCAACATACCCCATTTGATTGAGGCAGTGATGCTATCAAGTTCAACTCGTGACCCAAGTGTAAGGTACGTCGAACCACGATCACATTCAATAATCAGTGCGCGTCCTCTGGCGTCAACTTTGATAGTGTCCGGATCAACACCCGGAACTTCTACATTGACAATAATGGAGGTCTGGTCTAGTGACTCCTGAACCTCATAGGAAAGACCTGAGCGAGGAATAGCGCTGACTTGGGAGAAGTTGCTCAACATTTCGTCGAACACTTTATCGATTGATGCTGCGTTAGGTAGTGCAATCATTGTGGGCAAAAAGCAATAGGACAATGAATGGGAGATGAACTCCCAAAGCGAAATACGAGACTCGAACTCGTGACACCAATTTGGAAGAATGGGATGTTACCGCTACACCAATTTCGCAAGAGCCGGTGACAGGGCACGATCCTGCGACATCAGCTTTACAAAAGCTGCGCTCTACCAACTGAGCTACACCGGCAAAAAGAGCCCGAAGGCTCACATCATATGTTTGCTCAAGTCCATCTTAAGCCACGACAGCAACTGAGTGTAGGCTTGAATCCTCTGCTCATCCTTTACATTCTGTGTTTTCAACGTCGAGAGGAAGTACTCCACAGCGGTGATCGTCATCTGTTTGTCTTGGATCGAGAGAAGTGACATGATTGTTCTTCAGGTTTGCAGGCTCGCCACCAACTCTTTATCTGGAAGTTGGAAACCAGGGTTATTATAGTTCGAGTTTACCAAAGTAAACCCGATGGGAAATCCTGGACTCGAACCAGGCACCTCACGATTATCAGTCGTGCGCTCTAACCAAATGAGCTAATCTCCCGATAAGACAATCATACCATAAAGGAAGTGGATTATCTAGTGGGTTTGGTGGGACTCGAACCCACAGCTAACAGGTTAAAAGCCCGGTACTCTACCATTGAGTTACAAACCCAGGCGGAGGATGTTGGATTCGAACCAACGGAGGTGTTACCCTCACGGTTTAGCAAACCGCTGCATTAACCGCTCTGCCAATCCTCCAACTTTTTGATTATAGTTGGGAGTCACTCAGGTAAACTCGCTCGACCGTAATCATCTTCAAGTCGGACGATATCTTCTTCGTAGCATTTGCCAGTTTGGACTTCGATGAATTCCAGACCTTCAGGCCCAGCACTTGCTCTATGGACTTCCTGGGATCTGATGTTCCACATCATCCCCGGCTCTAGATCACACTTATCTCCGTTAATGTAGATTTTACCGTAACCACCAACGATCACCCAGTACTCTTCTCTTTCGAGGTGGTACTGTAAGGAGATTTGTTTGTTTGGGTTCAGTGTGATCTTTTTCACTTTGTAGTTGGGCTCTTCCAACAAAACTTCGAACCCACCCCAAGGCTTATTCTCTTTCATTCTTTCTTCTTCACATTGTATAGTTTCGGATTTGTGTCGCCATGCCCAGAGGTAATCCGAAGAACTCTGGATCCATCATTCTCAGCCTTTAGTTTATCATGGTAGCCGTCAAATATGTCTACCATTTTGTAGGATCGAACAGCGTCACAATATTCCCTGCCGTTCAATACGTAGTCGACCAAATGGATGTCGTTTGGTTTACTCCGGTCAGAAAATGAATCTCTGTCAATGCCTTGTTCAAAGATGATGAACCTGGCTTGTTTTTCGGAGTCCCAATTGACTGTCATAGAATTGCCTGTGTAGTGCGGGTTATGGGAATCGGACCCATCTTAGCCGATTTATGAGATCGGTGCATTCACCAGATTGCTAAACCCGCAACCGGTGGATGATTAAATTATAGTAGGTTCCCCTCCCAACAAATTTAGCTGCAAGGAGGGGGAGTTGTAGTTTGGTGGATTGAGAGAGCAATAGAGGCGAAAGAGATCTTTGACCTCATCCTCGCTCTTCCCACAATGACGTGCTGCCGTAGGAATATTCCATTTGGCCGTGAAGAGGAGGCGCATCGCCTCTACCACTCTGTCAGTCATCAGAAGCTGTACGTCACACCAGCTTTGGTGCCATATCCGTTGTCAGCACCATTGGCGCCAGTAGCGAACGACACTTCACCATAGACAGAGAGCTTCTCGCTCAGGTCCACACCGATGCCAGTTTTGCCAGAGAACACGGTGTCAGCATCACCGTCGTCGGGGGTGACCAGAGAAGGACCCATTTGTACGTAGTAACCAGCAGACTCACCCAAGTCACCTTCATAACCGACATGGAAGTCAGTCACGGTGCCTTGATAGTCAGAACCGACGAAACCAGAGTTGGCTTCCACGTTCACATAGGGACCAGCCAAAGCAGGGGCAGCAGCCATTCCCATAGCGGTAGCGGCAACAAACAGAGATTTGATCATTGTTATGAAAAAGGTTGATGAACAGTAGGTTCAAGTATTGAAGAGTCACGTTCGATTAGATATTCGACCGTGGCGGCAACATCACTCATTGCTTTGCGAACAGTTGGTGCATCCCCTGCCTCCATGTGCATGGGCTCTTTTGACTCGTCCGTCAGGGTCCATCGCCACTGTCCGGCATGTTCGCTGTACCAAATGTTGATCTTCATTGGTTTACTTAGAACGGCTTGGACCCGAAAGTCCAACAGGGATGCCAGGACTCGAACCTGGAATAAAACTTTAGAAGAGTCTTGTGATATCCGTTTCACCACATCCCCATGAACTAGATAGAGAAGTTGAGGCACTCCTCTAAAGAACTCAAAATAATTATATCATCCCTCTCCGAGAGTAAAACCTTCCATTTTTCTTTTTGTGTTTCGTAAGCAAAACTATTTTTAGGATCTAGGTAAATCTTTTTATCGGGGAGATAAAAGTCAGGGAAGTAATGGTGCTCCACTCCTTCTAAGTCGGTCCATTTTATGGGGTCCGGTCGTACCCATTTTACCCCAATAGAGTCTAAACGTTTTGCTAGTTCCAGTTCCCAAGAAGAGTCTAAAAGGACTCCGTTGTACATAATAGTTTTTCTCTTTAGTCTTCTATGACTAGAGGCTAAAGCTTTCTCTCTCAACTTTTGTTTTGTTTCTTCTGTGTGAGGTCTTCCTTCAACTTTTCTTCCTTTCAGAGGATTTTCAGGAATCGGCAATCCAAGGTTTTTGGCCTTTGTGAATTGGTTTGTGTTACCAGAATCTTTTTTAGACTTATGCATTGCTGCTATAGCCTTCATAGATTTTTGTTTGTATTCCTCAGACTTAGGGTTGAGGTGACACCATCGTGAGTGATTAGCTCTTTGAGAAGTGCTCAACCCCTCAAAAGCCATTTCACAGTATTTACAGTTAGAGAGTTTTTTGTATGCCATTATGCTACGTGCCCAACAGAGTAATTATAGACTCTGTGTACCAGTGTAAACTTAGGCGATGACCTTGAGTTTTTGGAGGTACTGCTCTGAGAAGCGCCCACGGTTACCATAAATGCCCCAGCCCAACCAGTCGTAGGCGTAGTCCATGTATCGTTGTGTAGTCAGTCCTCCTTTGATGAAGAAAGGCTCAATGTCGATCCATTGTTTCTCGTTCACCATGTAACGAAGTTGAGTTCTTAACTCAGAGGGGTTACCACCATAGCTCTTAGCAAAATGTCCCAGACCATCGTACCTCCCAGTGGTCGTCCACTGAATGATCCCAAAACCACCAGTCCAGCACTTTTCGTAGGGCACCCTTGCCCCACCTTCACAGATGTTAGGATGGAAGTTGGATTCCTGTTTGATGTTGCCAAGCACAACCGACATCGCTCTCGTTTCTGTGATTCCTCTATCAAAAAGGAAGTCCACGGCGATTTGCTCTGAGTTTGTGCATCCGACACACACCATCCTAGACTCTACTTCTGCCTCTACAACTGAAGGAGGAGGAGTGATGGGCTGCGCTGGATCTTTTTCTTGGTCTGTT
>Ga0208645_1003901_pt1 | contig 10825 bp, 12 predicted proteins | sample VirMetDEL_Sep_01_FD_184519 | JGI IMG/M metagenome (GOLD analysis project Ga0208645, IMG submission 184519) | Aqueous microbial communities from the Delaware River and Bay under freshwater to marine salinity gradient to study organic matter... | ecosystem: Environmental > Aquatic > Marine >...
GGCGCCCCGCGACGCGGGCCTCGGAAAGCAAACTTGCAGGCGCACAGCGGACTAGAAAGCAGGCCTAATTGTAGCAGGACTTTTAGGCCGGGTGAGTGTCACATTTTGGGAGAAATGTTGACAAATCTTATTTATAGTATAGTTCTCCCTAATAAGTCCATAAACAATGACATTTTGGGCTATGGTGTCGCAAGGGTTTTGAGCAATCAACTATAGTATTATATACCACTTTGGTTAGCATGTCAATGGCAGGGAACCCGTCCAGACTAACGTCTGTCCACCCTGTCCGACTCAGAGCGAAGTCTATACATGTTATAAAAAACCCCTCTCTATTCCCTACCCCTCTGTTCCCATTTTTACAAAAAAGCTGGGAAAGGGGTCGGTACATATTCTAGACTGAGCAGCCCGCGCAGCAGCAAAATTGGGCAAAATTAGGCTAAAACGGTATTAATTTATACCAAAAAACGCGCATAATGTTAGGAATCTCTGACAAAAATGCAAAAAAACGGCTCAATAGGTATTTATTACCAGTCCCAAAAACGGCCAAAAACGGCTGTGGAAAACGCCCTAAAATGTGACAGGGGTATATTCTACAGGTACTCTCAGGCTTTTTGCCGTGACAGGTCCCCCCTGGGCCAGTTCCCAAAAAAAGGTGGGAAAGGGGGTAAAAACTGGGACAGGGGTATATTCTACAGGTAGTCTCAGGCAAGGAAAATGGGAAAGGGGTATAAATACCTAGAGCAGTATGAGCGGCATAAAAGCTGTGGAAAACAGCCCTGTTCCCTAAAAAATGGGAAGGGGGGTGGGCAAAAAAATTGCCCCTGACTGGGGAAAGTCAGGAGCTTGGGTTTAAAGAGAATTGAGAATTGATTAGTTTATTGAGGCATTGTCTCTATGGATCACACAGAGATTCAATTATTTTGTAACACTTTTGATGTTAACCAGCTAACCTCGCAAGAGACCCGTGAAAATCTCTATTTATCTATAAACCAACTTGACGAGACTAAGCTGTCTGAGATAGAAATTCGCCAAAATTTTACTGGGATTAAGGTAGCTCTTGGTGTATTTATTCAGAAATTTGCGGAACTAGAAGGCGAGGTCACTAGTATCAAGCTCCAGCAGGTAGCTTATGAAGCCAAGATGGAGAGGTTATTTATGAAAGGACAAATGGAAATCAAAGAGTTAAAACAAGAATTAACTCAGATGAAAGCAACAGAACGCCAGCTTGAAAAGGTAGTCACCGTGGCAAAACTACTCAAGGGCAATGACTATGCTCCCCTTGCCGTGAAGTCCATGATGAAAGGCATAACTAACGGCGATTTTTTTGCTGATATCTCGGCTCCTGAAGATTTCTTAGAGCGGATTACCTGGGCCCAAGAAAACGGCTTTAGATGGAATAAAAACAATCGCGCTCCTTCTAAAACTAAAAAACAGATCGAGATCTTAGAAGCCTGGGAGATGGAATTTAATAAAGCTCGTGGGTTATCTCAAGAAGAACTAACCGACAGAAATTTAATTATGTCTATGGGTAAAGGTGCGGTTGCAGGTGCAGTTATGGGAATAGAAGCCATTCTTGGTTTTCAAATAGAAAATAAAAACTCACTTACTGCATATAATGCTTATCAAAAAGCAGTTAAGTTACTTACAGAAAAACTAACTAACCAAACTAATATCATCGAGGTCGTTACGACCACAACTAACTTTAGTGAGTTGGTTTTTGATGTTTTTGGACATATAGACGAGGAGTCTTATAAAAGAGTGGTTAGTGGGTTGAATCATATATCTCGGCCTGCAACCGCAGATTCTGTACTTAATCAGCTTAAGATTTACTTCTCTATAGATTTATTTCCTAGATTTATAAATACAGATGGAGAACTAACTAACCCACTAACTATAGTACCCAAGCTACATAGCGGATATTACGACCGCCAGCTCATTGAGATAATAAATAAGTACATCGACTAGAACCCAATAACTACGTCTGGAGAGATAAAGACTATTTTCTTAAGATCAATTTGCTTATAGAGCACGTTATCTATCCCTCCTCGTTCGTAGAGCCACTGATTCACTTCCTCTACAATGGCAAATTTTGCAGAGGATTTTTGTACATGGAACCAATTACCAAGACATTTGTTCCTGACGTAAAAAGATTTTACTTGAATGCTTTCGTTTTGGAGACTTTCACAAAGTTCGTTAGTGAGTATCACCGCACCCCATGTTTTCCTTGAGTCACCCCATTCGTGGTTTTCTAATCCAAGCTGGCACATTTTTTTATAAAAACCGCTCAGGTTCTTTTTCCTTTCTTCAAAATTTAAAGGCTCCCATAGTAATCCGGTTACAATACTAGAAACAACTTTGATATTTATTTTTGAGGTAGAACTCGGAGGGATCCCGTGGCTTTTCTTAAAAACTTTCTTAGCCGCCAAGATAGTTGAAGCAACCACAGGCAGGTGGCTCTCATTGAATGAGTATTTAACCCAGTCAATACAACTTGCTCGGCTTGCCAACAAAACAATAGAGATTGTCGGCCCCACCTCTTCTGGCTTATCCTCGTACTCTTTGAGAAGAGACTTCATTGTGCGAGTGTAAGTGCTCTTCCTGCAGCTCAAAGATCCGATGTTTGCCATGCTCCTCAGGCACTGAAAGAGCTCTTCCTCGTTGTACAACCCGCCGTTGTAAGCTTTGAACAAAGCCTCCATGGTAAAGTCACCTGCATAGTCAAACACCATCTTCCTAGAGTTCTCTCTAGTTTTAGGATATTTAAAGGCTCTAGTTAACGAACTAACCGGAAGAAATTCCATAATGGTTACCATGGCATGCGAACCGAGCTGAGGGCTAAGCAAAGCAGCCCTGGCAAAAGGCTCTAGCTGCCCTGTTGCCCTTGAGTAGTATCCTACCCCCGATACCCACATTTCAGGGTTTTCGTAGATTTCTCCGATTTTTTGTACCCACTCATTATCATCAAAGAGCCGGAGCATTTCAAATGCCGGGTTTTCAAGAACTTCTTCAAGATACAAACGCGCCGCTGCCCTAAGAGTAAGAGCGTCGGCGTTAGGGTTTGACGCAACTGCCTTTCTAATCTTTACAGATTTAGATGTAATCCAGATCTTGCTAAGTTGTTCGGGAGTGGTCGATTCGTTTTGTGCAATCTCTAGAAGTTCTTTATTAGAGATCTTAGCCATTTCAGCGCTTGCGGCGTTTGTCGGTGTGGAGTTTTACAAAAATATCATGCCAGAGAACTTTAGAGCACTCATGGGAACAAATATAGTCGGCGGCAAGTTTTGACTTATAAGCGGTAGTCTTGCCGCAAATAGCACAAGGTTTTTTAGAATCCTGGACTGCGTAGATATCGTTTTCGTATTCTTCTACAGGAGCACCAGTAAAGTAAGTTTTATTAGCCATTTATAAGGCTTTGAATTACTTACTAATTATATCACAAATTTTTCAGCTTATTAACCACTTCGTTCTTCTCTTCACGGATTTTTAAAAACTTTTCTCTTGCTTTGCGTTTTTTATCCCGAACACGCTTCAGCTCTCGTCGAGCCAATGCAAAAACCCGCCACATAACTTCGGAGATAGAGGAATCTTCAAACAGATCCCTCCACTCATCAAGTTCTTTAGCTACTTCCTCTCTAACTCTTAGAGTACGATATTTTACCCGGCTCTTTTTAGGCTCAGGAGTCGGGAAATCAGATCTAAAGAGGCTACTCATTTTTTATTAAGGAGTCGAAGGTGGAATGTGAACCACATAGGATATTGTAACATCGACCACACCGGACGTGGTACCTGCTTCAGCATCACTATATGCTTTTAATCTATCACCATCTTTTAGAATAAACTTGTTTCCCTGAATTACTTCGAAAGAAGTGTTAGCAGGAATTGTTACCTCATAAAGAATATACGAAGAGTTTGTACCGCTAGTAGTATTCTTCTCAAGAATTAAGCTATACTTTCTAGGAGTCGTAGTTTTGTTAGAACAGGTTAGGGAAGTAACAAGACCGTAGCTATTTACACCATCGACCTCGGCATCGTCCCAGATTACGGTGGGAGAAGAAGCAGAGATAGAAATAGAAGGGTAAATGCTAGACTTAAATTTATTTACGGGATATATAGACATTGGTGATTATCCGAAAATGAGAGCGTTTATTGTAGATTGTACGTAACCTTCGTAAACTTCTTTCTTTCTTGCAATAGAGTCATCAGAAGCAGGAGCGCTTGTTAATCTGACATCTTGCTGAGAAACATACAATGGAGACGCGTTTCCGCTTCCATCTTGCATTCTTCCTTGATCTCTTCTTGAAATAGTTGTGAGATCTGGAGGAATACCATCTGTATCAGGCTGAGAGTCAACTGTAGAAAGTAAGACATTTGAGAAGGTCTTAGAGATTTCGTATTCTCTTATATTAGAAGCCATGTTATGGTTTATGGTAAAGTAGACCTATTCAAATAACTTTAAACAGTTGTTACCCACGTGTTATGAAAAAACCGACAGTTTGGCCGGAGATATATGTTAGCTTAAAATTTTTGCAGCGTAAAGATGTCGTTCAAAAAGTAGTTAGGACCGACGAAGATACTTGTCATGTAACCTACGACCATCCAGTGTTTGGAACGGTTACAGAGATATTTCAAATGCTATTTAAGAAAAATCTCATTTGTTTGAAGTGTTGTTTCCCGCACGAAATGCAAAATGCTGAGGAGATGGAAATAGTCAAAGACTACTACAACAACTTTATCCTCGAAGGCCACGACACCTATCTAGAATATAACAACGAGAATCTTGGTTGGTACGTTTTGTCACGAAATGTTGAAGATGATGAAAAAGAAGCAATTCGTGGTATATGATATAATAGTAAGAGACACGACGTACCTATGACTAGCTTTGTTCCCGTATCGATTAACTCCGAGCTACGGAACTCATACCTAACTTATAGTGTATCGATTTTTAATCGTGCGTTGCCAGATGTCACCGATGGGCTTAAGGTGGCTCAGCGTCGTATCATCCTTGGTCTCAAAGATCTAAATCTAAGACCAAATGGGCAGTATAAGAAAGTTTCAAGGCTCGAAGGACACGTACTGGGTTCCTACCACCCTCAAGGAGGATGTGCCGGTACGGCGATTAACATGGGCCAGGCCAATAGCTTTAGGTACCTTCTTACTAACATTCATGGTAACGTCGGTGGCAGTATTCAGTCAGGTCCTTCAACCGGTCAATCCATCAGCGAGGATTCTCCTGCGGCTGCACGATATCTCGAAGTAAAATCCAGTGAATTCACTCAAAACGTTTACATCAACGAGATCGACAAGGAAAGTTGTGAATGGCGTGATAACTATGACGGGTCTACACAGGAGGTACATCGGATTGTCCCAGCTCTTCCCTCGCTTCTTGTTAATGGTGGTGTTGGAATCGCTGCTGGCTATGCTTGTAATCACATTTCTTATAACCTCTCCGAGGTAATTAAGGGAACCGTAGCCTATATCCAAAACCAAAAGATCACCGATAAGGCCCTTTATAAGCATATCACCGGCCCCGACCTTCCTCAAGGAGCCCGAATCCTCAAAGATGACGGAGTATTTGCCGCTTTTTCCTCAGGCCACGGCTCAATTAAGGTCTATGGCAAATGGGAAGTAAAAAAAGTTCCTTATAAAAAGAAGTCAAAGCGAGAAGCCATCATTGTTACCTCGTTAGCAAGCGGATCATCCGAGCGGTTCCTAGAAAAAGTCAAAAATGCTGTTGATGCGGGAAAAATCGATCAGATTGTCGATGCTGCAGACCACTCGTCTACTGAAGGCATTCATATCGAGTTGATTCTCAAAGCCAACGCAGATGCCCAACTAGTGATCGGGCAGCTGCTTGCTCACACGAATTTGTATGATACGATCGGCGTTAATGCCATGGCCATCAAAGAAGCCCTTCCTGAGATGTTTGGGGTGAAGGATATCATTGCAACTTGGCATAAGAGCCGTTGCAAAACCCTGATTTCACGCTATAGCGCCGAGTGCGTCAGAATTCAGGACCGCATGCACATCCTCGATGGCTTTTTAACTATCCTTGCGGACATTGATGAGGTAATCAAGACCATCAAATCCAGTAAAACAAGGGAAACAGCTCAAAACAACCTCCGAAAAAAGTGGAAACTAAGCGTTCCTCAGGCCCAGGCGGTCTTGGCTATGCCTCTTAGCCGTCTTGTTAACGCCGAGCGGCTCGAGCTAAAGGTGGAAAAAGACGAACTTCAGCAAAAATACGATGAGTTGCAGACTTTGATCAACGACCCGGTGGCAATGGACAAGCATATCATCGAAAAAGTTAAAAGTTTCCGTCAATTTGCTGACAAGCGCCGGACAGAATTGGTTGATCCCGATGAAATCGGGGCAGAAAAGGCAAAAATCATCGCTCCTCCAAGGACGCGCAGGATAAAACCCCTAAGTCCTCAAGAGATTTATAAGAAAAAAGCCAAGGCAATGGGCATGAAAAGGACCGTGGTGGCTAAATTCATTGCAGAAAACCAGATGGGCAAAGACGTTTCTAAAAAATGGGACGAATTTGTTGAGAATTGGGAGCACGAGCAGCAAATGACAACCCGAAAGGGAGCCGCGCAGCGTAAAAAGCAGCTCGAAGAGCTGAAAAAGTGGGGGAAAGCCCAAGGAATGAGAATACGTGGGCAATATGCATGGAACGCGTTTATTGTTGGCCGCGAAAAAATGAAAATTAAAGAACTTAAGCTCGAATTGAAAGAATGGTTGGCTAATATCGACGCTATTTAATAACTTTTTTAGCAGGTTAAAGTTCACGTAGTCAAAAAGATAACATGAACTTACCAAAAGTTGCAATTCTACTTCTCAGAGGGGTTGAAGGATGCGGAGTTACTAATTATTGCCGACATTTGAAGGCATATTATGACTCTGTATCTTCTTCCTGTGAAATTTTTGTCTTAAATGATAAGAAAATTGGCCGTGCTGATACTTCTAAAGACATAAATGTAAATAATTTTTATTTTAGTGATAGAAAAGAGATCGTAGAAAAAATAAACTCAAATTTTGATCTTATTTTAATATTTTCTGTACCTGCCAAGTCATTTTCTGAAGAAATTAAAGAAAACTACGTTTCTGAGATCCTAGAGAAGCTAAAAAGCCCTAAATGGATGGTAAATCTAGACCACCATGCGCTAAGTTTTTCAAGAAATGCCAAATATAAAGAAGCAATTGAGGTATGTGACGGGGTTCTATGTTATTCTCTTAAAGAAACCAAGTCTGGATTTATTGGCTGGCTGCGTAAAAATAATGTAAGCACCAAGATCAAAAATATTGATAATTTTTTCCATGTTCCATTTTTAGAGCACTTGATCTCTTTAGAACGCGGAGAAAGAAAGAAAAGAATTATTTACGCGGGTAGGGCCGTGGCGTGGAAACGCGGTAGTTTGTCATTAAATTTGCATAAGCCGCTTGCAAAACGTGGATTTATTTCTGAGATGATCGGCTTTGAAAGAAGCATCGCAGGTTTTACTCAGCTAGATAATTACAATGGTAAACTAAATTGGTTTACAACAGATAAATTTATAAAGCCAGTAAAAGGTCCGTCGGCGTTTAGTTCTTCGCCAATTAACTCGGAGTTATTTAAGTTCTTAGATCAAAATGGCCAAGATCCAAATCTGATGTACGTTTTGGGATCTTATGATTACAAAGAAGGAATGAAAAGAGTTGCTAACTCTGGATTTGCAATTCACCCAAGGTCTTTTGAGCATAATAAGCTGTGCTATGGAAACAACTTTGAATTCCAAGGCCTTGAAGCTGCTTTGCTCTCAGTACCTATTTTCCATAGGCATTTCTTAGATAACGTATATTTGCCAGGTACGGAAACTTCACTTACTAACTCAGGCATTTTGCTTGGTATTGATGACGACAATACTCACCTAAAGCAAGGCGGTCCTCAAGTTCTAAACGTTGAAGATTTCTCTGAAAATCTGAATGAAATTTGGGAATCAGAACTAAAATACAAAGAAATGAGAGAAAAATCCGTAGACATGGTAAATACCTACTATGCTTCTCAAGTTGTTGTACCAAAAATCTTAAATAGAATTTTATGAAAACATTAGTAACAGGCGCCGCGGGGTTTATCGGATCGCATATCGTCGATGAGCTTATTAACTTAGGACACGAGGTCGTAGCAATAGACAACGAGTCGGCCCGCTCAAATTCTAAATTTTATTGGAATGATAAAGCACAAAATCATAAGGTAGATATCTGTGAACTTGAAAAAGTCTTGCCACTTTTTACCGGAGTTGATACTGTGTTTCATCTTGCGGCCGAGGCACGGATTCAGAACTCTATCGACGATCCATTGAGGTCTGTTAGGACAAACGCAGTAGGTACAATGAGCATTTTGCACTGTGCTCAAATATCTGGTGTTAAAAAAGTAATTAACTCTTCAACATCTTCTGCTTATGGTAAAAATTCTTGCCCGAATACAGAAACCGACGGAAATAATTGCCTAACTCCGTATTCCGCATCGAAGGTTTGCGCAGAAACCTTGTGCAGAATCTACTGGGAGTTGTACGGTATTCAAACTTTTTCTCTGAGGTATTTTAATGTATATGGTCCGCGTCAACCTTTAAAAGGATCTTATGCTCCTGTAGTTGGTTTGTTTTTTGAACAGTTAAAAGCTAATTTACCTTTGACTATTGTAGGAGATGGTGAACAACGCAGAGACTTCACTTATATTGACGACGTAGTTGAGGCAAACATTCGTATTTTTAATCAACTCGATATTCCCAAAGAGCGCATTGGATCCGTTTTTAATGTTGGAACGGGAAAAAACTATTCGATTAATGAAATTGTAGACATGATTTCAGATAACAAAACTCACCTACCACCTCGTCCTGGCGAAGCTCGCGAAACAAGAGCAAATAATCAAAAAATGCGTGAGGTATTTGGTTGGGAGCCTAAGCATCTTCTAGAAGACTATATTAAAAAACAGTTAAGAGGAGTTTAAGGTTCATTACGTACCTCTTGACTTTTGGAAGCCAAGTATGGTATAGTAGTATACATCGGCGGGAAAACTTTTCTGCCGAATACTTAACACGAACATCGAAATTTTAATACTATGACAGCTTCAATTATTCAGCAGCGTGCTGGTAATCAATGGGAGCAGTTTTGTGAGTGGGTAACATCCACCGACAACCGTCTCTATGTCGGTTGGTTCGGTACGCTGATGATTCCTACCCTCCTCGCCGCAACTGTTTGCTTCATTGTTGCCTTTGTTGCTGCGCCTCCAGTCGACATCGACGGCATCCGTGAGCCAGTGGCTGGTTCTCTGATGTATGGTAACAACATCATCTCTGGTGCCGTTGTGCCTTCCTCTAATGCGATTGGATTGCACCTATACAATATCTGGGACGCACAATCCCTAGATGAGTGGCTCAGCCTGTAGGGCCACTATAAATCGGGTGAATTGCTGGAAACCTAAACAAATGAACATTACGGTTGGAAACTCAAGTTCGTTTACATGGCAATCAGCAGCCAAGCCGCAGACGCTTCTGCGGAAGGTTCAGAGACTAGTCGGTGAGCCAAGCGTGGCTCGTAACACGACATTAGCGCCCGACACTCGCAAGAGTGATGATATAGTCCACGCCACTAGGAAACTAGTGGATGCCACCCTGCTACAATGGTGGCCCTTATCAGCTCGTAGTTTTCCACTTCCTGATCGGCATCTTCTGCTACATGGGTCGCGAGTGGGAACTTTCTTACCGTCAACCCTAGGCGGCTCTTGAGGGAAACTTCAAGATAAACATCGGGTGAATTGCTGGAAACATGGACATCTACGACGCCTTCATTGAATACTTGCGAACCTTGGAATCAACCCTCCAAGGTTATTACGAAAACCATCGTGTTTCTCCTGGGCACGAAGGTGGCGAGTATGTAGAGGGTAATGTCGTCAAGTGTTCTTTTCACAACCACAAACTTGCTCACTACTATCGCTGGCTTGCGAGAGGAACTGAGAAAGATCGTTACGCCTGGCGTAAAATGTGTGGGTGGAAAGACGAAGACGCTCGTCGTGAGATGGCTGTCTATGCTGGGAAACTAGGTGGTCGTAAGGCTGCTGAAATCCACAAGGAAAACGGAACTAACTTCTACGATCCAGAGTTTGGACGCAGGGCTTCTTTCATGAGACCCGCTGAAGAAAAACGAGAGTGGATGTTAGAGTTGAACACCCTACTTACGGCCGATCAAAGGTCGTTTGCCGGTCACCGAGGCGGAGTCTCCTGCACAACCATGCAGAAAGAAACCAAAACAGGGCTCTTTGACCCGAAGGCCAAAGTTCAACGAAAAGGAAACCTGAAAAGGTGGGGCATCAAAATTGATGGTGTTCGAGTCCCCTATTCCTGTCTTTCCTCGGATTTCATTGACTATCAAGTCAGTTTAGGAACCGCTAGAGAGTATTTCAATCCGTGCAATCAGCAGCCAAGCCGTCCTAGCGAGGACGGAAGGTTCAGAGACTAGTCGGTGTGAGACGCTTCTCACGTAATACGACATTAGTGCCCGACACCTAAACTCTTATGAGTATGGTGAAGATATAGTCCACCACCACTTTTAGTGGTGCTAGGTATGCGCCCCTGGATCTGCGTTGCTTACAGCGCACCCGTGGCTGCTGCTACTGCAGTGTTCCTTGTATATCCGTTTGGACAAGGTTCCTTCTCCGATGGAATGCCCCTTGGTATTAGTGGCACGTTCAACTTCATGCTTGTGTCAAATTGAGGCACACCTGGGAAGCAATTCCCTTGATTAAACGGGATGAATTGCTGGAAACCTAAGTCTTATTAAGATATGGTAA
>Ga0208645_1003903_pt1 | contig 10811 bp, 11 predicted proteins | sample VirMetDEL_Sep_01_FD_184519 | JGI IMG/M metagenome (GOLD analysis project Ga0208645, IMG submission 184519) | Aqueous microbial communities from the Delaware River and Bay under freshwater to marine salinity gradient to study organic matter... | ecosystem: Environmental > Aquatic > Marine >...
ATACATAATACATATATATTACATATATAACTGACATATATTCAGTTGGAATAAAGTAGAGTACAAAAAACAATTAAATTATTATTTATAATATGGCACTAAAACAAATAGAACTAGAAGTACCAACAACTCTATCTGACATTAAACTTTGGCAATACCAAAAATATATGAAAGTCATAGAGCAGAATAAAACAGAAGATGCCGAAGATGAAGACAAGATAAACGATTTCTTAAATATGAAACTTGTAGAAATATTCTGTAATGTTTCACTAAGAGATGTTAGTAGAATACCTTTAAAAGAGTATGAAAAAGTATTGGTAATATTAAATAAGGCATTTGAAGAGAAACCTAAATTAATACAAAGATTTGATTTGTTAGATGTAGATATGGGATTTATACCAAAGCTTGATGATATTACTCTTGGTGAATATGTAGATATTGAAACTAATATTGCTGATTGGCAAAAAATGCATAAAGCTATGGCTGTACTGTATAGACCAGTTAATTTTAATGCACAAGATAAATACACTATTGCTCCTTATAAAGTAAATGAAGAAATACAAGAATTAATGAAAGAGATGCCATTAGATGTGGCAATTAGTTCAATGGTTTTTTTTTACGCTTTAGGGAAGGAGTTGCTGGAAGCTATACCGAAATATTTGGAGCAAAATCTGAAGAAAGAGGATATGCTACAGCTAGAGATGCATTTGCACAAAAATGGGGGTGGTATCAATCAATTTATGCACTTGCTAAAGGAGATGTCAGAAACTTCAATACAGTTACCGAGCTTCCACTCTATCAGTGTTTAAATTATTTAGCATTTGAAAAAGAAAAAGTAGATATAGAACAACAAGAATTAAAAAAAGCATATAGACAATGACAAGTTTTTACGACATACTAGACAAACTTAAAACCTACCTTCAAGGCAATACTAATGTAAATTCAGTTACGTTTGGAGATATATTTGAGGTTGACCTAGCTAAACAAACTATATTTCCATTATCACACATTATTGTAAATGGATGTACATTTCAAGACCATGTAGTTCAATTCAATCTACAAGTTATATGTATGGATATTGTAAACGAAACCAAAGAAGACAAGAAAGATTTAAACAACTATTTTCACGACATTAACAATAAACAAGATGTGTTAAACACACAGTTTGCTGTAATCAACGGTTTACAATCGGCACTTAGAAGAGGAGAATTGTTTACTGATTTATATCAAATAGATACAGATTATACTGCCAATATGTTTGAAGATAGATTTGAGAACTTACTTGCTGGCTGGAGCTTAGACATATCAATCACAGTCGCAAACAATCAAATATCAGATATTAATGCTAACGGTCAATCTCCTTGCTAATGAGTTTTAAATTAAAAAATACAGAATCATATTTAATAAGTTTTGTAAATAATCTAAAGAGGTTATCTATAAGAGAACTAGAAAGAAGCAAGTTTAGAAAATACAGTAGTGGAAGAACTATAAACGAACCATTAAATGCTAGCGGTAATTTAAAGGGTAGTTTTACTGTAGAAAGTAAATATATAAAAAACAAATTATCTGTTAATATGAGAGGTAATTCTTATGGAGAAAAAGTAGATGAAGGAACTAAGGCAGGAACAAATCCTTCAGTCTCTCAATTAGTTAATTGGATTAATAAAAAGCCAGTTAAATTAACAGATGCCAAAGGCAGAAACTTAACAAATATAACCCCAGAAGGCAAAAACAGAATAGCAAACCAAATTGCACAAAAAATAAATAGAGAAGGAATAAAGCCAACTAACTTCTTAACAAATCTAGTAGATGCACAATTTGCAAAACTTGCAAATATTGACAGAGCAATATTGAAAGATATAAATACAGATTTAGATAGTTTTATGCAATCTATAGGATATACCAAAAATGGAGAAACATTTAAAATAGAACAATAATGTCAACAATAATTAACACCAGAAGTCCATTCTACTTCAAGGTATCTAATGCAGACTTGAGCTCTGTTAAATTAGAACTATATATATGGACTGGAACGTATGCACAAAGAAATGCATCTTATAAAAGATATACTTTAACTAAAGAACAATTATTAGATGAACTAGATAGAGGAACAACTACTGCTACTACAGCTAACAAATTAGTTGATAGCACACAAAACTTTCAGACTACAGCTCAAGTAGGAAGTTTTATAAAAAACACAACAGATTCAACAACAGCAAGCGTTACTGCTATTGATAGCGACACAACTTTATCTATAAGCTCCGACATTATGGCTTCAGGTGAAAATTATATATTATTTGCTAAACCTTATGTTGTATTTGAATTAAGTGAACTTGCAAGAGACTTTATGGAAACAGAGTATAACAACTACGCAACTGACACTTTATGGATAGATGCAGATATTACTATTTATGATTCAACAGGAACTATTGTTCAGGTAAACTCTCAAGACACAAATACATCTAGTTTCTTAGGCATAGATGGTTATGGTTACTTTGAAGATGGAACAAATCCTAGAAGTGTTCAATATACAACACCTATGGTGCTTCAACATAATACTACAGTTTATTATAATGATGGTGCTGATATAAAGATTCCTATATACGCAGAAGCACAAACCGTAACAGCCACTTTAACAAGTTCAGCAGGAGCAGATATTTATTGGGATAATGCTGATGATTTTTGGGATACTTATAATGTAACTTGGGGTTCAGGACAAACTCCTGTAGTGATTACTGACAATGGAAACACTAATCAAAAGATACAATACTTAATTATTACTGATAGTGAGGATTTGAATGATGGTGATTTTGTAACTATATCTAGTAACAACGCTTCTTATTCAAATGTAGTTATAACACTTAAAAAAGTATGTGAACCTAAATACACTCCACTAAATGTAATATTCTATAATAAATTTGGAGCACTACAAAACTTATGGTTCTTTAAGAAGTCTATGACTAACATTAATATTACATCACAACAATTTAAAAATAATATTTTAGATATAGAAAATTCTGGTAGTGCACCTTCTTATGCTTTAAGCAAACATCAAGAGAAAAAGTTTATGGCAAATGGCAAAGAATCAATTACTATAAATTCAGGCTTTTATAGTGAAGACCATAATGAAGTGGTAAGAGAAATGTTACTTGCAGAACAAGTTTGGATTTATAATGGAACAAACACTTTACCTATAAATCTTAAATCTAATACACTTCAATTCAAAAAGTCAGTTAATGATAAACTTATTAGTTACACCTTGTCCTTTGATTACGCTTACGATAAAATAAACAACATTCTATAATGCAAAAAATAGTATTATACATAAAAAATAATGATGATGTCTATAAAAGGGTAGATATGTTTAATGATGAAACTATTTCATTAACATCTAAGATACAAGATGTAAGAGACATACAAAAAGTATTTACTGACTTTAGTCAAACATTTACATTGCCTGCATCTAAAACAAACAACAAACTATTTCAACATTGGTATAATTATAACATTGATAATGGTTTTGATGCAAGAAGCAGAAAAGATGCCGTAATGGAACTAGATTTCTCTCCATTTAGAAGAGGCAAGATTTCTCTTAATAATGTTAAGATGAAAGACAACAAGCCTTTTTCTTATGAAGTTATTTTTTATGGCAATACTATAAACTTAAAAGATTTGCTTGGAGATGATGAATTAAGTACTCTTGGACAATTAGATGATTATACACATGATTACACAAGCTCTAATGTCAAGAATGGATTACAAACAGGATTATCTTCTGGAAAAATAATATACCCTTTAATATCTCACACAAAAAGATTTTATTATGATTCAGCTCAATCTAGTCCTAACTATAGTGGTAATTTGTACTACAATACATCACAAAATAATATTGGTTTAGAATTTGATGATTTAAAACCTGCTATCAAATGCTTAACTATAATAGAAGCTATAGAAGATAAATATACTACAGCTAATGGATATTCTTCTAATGTAGTCTTTACTAGAGATTTCTTTAGCTCAACACAATTTAGCAATCTATTTCTTTGGTTAAGTAGAAACAAAGGAGCTATAGGAGGAGACGAAAACCAAGAAGAAACATTAAGTCGTATATGTGGTGCATGGGGGTACTCCTCTGGTGACTTAGGTTTTAATATAACTGGAGATACTTGGACTGTATCAACTTCAGGGCACACAAGACGCTATGATGCACAATTAACAATAACTACAACAGGAGCAGACCAAAGCAAACCTTACAGCGTAAAAGCTATAGATTACGTTACTGGAAATACACTAGGACAATTAGCTTTAGGTTCAGGAGCTTCAAGAGATTTTACCGTTCAATTAATCTCAACATTTGAATTAGTCAATTATCAAATTAAATGGATTGTTGAATCTAATGAAACTTTATCGTTTACTCCTACATTAAATATGACAGAGTATATACTTAATCCAATAACACAAACTCCTACAGGTACAAACACTGCTGTATTTAATATAGGAGGTACTGGAGCAAGTATATCTACAACAAGTGAGATTATAATAACAGATAACGTGCCTAAGATTAAAACTATTGACTTTCTTACAGGATTATTCAAGATGTTTAATTTAACGGCATATTATATTGATGATGTAGCTGACACAGACTTTGGAAAAATATATGTAGATACTTTAGATAACTTTTATTTAGATGCAACAAACAACCCATCTGAAGGTAGTTATGATATAACAAAACATATAGACACAAAAGAATTGACTATAGACAGAGCTTTTGAATTTAATCAAATTAATTTTGAGTACGAAAAGCCATCTACTTTATTATCTATAAATCATCAAGAGCAATTTAATGAGATATTTGGCAACGAAGAAGTAAGACCTACGTTTGTTGATAGAGGAACTAAATACGAAGTTAAAGTGCCTTTTGAACACATGAAATTTGAAAGAATAATCGACACTAATCAAACAGGAACAAGTCCTTATTCAGCAATTACATCTCCTTCACCATACATAACAGACATTCTTTGTGGTTATTCAGCAGACGGTGACTTTGAATCTAAAACAGATGTAACCCCAAATACTGGTAATTATTCTCCAGTACTAACAAAACCTTTAGTGTTTTATGCTATACAAGAATCTGGATTATCTTCTGGAACAGGAATCAAATGGATTTCAGATGGAACTCCTGTAGAAATAACACAATACTATAGACCTTCTAATACTAATGAAGATGGCACTACATCAACTGCGGCTGCTTTTACTATTAATTTTGACGATGAAATAGACGAGTGGAATTTAACTAATTATAATGGAAGCACTAACTCTTTATTTAAAAAGTTTTATGCTAATTACATAAACGGAATCTTTGAGGAAAAGAAAAGAATATATAAGTTAAAAGGATATTTACCAACAGATATATTAGTTAACTATAGATTAAACGATGAGCTTGTGATACAAGATAGAACATTTACGATTAATTCTATAAGCACAAACTTTAAAACTGAAGTAAGTCAATTAGAATTATTAAACAAATTATAATTATGATAAAAAATATACTTGATTTATTAAATGCTTCTGATTGGTATGGAGTTGGAGAAAATGTAGAAATCGCAAAAGGTAAATATGTAGCTGTAAAAGACTTTAAACAAATGAAAGAACAACTTAAAAGATTAAGATATGGCAAGTAAAAAGATACTGGTAACCGTACAGGTATCAGCAGGAGCAGCTCCAGCAGAAGTTAAAAAGGTAGAAGATGCTTTAGGTAAATTAAGTACTGCTCAAGTAAAGGTAAATAAAGCTACAGAAAAAGGAAGAGCTCAATCAGGATTAAATAATGCAATACTTTTAGAAACTGGACGTTTAGCTTCAGATGCATCTTTTGGATTTACGGCAATTGCAAATAACTTGTCTCAAGTAATTTCATTATTTCAATCTTTTGCTAGAACTAATGGAGGATTTGTAAAATCAATGGGTATGCTCTTAAAAAGTTTATGGGGAGCAGGCGGTTTTTTAATAGCAGTACAATTATTAATATCTTATGGAGCAGATATTATTGCTTTCTTTAAAGGCTCTGCAACTGCTGCTGAAGAAGAAGCAGAAGCAATTAAAAAATTAAATGAAGAAATATCAGAAAATATTAAATTAAGAAATAGACAGCTTAGGCAACTTAGACAATCATTAGGTTTAGTAACCAAAGTAAGTATGGATGCTTTAGGTAATTTAACTAAAGAAATAAGTGCTACTCAAGAAGACTTAATGGAAATTGCTGATAGATTTGATGAGGTAGGTATATCTAATACTAAACTTCTTAGAGATGAAGAAATATCTTTAGAAAATAGAGTTAAAATAGCTCAAGAAATGTTTGATATATTTGAGGCAGAAACAAAATTAATTCAATTAAGAAAAGACGAAACACAAGCTTTACAAAGAGGTGATTTAGATAGAGTTAAAATATTAAGGTCTCAAATAAGAGAAAGTCAAAGAGAAATACTAGAATCTAATAAAACAATAGAAAAATTATCAGAAGCTCCAGTTGGATTTAGAGATAAGGTTAAAAGTGCATCTGATGAATTAAAAATTGAATTTGAAGAGCTTTTTGAATATCTTCAAGGTAGAGCAAAAGATTCTGATTTTATTTTAGAAAAGTTATTAGAAGGTTGGAGCATAAGACAAATAAACGCATCACTAGAAGCATCAAAAGCATTAAAAGGTGCTGGAGATGTCGGTGTAAAAGCACTTGAAGATTTAGTAAATGCAGATAATAAATACGCAAAAACTAAAAAAGATAATTCTAAAGCTATTGATAAGTTAAATAAAATCGAAAGAGATGAAAGAAACAAACAATTAAAAGAAATAGCAGGTAATTTAAATAAAGCAGCAGGATTATTTGGAGAAAACACTGGAGCTAATAAAGCGATGAAAATTGCATCAGCAGTCATAGATACTTACGCAGGAGCAAATTTAGCTATGGCATCCGCACCACCACCATTGAACTTTATAAATGCCGCAGCAGTTGTAGCGGCAGGTATTGCTAATGTTCAAAAAATAAAATCTGTAAAAGTTCCTAATGAAAAGGGTTCTGCATCAACACCGACACCTTTGAATGTTGAAGCTCCTGACTTTAATGTAGTCGGTGCTGGAGGTGTAAGTCAATTAGCAACTACATTAGCAGGTGTAACAGGACAGCCATTAAAAGCATTTGTTGTTAGTAAAGAAATATCATCAGCTCAAGAATTAGAAAGAAATATTACAAGTACAGCATCAATAGGTTAATTATTAAAATAAATTCAATATGAAAATAGTAGAATTAATTATAGACGAAGAACAAGAATTATCTGGAATAGAGGCAATCTCTATTGTAGATGAACCAGCAATAGAAGAAAACTTTATTGCATTATCTAAACAGCATGAAATAAAACTAGCTGAAGTAGATAAAGAAAAGAAAATATTAATGGGTGCTGCCTTAGTTCCTAACAAGAATATTTACAGACGTAACGGAGAAGACGAATATTATATATTCTTTAGTGAAGATACAGTAAGACAAGCGTCTCAATTATTCTTAATGAGAGGCAATCAAAACAAATCTACATTAGAACATCAAGCTGAATTGTATGGGTTGTCTGTAGTTGAATCTTGGATTATAGAAGACGATGTACACGACAAGTCAAGAAAGTATGACATGAATTTACCTATAGGTACTTGGATGGTTTCTATGAAGGTTAACAACGATGAAGTTTGGAATGATTATGTAAAAACAGGAAAAGTAAAAGGGTTTTCTATAGAAGGATATTTTACTGATAAAATTGCTATGAGTAAAATAGAAGAAATTAATGAAGAAGAAGAAGCAAGAGAAATATTATTAGAGATTGCTAATTCAATACTAGACAATAAATATGAGTTTAAAACTTATAGTGATTACGGAAGTGGTGTTAGAAACAATGCAAAAAGAGGTATTGAACTGAATAAAAAAGTAAATAATAAATGTGCCACAAGCGTTGGAAAAATAAGAGCTCAGCAGTTGTCACGCGGTGAGAAATTGAGTGTATCAACAATTAAGAGGATGTATTCTTACTTGTCAAGAGCAGAAACTTATTATGATGCTGGAGATAGTAAAGCTTGTGGAACTATATCTTATTTATTATGGGGTGGTAAAGCTGGATTAAATTGGTCAAGAGGTAAACTAAGAGAACTTGGTGAATTAAAAATGGCATCAATGGTTGTAGATAAAGACCACGCAATTATAAATGATAGATTAGCTTATTCAAGTAAAGAAAAAGCTGAAGAGATGGCAAAAGATTTAGATTGTAAAGGAATACACGAACACGACTTTGAAGGTAAAACTTGGTATATGCCTTGTGAACAACATTTTTTAGCAGAAGTAGGTGAAGACGGAGTAATAAGAAAAAGTCCTAAAGCACCTAAATCCGACACTCCTAATCCTAATCCTAAAGGTGAAGGAACGGCAAAAGGAGATGCTTCTGGCAAAAGAGGTGCTAATGTGTCAGAAAAAGATAGAGCTTCTTTAAAGAAAAAAGCAGATGATTTTAATGAAAGATATAAAGAAAAATTAGGTTATGGCATAACTGTTGGTATGCTAGCTTCAGTATTTCAAAGAGGTCTTGGAGCATACAACACAAGTCATTCACCAAACGTTAAATCACCTTCACAATGGGCACATGCTAGAGTAAATGCTTTTATGTATTTGGTAAGAAATGGAAGACCAGAAAATGCTAAATACACAACTGATTACGATTTATTGCCAACTAAACATCCTAAAAGCAGCAAAAAATGAGTAAAAACAACGAGACATTAGGAAATGCTGTTCCAAATAATAAAAGAAGAGGTTGTATGTGTAAAGATGGTACATATTCAAGAAAATGTTGTGATGGAACTTTGAGAAGTCAAGGTGTTGGAAGAATATCAGGTGTAGGTGTTTTATTGTTGGAATCAGGAGGAAATATATTACAAGAAAATGGTAACAATATAAAATTATAAATAATGAGTAAAAAAATATCACAATTAAACGCAGCTACAGAATTACAAGGCACAGAAACATTTGCAGTAGTTCAAAGTAGCGAAACAAAAAAAGGAACTATAAGTCAAGTTATAAATTATATACACGCTACTAACATTACTGTTTCATCAGGAGATACTATTGATTTAGACGATGCATCTTATGACGATACAAGATTAGTAAAATTAACTTGGTCAGGAGGTTCTGGAAATATGACTATGACTTTGCCAGATGCTACAACTTCTAAAAACACAAACAGATTAATAAGATTTGTAACAAATGGAGGGTTTAACACAAACACAAGAGTTAATTTAACTCCTCTTGCAGGACAAGAGTTAGACGGCTCTTCAAGTCCTTATGAATTAAATGTTGCTTATGAAGGTTTAATGTTGTGGTCAAGTGGAACGGAATGGATTATAATACAGAAGAAAGCATAAAAATCTAACAAGGTTTTTATATACAGTTATTTAAGTAATAAATTAATTTAATAATCGAAATTTATGGAAAACACTAAAGCTACATCAATTTTGAACGACATCATGGAAAAACTATCCTTAGTTAAAAAAGATGAAGTAAAAGAAGTTGAGGTGAATCAAGAAGTAAATCTTTCGGAACAAATTAAAGAAGAAGAAAAACTATCTCAAGAACTTACTGAACTTGCTTGTCAAGAAGATGTAAAAGAGGAGTTATCTACTGAAGAAGTTGTCTCTGAAGAGCTACAAGAGGAAGTTCCTGTAATAGAGGAAGCTTCTGAAGACGTTGAGATGGATGAAATGAAATACGTTAGTAAAGACGAATTTGAATCTAAAATCTCTGAATTAAAAGGAATGATTGAAGAAATGAAATTAGGTTACGGTGAAGAAAAACTATCTATGCAAAAAGAAATAGAAAAGTTGTCTGCTCAGCCAGCTTCAGAACCAATCGCACACAACCCTGAAGGGGAAGTAAAACAAAACTTTAAATCTTTTGGTCAAAACAGAGTAATGAGCACTAGAGATAGAGTAATGAACAGAATTGCTAATTTAAAATAAACCAAAACTAAAATTAATTAAAAAATGGCTACTACTACATCAATTACAACTACTTATGCTGGAGAATTTGCAGGTAAGTACATCTCTGCTGCTTTATTATCAGGTGTTACACTTGATAGAGGTGGTATTGAAATTAAACCAAATGTAAAGTACAAAGAAGTAATCAAAAAAATTGCTACTGATTCTAACGTAATCAAAGATGCAACTTGTGATTTCACTGACACTGCTACTATTACATTAACAGAAAGAATCCTACAACCAGAAGAATTCCAAGTAAACCTAGAGCTTTGTAAGAAAGACTTTAGAAGTGACTGGGAAGCTGTACAAATGGGATACTCTGCTTTTGACAACTTACCTCCTAAATTTAGTGACTACTTAATCGGTCATGTTTCTGGATTAGTTGCTGAAAAAACAGAAAACAACATTTGGAAAGGTGTTAATGCAAATGCTGGTGAATTCGATGGATTTACTACTTTATTAGCTGCTGATGGTGACGTTATTGACGTTGCTGCTGCAACTGTAACATCTGCTAACGTTATTGCTCAACTAGGAGCTATCGTTGACGCTATTCCTTCTGCTTTATACGGAAAAGAAGATTTATACATCTATGTATCTCAAAACATCGCTAGAGCTTATGTAAGAGCTTTAGGAGGATTTGGAATCTTAGAAAATGCTGCTGGAACTGAAAACGTATCTAGCATCGGTGCTAACGGTGTATCTAATCAAGGTACTATGTGGTGGCAAAATGGAGCATTATCTTTTGATGGTGTAAA
>Ga0208645_1003909_pt1 | contig 10800 bp, 9 predicted proteins | sample VirMetDEL_Sep_01_FD_184519 | JGI IMG/M metagenome (GOLD analysis project Ga0208645, IMG submission 184519) | Aqueous microbial communities from the Delaware River and Bay under freshwater to marine salinity gradient to study organic matter... | ecosystem: Environmental > Aquatic > Marine >...
TTAAGCATTTTTTTCTCCTTAAACTTAGACAAATCAAAATTTGCCTTAAGTTCCTTAGAGACAGCCTCCGTTAATGATGCTTTCTTTCCTCTAGGCATTAGCTAAACAATTCATCGAATTTATCAACCTTGCTCTCTTTTTGGGGAGTCTTAAGAGCGTAATTGTTTTGGGACTCCCCTTTATCAAAAGGGAGATCGTCGCTTTCTTCTTCTTGAGTATCTTCAGGAGTCAAGAACTTCTGAAGGTTGTCTTTCATTTCTTCAAATGAATAACGCTTAAATACTTCAAGTGGGTTAGCTTGTTCATCCAACCACTTTTGGATTTGATCAGCTTCACCAAGTGGTGTTTGCTTAGTCTTAACACGTACAGAAGACTTATTATAAGCAGTACCTGTAACGTCAGGACCAACAGTATCTACTGTAATGTCACGACCCTGATGGATGTCAGTGTAATCACCAATATCATCATCGTCTGCAAGTGAAAGAAATTCGAGGTAAGTATTCTTACCAAACTGCCAAAGTTTAACACCTTGGTCCTCTTCACCACGCACAATTACAGGAACAAACACTCGCATCTTAGGATCGAGCTGCTTTGCCAAACGCCAATTTTCCTTATCACTAGTTGTACGAAGTTGCTTCGCAAACTCAGCAATTGGATCTTTTTCACCATAATTAATAGGTGAAATCATTGTGCGCTCACCAATTCCATAGTGGAAATACACTTCTGTAAAAGGGTTAGCTTTGTTAAACTTATTGGGAACGATACGAATTACCTGTTTCCCAACACTCGGTTTCCAAAACAAGCTAGTGCTGTTTTGATTTCCTCCTTTGTTTGTTTGCTGCAAGGAGTTCAGCTTACTACGAATAGCGTTTAAATCCATAATGTAACTAATTTAAAAATAAAACTTTTTGGTAAATATAAGAACCCTATCTCAGGATCCCAAATTAAAGCTCAAGAATCTGATGAATCTTTGTTTTTAATTGTTTCAATTCATTGTGCTGAGTAAGTAAGATAGTATTACGATAGTGTTGCCAATTAATTTTATATCGTATATCAACTACTCCTCCATTCAGCAATTTTATAAGCTCGTTAAGAGCATTTATAGTATATAATGTGTTTGATTCCTTTTTTCTATGAACTAAAATAGTATTGGGTAAAATCTCCTCTACGCTCGACGGCTCTACGTTATAAGTACAAACGTACTCATTACTACTTTTTATATATAAAACAAATATTTTTTTATAAAGTATATCGTAGCTAGATTTGATCTCTACCAGCGTTCTCTCCATATCCCCCAAAGAAGTAAAGGTACAAAATAGCTTATTTTTCATGTGCTAGGTTTTGGATATAAATATTACACTTTCTCTAAAGCGTTATAGTTATGTCCCACCTCTACTTTAGTATTAAAGTTATACTCCTTAAAGATATCTATTATTGATTCAACTACATCTCGTTCACCCTTATCCACATCTAATAAAAACGAATCATAAGTATAGTGTATAATCCTAGTTTTACTATTTTTAAGTATACTGATTATTTTCTCTAAAATAAGCACATTATAATACGTTTCTGTATTTTGAAGTATATAATTAAATAACTTCTGTTTTTTCATATCTGTTTTAAAAACGTATCCAGAATTACAAACGTGTTCTTCTTTACTACTTATATCATCTATATATTTTTCTACTCGTTTAAAGAATTCTAAATTCTTATACTCCTTAAATACTCCTCCATATAACTGTTTGAACGTAAGTTCTTTAGCTTTCTTATAATCTACTCCGTACATATCAGCAAATGCTTGGTGTATATCTTCATGCTCAAACTCATAATCTACAAGTTGAGCAGCCAAAGTAGGATGATAAGCGCTAATATCAATCTCCATTAGAAAATCATTATCGGGGATAAACGCTTCTCTACAACCCGATTTTTTATCTAAAGCAGCATAATTAATCCCCCCAAATGAATTTGAAGGTCTCGTAGTAGTTGTTTTTAAATTAAATTGCGAGTAAGTCCAATCTCGTTCTTGCTCAAAATGCTGTTCAAACAATTTAGGATCTACTTTAAGTCCCTCCGATTCGATCCAATAAAACACATTTGTAGCTCTGTTGTTATAAAACTCAAAATGTGGTGGTTTTTCCATAGCAAACACATGTTTAACTGCGTTGTATATCGTTTCACAACGTTCATAGTGCTTTACAATTGGAATTATGCTACCTATATTGGCTATTTGGGGGTATTTCCTATAGAAAAAATCATGACAAGGAAATGAGTCTGGTATATCTGTAGGAGAGATGAAGTGTATGTCGCTAAGCTGCTTAAGTGGCATTATGTGTAAAAATTCTTTCCTATCTCTCACAAATATTTCCTCAAATTCTCCTATTAAGTTTAATGCCTCATCTAATTCACAACTTGTTGCTTCACTATGATTTATATTAATAATAAATCCTTTTCTATAGTTAATTTCCCTAATATAGAATCCTACTATTCCCCTTAAGTGGGGGTGTATGTTATCATTAGAAAAAAGAGGTTCAATGAATACTTTCTTGAACTTCTTTTCCTTAAATGCTTGTAATTGTTCGCTATTTTCTATAAGCCAAAACACATTATAATATACGATCAATAGATTGAATTATCACGTCAGGTGTAATACTTTCTATTTCATACCAATCTTCAATTGATTTTATTTCCTTAAAAGGATACCAATTCCAATTTGAGGCATCTAACTTATGAGTATTAAAATATCCCGAAGTAGGAGAATCATCATATATTCTAACACAGTTAGTTTGGAATTCACACCAAGGTTTAGAAAAAGAAGAAATTAGTATTGTAGGAATATTTAAAGCCCATGCTATCCAAGATAGCCCTGAACCTATTCCTATGTGAAATTCTGCTCCACTAATAACAGACATAACTTCTTCTAAGGATTTATTATGGAAATGATAGTCACACTGGGGAGATGTATTCATAAATCCTTGGATACCAAAAGTTCTATGTTGGTCTACTACTGCTACTTTATATCCTTTACTTTGTAAATGTTCTACTACTTGCTCCCATCCTGTTGGGTGGTTCCAGTATTTTGCTTGGCAGGTAGATTGAATTGATATAGTTACATATTTTTCTTTTATAGGTGATAAAGGAAGTTTTTTAAGTTTAGGAGTAATTTCAACATATTCTAACCCTAAAATATCAGTAACTGTTTTTTGGAGGGGTTGGGATTTGAAATCATAAAGATGAAATTGAGGATTAAAATCATCTTCATTATAAAACCATCCTAAACTATAAGATGCATATAAATCACCTACATGGGTGCCAGGTTTTACAAATTGTATTTCAGGGTATTGAGACTCAAACCAATCATTATGAAATGTAGAACATATTACTTTACAATTATGTTTTTTTCTAAATTCTTCTACATATGGAAACCATGCTATAGTATCTCCTATTGATTTACTATCTAAATGGATGTAAACTCTTTTATCTTCTAAATTAAATACTTCAGTATGAATTAATTGATTTTCATCCCAAATTTCAATTTTCCATTCTATAAAGGATTTATAATTAGGAGCTGTCCACATATTGTTTTTGATAACCCCCTCCCAAATTAATTCATTAGTAACATTATTATAAAATTTAACTTGATATTCTTGATTTAGGGGACCTTTTATTTCACATTTAGCCCCATCTATAAAGCTAATTATAATTTCATTTTTTAAATTTGTCATAAAATCTTGTAAAGTTTGGTTTCCAATTTCTGCTACTTTATCCCAATTAAAATCTTTATGAATTAACTTAGCTTCCTCTATAGCTCGTTTTTTATGGTCTGTATAATTTTCAAAAGCGTCTCTCATCACACAGGCTAAATCCTCAAAATTAGGTTCATAATAATTACCTACTGAAGAATTAAAGTGGTTATAGTCAGCGTCCATAACAGGTTTTTCACCTAGTATTTTTACGGGTAAACCTTTACCTTCTGCAAATTCCATTTGACCACTGCAAGCAGAATAAATTGAAGGAGTACCACAAGCCATAGCTTCAATTAAAGGTAAATTCCATCCTTCACTTCTAGCACAGGATAAGAATACATGACCATTTTTTAAATAAGTAATATAATCTTCTCTAGAAGGAAAATGTTTTATTTTAATACGTTTATCAGCAAAACCATAATGTTCTAAGCGTTTTTCAGTTGTTTCATGCCCATCACCGGAAAAGGGATTGTCTATAGAAACTATTAAATCTACAGGTTCTGAAGGGTCGAATTCTTTAAGGAAGGTTTCGATTATTTCTTTAGTAGATTTTCTATAATCCCATCTCCCAAATATTGTAAATTTAAACCTCCCATCTACATAATCTAGAACTGTTTTAGGGTCTTCAGGGTAAAAAGTATCAACATCTACCCCTTCAGGTACAACTTTTACTTTATTAGGGTCTGCTCCTTGTTTAATAGTACAATCTGCTTGCCACTGTGAAGGTACCCATATTTGATCATATTCTAATAATTTATCAAAAAATTGAGGGGGTTGTAAAGTAGATTCCCAAACGTTATAAGCAATCTTTAGTTTATCATATGAATCATAAAAATAATAATGATTAGTTTCATTTAAAACTAAATCAATATTATGTTCAAATTCGTTCGCATGTTTAGAATATATAGAAAATTCTTTTCTATCAGTTTCATTAGACCATAAAGTTTGTTCTGTTAAAAGTTGTTTATCTAAACTATTTAAATAAGGTTCCTCATTATGAGGTTCATTATTAGGCCAATTCCAATTTTTACCTATAGTAAAATTACGAATTTTTAAATCTATCTTTTCAGATAATTTTCTAAAAAAATCTCTAGAGTGGTGATTGTATCCTGTGGTTCCTATATAGGAACAGTGGACCTTTAATTTAGGTGTAGACATAACATTTAATATAATAATTTAAATTTAAATAACCAAATTATTTTATGGATTAGTTGCTAAAACCGTTGAAGAAGAAGGTAAACCGTTTGTTGTATCAAATTCTACAATTGTTGTAACCCAATAATAACTACTAGTACCTGGGTCTACACTAGCCTGAAGGCTAATAGTGCACATATCCCCTGCTTCAAAGTGTTGAGCATTATCAAAAACAAAATGGAATGCATGGTAATCATCCCCTTGGGAAGTACCATCAAATGCTAAAACTTCTGTTTCTTCTTCTGTCCAATTAGCGGCAGTAAACTGATTAGCACCAATAGGACATGTATGAACTCCTACAGTAAAATTACCAGCATTATCTATTTGGTTAGAAACACGTATAGTAATTTGTTTAATTCTACCATTAAAAGGCATAAAAAAAGCAGCTTCCTCTTGGTAAATAGTAGTTTGTTCGTTAATATCTTTAAAAGGTAAGTAATGTATTGCAGTATCAATATCATCAATAAAGCTTTGATTATATATTTGAGTTAATGTGGTGCTATTACCCCCTATAAAAGCAGAAGATGTTATATATTTTAATTCTTTTCCTGATAGGCTATCAGGATTACTATCAAATACGGGCACATATTGGGGAGAGGAAGATGCATTAGGAATTTTTATATTAGGAACTCCTGTTGAAGGTAAAATGTTAACATCTACTGCTTCTAAAGCAATAGAACTACTTGATGCTCTAAATACAGGAGATGTATTTCCTTCGCTATAGATTTTAAAAGTATCCCCAGTATGTTCAAATAGTTTATTAGTACTAACATCAGTAGGCTCACTTCCAGAAGTAACTTGGAAATTATCTACATTATGAATAGTAAAAGTATGATCTAAAACGGGAGATGTAGTTAAATCTAATAATTCTGTTTCACCTATTTTTACCATAGGGTAATGTTCATCAGGTAAAGAACTACTAACTATTATACCAGAACCTGTTACATCAAACCCAAATCCTGGGAATGTATTATACCCAAACGCATAGGTACCAATTTGGAATTTAGCACTTTCTGAGCCAGATACATACTTATTAGTTTCATCTAAGGAAATTACAGATGAAGTAACAGTATATGAATCACTACCTACCCATATTTTTCCTGTAGGTAAGTTGGGTACATCGTTAGATCTACCAGAACCATATACCCACCCACTACCATTGGATGCATGAACTTTAGTAACAATACCTAAATTTTGTATTAAATTATTAGATCCCGTAGGTTTAACGTTTGTAAAGCCACCATTTTCTCCTACATAAGCTACTTCTCCAACTTCAAAAATTGAAGTATCTACTCCTTGGATAAATCCCGAAAGTAATGCTTGACCTTCTGCTTCATCATCTATTTGTTCATTTAAAACAAAAGTAGCAGGCATTGTAAGAGCATTAGAAGCAGAAGCTGCTATAACAGGAGTAGCATTACCCGCAGCAACTGAGGAAGTAGCATGTACCGGAGTACCTTTATATAAAGTACCCCCAGAAACATTTTTTACGGTAACATAAACATCTTCTATTGTTTGAAAACTTAAATTACCTGCTCCATCTGTAGTTATTACTTGACCATCAGTACCATCTATGTCAGGATAATATAAACCTGAAGCTGTAAATGATTGAGAGACAGCAAGTGAGCCTGAAAGTATTGTGCCTCCTACTACTTCGAGTTTAGCATTAGGGGATGATGTTCCTATACCAAAATTAGAGATATCTGAGCCATCAGCATCAACATTAATATAGCTATTTACACCTGGTTCTGTTTGAAAAATAGTTTTTATATTATTATTATAAAAAAGTATTAATTGGCCTGAGTCGGTATCTTTTGGAAAGCTTACAATATCTTGACCAAGGTAAGCTATTTTTTCATTTTGATAATTATTTACATATACACCTGGTATAGGGGCATTAATATCTCCTCCTAAAACAATACTTCCTGTAAATACTGAAGCTATAGTATCTCCTAAAAAAGGATTTAAACCGTATCCTATTTCTAAACCTTTAGTATCTTTATCATTTTCAGCAGGACCATCTACTTCAAATACTAAAGACCCATATTGGTAACCTGTAGTTAAAGGGTTTGAAAGAACTCTAGAATATATAGCTCCTGTGCTTCCTGAAATTGTGAGTTCACTTCCACTAAGTATCGTGTCTTCTATGACAAAAGCAAGTCTTGACGATTCACCTCCTGTAGTAAGAGAACTGCTAGGGGTTACTAATACAAAATCAGGGGTTTCTTTACTAGAACTTTGTTGGGTTTTAATTTCAAATGTGGAAATAGGTTTATCAGTTCCAACACCTACAAAAGGTTTACTTTCTGAAGTAAAAGCTGTAAATAAGTTAATACTTCCACTTAAACTAGAAGTATTAGAGGAATGTAATAATATAAAAGCATTTTCGGGGGAAGAAGCCCCATAAAACAAAGAAGAAGATTGATTTTGTATAAGAGTTCCCATTTTATATTATTTTACCTCGGGTGGTATTTGATTAGGATCAAGAGATTCAGTAATAGGTGTCATATAATTTGTATGTCTTCTATAAAGGGTCCAATGAATTTCAAGTTTATAGTCATCAGTAGATGAAATACCTTGTATGTTATTCCTAGATACATTTACTTTTCTATTGTTAGTAGATTCATCTGGAAAATCTATACCTAGCATACTATCACCTTGACTAACCGCCCCCCTTATAGAAAAGTTCCTTACAACTTCGGGGGAAGAAGTTAGAAGTTCATTTTGGGAAATCCAAATTTCACCTGTTTCACCTACTTCATCTCCTGAAGTAGGATTAACTGATTTAATAGCATATTGTAAGTGGGCTCCTGAGAAATACTTAGGATTAAATTGGGTAAATAATGTTCTTGGGTCCTGCGCTGAAGTAAAAAGAGAGTTACTAAATCCTGTTAAACTATAATAATCTGTGTCAGTACCATTAGATCTATTATGTACTTCTACACACACTTCATCGTTGTGTGTTAAACTTCCTGAATAGTCTAAGGGTATAAGACCAAAGTATATTACATAATTAGCTCCTAAATCAATAGTTCCCGGTGTGGATGAATTTTGTTGGGTGGTTGAAGTTTTATAATTAAGGGCTTCCCTATACTTATATTCTACAAAATTACTGCCTGAAGATAATCTTATAGTACCTTTTTCAGGAGACATTAAATAATCTAGTCTGTTAGTTCCATAATTGTCTGAAGCAGATAGTATTAAAAAATTAGCCTGACTACCTAGAGTTTCCCCTGTAACTAAAGATCCTGAAATACGAGGAAATAAAGCGCCATGCCCATCAGTAGGTAAAAAATTAGCTATGACTACATCTTGAGGAGTTGCAAGACCTGATTCAAAAGGGTAACCTGATGAAGTAGCATTTACTTGGGTTCTATCTATATTAAGCACATAGTTAGGGGAAGGGGGAGAAATGTCAATATCTGAAGATGAAAATATACCGTATGAAGAAGGGTGGTAAAAATTATTTAAAATAAATAACCAATTATAAGGTGTATCAGATGATACTCCTCCTCTTCCAAGGTAATTAATATTATCTCCAGAAGTCCCATCATTTATTTGAACTCCTACATTTAGGGTAGGATCAATATCTGGGAGTTGATCATCAAATTTTAATTTTCCTACTGATGCAGGGGCTCCTGTAAATCCTTCAACTTCAAATACAGGTAATCCTGTAGAAGGGTAACTAGGTTGCTTTATAGTATACCATATACAATCTTTTTTTCCTCCCCCGGGAAGTTCATTAGATAAGGTAAAACCTTTTTCTGAGGTGTCCCATATAACAGTTTTATCTGTTGGGGGGAAATTTTCAGGGTCTATTAGAACCTTTACATTAAAATTAGTATCTACAGCCATTTATTATAAATATTTAAAAATTAAGGAACAGGGCAAGATATATTTATATTCCATGCAGTACCGTCTATAGGACCATAAACTTTAAGGATAGCTGTACTTATAAATGGGTAATTTTTTTCAAAAGTATAATCTGTGTTGCTAAATACTTCAGGGTAACCATCAGATAAATGATCAGGGTTAGTAAAATCAGGGTAAGAATTTCCTGTTATAGGATCAACTTGGGTTGATAGGGCAGAAGTAAAATTATTTCGACTTCCACCACCTATAGTGTTATAATTAGAAGATCCTCGATACTTACTATCAACAACAACATTTCCATTGTAATAAATAATACATCTATCAGGTATAGTAAAAGCACTAAAATCTATAGTTACAGTACCTATTTGAGCTCCAAAATCAAGTTCAAATGTTGAAGGATAAGTTACCCCTCCATTAAATTCAAAACTAGACCCACACAAAGTAACATTAGGATGGCAAAATCTAGCAGGAAGTAAAAATTTAGTAGATGCTTGTAAACTATGTGATATAGAAGCATTTAAATTTCCAGATAAAGATCCTTCTAAAGAACTTGATACTTCTCCTTTTAAATTTTGATAAAAATAATCAGTAGAATTTACTGTGATTTTTTTTAAATCAGAGTATAAAAGTCCAGATTTAATAGCATCTAAATTACCTTTAGTTTTAGCTTCTAAAAGACATGACATTTTGCTATAATACTATTAAGGTCTATATCCTGCAATACTAAACATTGAAGAAGATATATATAATTTCCCAGTAGCGGCTACAACACTAGTGGATTCATTTTGATTAGGAGATACTACTAATTCTGTGTAATATTCAGTATCTGTAAGTAAGGAACCACCACCAGCAATAAAGTCTGTTTGATTGAAAGTTACATTTATTATAGTGTCAGCATTTACAACTGCAATGTCATTTGTATCTAAAAGAGGACCACCACTACTTACTGTCCAATCAGTGTGTTTTTGGATAGTTGGTGGGACAGCTGGGGGTGTGGAAGGGGGGAATGAAGCATATGGATAAGCCCCCCACCATACCCCCCACTGGGTGTCAAATGTATCTTCTAAGTCGTTAAAAGTATAACGTAAAAGAAGAGTGTCATCTTCAAATATAATTAAATCTTGTTCAAATGTAGCCATTTTTTATGTTTTTGATTATAAATATTATTAAGGTCTATATCCTGCAATACTAAACATTGAAGAAGATACATACATTGTTCCTGTAGCTGCTACTTGAGATTTCAGTAAATAGCCATTATCAGTATCATATTCTGCTGTTTTACCTGCTACTAATTCCCAATAATAAGTAGTACCTGTTTCTAAAACCCCTCCATCAGCATCAAAATCTGCTTGAGTAAAGGGAACTGTAATAACTACAGGGGAATAAAAATCCTGATAAGCATTGATGTATATGTCATTAGTAAAGGGGGGAATATAAGAAGCAGCAGGAAGGTTGTTTGCAGTTAAGGTAAAAATTAAATCATTAGAGGCACCTGTTACTGAGGATGGAACAGTTAAAGTATCCCCTACTTCATAATTAGTTCCCCCAAAAGAAACACTAGCTCCTCCCCCAGTTGTTGTAAGGTGTCCAAAACTATCTATTGAAAGGTTTAATATTGCTCCTCCTCCATTATTATTAGTAGTAGGGGAAGTAACAATAGGAGTACCTCCTGTGGGGGTTCCATCTGTAATACCTTGGGTAATTGAAGCTTGTATACTTCCTATAAATAAACCCCAATCAAAATTATTGTTTGCTTTTTGTAAAATATAAGTACTACCAGGGGCTGTTGATATGCCAAACCAAGTAGCATCAAATGAATTTAAAGTATCGGTATCTACTAAAAATTCTAATTCAAAAGTATCATCTTCAAAAACTACAATATTTTGGTTAAAAACTTGCATTATAAATCATTGTAACGTCTTATAATTATAGCGTTTTTGTAATTTACACTAAAGGTTAATATACTATATGCTCTAAACCTTAAGAGAAA
>Ga0208645_1003910_pt1 | contig 10798 bp, 11 predicted proteins | sample VirMetDEL_Sep_01_FD_184519 | JGI IMG/M metagenome (GOLD analysis project Ga0208645, IMG submission 184519) | Aqueous microbial communities from the Delaware River and Bay under freshwater to marine salinity gradient to study organic matter... | ecosystem: Environmental > Aquatic > Marine >...
CTTTCTTTTTGACGCAGCAACATCTCTCGTCTTTCATCAGGAGATGCTTGGTTATAACCTTCACCATACTTATCGTCTTTATCTACAAAATTAAAGCCGTTAAAATCTATATTAAACTCAGGGAAAGGGAAACGAGCTTCAAGTACAGCAGCAGTGTTTGAAATTAAACCTTCTGCTTTGTCATAAGCGTACCTAAACTGAGTCCAAGCATCATCTCTTTCAGAGCTTACATACTTACCATCAACAATTCTTTCACCTACTTTAGCACCTTTACTTTGTAAGTTAGGTGAATTAGCAATATCCTTAGCTGTTAAAATATAACCAGAAGTTATAGCGTCTTCATCTTTAGAAAACACACGAGACAGTTTACCATCAACAATAGTATCCCCTGCTCTTGCTCCTTTGTTTCTAAGATTAGCAGAAGAATTTATATCATTAAGAGTTAAAGTATAAACGTCAGACATTTTTTATCCTTTATTAAGCGTCAGCAAAGGGGTCGCTTGGTTCTTCTAGTTCTGCTGCTTTTCTAAGAGCAGCTTCTCTAGTAATCTGAGGGTCAGCGTTCTTCCAGATTTGATGTGCCTTATCTATTAATATTGTTTTTAGGTCTGCATCTGTGCCTTTCCAAGTAGGACTTATAGTAGCTTCAATGTCCTCGTTCTCTTCTAGTACAGCATTGTAAACCCTTCTGTCTTCTTTAGTAACAGCAACAGACGTTGGCTTTCTTTCTGTAACTTTAGCAGGAGCAGTGCCAGACAACTTAACATCATCAGGTATAACTTCCCATCCTTTATCTGTAGCTTTGTGTAATACACCATTAATAATACCAACTCTAAGAGCTTCATCGCCATCATACATTGTACTAAAGGCTTCAGCTTTAGCTAATGTAGGGTCTTTAAGTAGTACACTAGCAATAGTGCTGACATCACCGTTAGACCTTAACCACTCTACTGCTCTAGGGTTATTTTGTGATACAGCTAAACGCATTAAAGCACTTCGCTGTTGATCGTCTATTGCTTTTTCTTTAGCTAACTTTTGTTCATCTAAAACAATACGCTGTGCAAGCTGCAAGTCTAGTGTTTTATTACGCACTTGTTCAGCTTCTTGTGGTCTACCTAATTTATCCAATGATTCAGCTAACATATTTCTTGTGTTAGACTCTCTAGTTACTTCACGCACAGCCGCAGTGACTTGCGCTTCTTTTTCTGGAGCATACTTGCGTACAATTTCAAGAATTTTAGGCTGGTCTGCTGGGTTGTTAATATCTAAGCCCTGCATAGCCTTAGTAGCTCTTTCTCTGGTAGTCATTGTATCAGCACCAGTAAGAGCGCCCACGCCTCTACGGACACCCTCGCCAGCACGTTGTACACTTCGCAGTACAGACTCTCTATAAGAAGAAGGTATAGGCTCTTGAGTAGGCTGAAATAAGCCTTCTGTAAGCATTCCTGTTAAATCTGTTTTTAATGCCATTGTCCTATCTCCTTAGAAATCAAATAAACCGTAATTGTCAGACTCGTCTTCTGGCATTACAGGAGCATCTCCGTACCTAGAAGGGTCAACGTAGGGAGCGCTGTAAGGTGCACTAGAAGAAGAAGAGCCTCCTAAGTAATCTAATAGTGACTCAAAAATACCGCCTTCAAAACCACCAGAGATAGTAGGTGTACCAGTTAGCATTCTAAGTAAGTCTTGTTTGTATATGTTTTTAGCTTCTTCAGATAGTCTAGTGCCTTCCAGCAGCGATTCAATTCCTGACATACCTGCTTTAGTTTCTATCTCAGCCCCTGTTCTACGTCCAACATCAGCAAACCCTGCGGGTACTGCACTAGCTCCCAGCAGATCAAGCGCTGCTTTCTCTGGCATATAACCACCAGCTAACGCTCCAGTAGCAAGATCGAACATGGACTTTGTTTCTCCCATTGCCATTTCACGAGCAGCTAGTTGAGCCTTTAGTTTAGCTTCTTCACGAGCAGTTTCCATCGCTAGTAACTCAGGCGAAGAACCGCCATAAGCAGCAGAAGATAATCCTAAACGACCTTGACCTAATAAGCGTTCTTCTAGTGCTAAACGCTCTCGTTCTTCTTCAACTTTTTGTATATCTCTAATGTCGCCATAAATATCAGCAGCAGCGGCTGTGGGATCAGTGCTTAATCCACTCAAGAAAGTACCAGAAGCCGTTAAAAGCGCGTCCTGAATTGCCTTTTGCTCTGGGCTCAACTGTATCGCAAACCCTCCTTCAGGCGTAGTAGCTACACTAGCCAAGTTGCTAGTGACAGTGTAGGGTTTAAAGGCTGCTGTTTCCCCAGCTTTCGCGCCTAACTCAGTTGCCATCCCTAGTCCAGCTCGTCCTATTTCATAAGGAGCAGAGGCTGCTTCACTTCCTAAATAAGCACTTCCAACAGTTCCTAAGAAATCATTTAAGAAACTCATTAGTACGATCCTCCAGTGATTGTATCAGCCGTCAGTGTACCTGTGACGTTCACGGTAGCGGCTGTTACAGTACCTGTGAAAGTAGGACTAGCAGAGTCAGCTTTAGTAGCTACTGCTGTCGCAATGTTGTTGTATTCAGTGTCGATCTCTGTGCCTCTCACAATCTTAGCAGCATTGCCTGAAGGGAGAGAATCCTTTGTAGCAAAGTTAGTTGTCTTTGTGTAATCAGACATTAGATAAGTCTCCCTAATAGAGCATGTATGTCAATACGTTGAATAGAAAAAGCAGCACCGTTTATTTCTGCTTCGATGCCAATAGTTACTACTTCACCACTACCGCTGGTATTAACCTTCGGTGTGTTGATTAGAATAGAGGAGGTGTACTCTGCTGTAGTGTTATACTCAGAAACACCATACTCGCCAATGTTACTAGAGCCGAATGTAAACGCTTGTTTAGTGTAGCTTTGTGTGTAGTCATAGCCCCAGTTCAATGTAGTAGGTGTGTTCTGTCCACCAATAATAGTTAAGTTAAACTTCTTCAAGAACTTCAGGTTAGAAGTGTTTTGAAAAGAAAGAGGGTTACTGAAATAACGTAGTTCGTACTTTTCTGTGCCGTCCATGTAGCCCTTGTACTGAGTTATGCCGCTAGAGAGGCCTATGTATATCTCACCGTCTTCTAACACAGCAAACGACAGAGGATACATACCTGACCATGTAGTAGCCCGTTGTGAGCCATCAGGCAGTGGAGTACGCATATCAAAGCAGTACACCGTATTGCTATCTGGCAGCGTCAACAAGTAAAAGGCTTCGTCAGAACTGTACAAAGACTTGATAGGATTAACCTGTAAAGCTACCAAGTTCATTAAGTCATTACGAACATTCTTACTAATGTCACGCATAGGCATAGACTTTTCTTGTATAGTCCTGCCAAAGCTGCGTACACCTGTTTCTGACAAAAACAGTATATCAGTGCCTGTGTGTTGTACTGAGTCACGAGCAATACAGCCAACGCCTTCTATGGTGTCTGTAAGCGCCATAGAGGCAGGAGAGGATGCACCAGAGTACACAAGTATAGACTTCTTGCCAAAGATGATTAGAAAGCCATTGTGAGCCGCTAGAGCCGTTATCTCGTCAAAGCCTGTAGGCCACACTAGAGTAACATCTAACGAGCCTGACGCACCCCCTGTCCAAGCATGTCCGTTAAGCGTGTCAGACCAGTAGACAGTGTGCTTATCGCCTGTAACATCAGCTACCCATAGTTTTCCAAAAGCTGCTAAGACTTCGTTACCCTGTGGCGCAGTGCCTGTGCTGTGGCTGTGTCCTGACATTGTTTCCAAAACAAAAGAGCCTGACTCGTCTGTGCCTATCAGTGGCTCGTGATCTCTCTGAAACATATATACATGATTGTTCAGGGTCACTGTTTTCCAGTTGTTAGCAGTAGGCGTATATGCAGCAGGAGTTATGTCTGTTAATGTTGTAGTGCCTGAGAATACTTTATTGTTACCTGCTGACAGAACAACCTTATCGCCAGACCTGTCAATGTACTCGTACACCATCTCTATACCACGGCTGCTGCCTAATACAGCACCCCCATTAGTAGAGACAGCTTCTCGACCCTTACGCGCACCAACACGACCTAGCTGGTCAATAACACAGTTGTCTGCAATAGCAGCAAACGAAGGATCAACACCAATGGGTGAGTCCTGTGTGTTTAGACCTGCAAAGCCGGGAGCAGCTACTGTAATGTTCTGTAATTGTTGTGCCATTAAGAATACCAGATAGTTTCTTCAGGATGTTGTGACGCATCAATAGCAATAGCGTCAGACAGTGTGTTATCTGCTAGTGCAAACAATTCTGCTGCGCTAGTACCTCCAGTCTCTCCACGCTCTCTAGCGCCTAACGCAGTAGCTAGTTGTATGACAGGAGAAGGAGGAACTGCCAGAGTTTCTGCATCTTCTGTAAAGTCTGAAGTACGCAGCACTACGTTAAAGCGTAGTTGATACACAGCATCAGGCTTTGGATACACATCAACAGCGTTATCGCCATTAGCATCGACACCGTTAAAGCTGTAGAACTGTGGAGCGCCCAACGGTGGAGTCTCAATCAAAAAAGCATTGTCCATCCAGCGTGAACCACGATACTGCATAAACCAGTCTGAGGTGTCGTTAATAACGTCTAGTAGCTTCATTCTGTTTTGAGAGCCAGTTAGTACATAGTTAAACGTGTCTGTTGTAGTTGATACAGTAAGAGTAGTACGCAAAGCAGTCCAATCATAGGAGTCTTCTACGGTACGTTTAGCATCGTTGACAAACTCACCAATAAGTTTAGAGTAAGAAGTCTGACCAACAGTAGTTACTTCGTCCTCCCGCAGTCTGCGTAATACGCTATTAACAAGCTGTAAGTAAGTCATTAGAAGATGTTTCCTTGTCTGGTTTCGTAAAATTGTTCAAGCTCACTCTTAGGCTCAAACAGTTCTAACTCTAAGGAATCGCTACTGTATTCGCCTTCAAAAGGGCTTTCGTTTAAATCAATGATGTAGTTTGGTTGTTCATCGCCAAACTCTAAACGCTCTTGTGTGTCTTCTATTTGTGTTTTAAACTTAAACGTCTCGTCACCAAACAAAGAATCTGTAGTGCGCGTAGGAGACGGCAATGCTGTTCCTGATAATAACCGTAAATCAAAACTACCTAAGTTGGGGTTAAAGTTAGGTATGCTAATATCAGGCAGAGCGCCTCTGACAGCAGTGTCTGCCGCTGACAAGACATCACCTATAGGTTGTGTAACAGGCTGTAGTATTTCTTTATCAATGGCTCGCCCAACACTCTCAAGTTGATTAGCAAGCTCTGTACCTATATCTCCTATAGGCCGAACAACATCTCTGACAACATCTTCAATAACACCTAAGTCTATGTTAGTTTCAGGTAAGTCACTAAAGCCTAGTGTACCGCCTTCTCTAATGTAAGTACCAAAACCAGAAGCTAAAGCATTGTCTAGTTCTTCCCCGCCAGCTACTTGACTTACAACTTTATCTATACCAGCTCTAAAATCATCATACTGAATACCAGCGCTTTCAATAGTTTCTCTGTCTAGTCCTACTTTATCTAAGCCTTCGTTAATTAAATCTCCACCATAAAGACTAAGAATAGCGTCAGTTGGGTCGCCAGCAGCTGCGTTTAATAAAGCCATAGACTGATTATAAGTTAAAGCTTTACCACCTAGTGTTAGACCTTTACCAGCCAACGCTGCTGCTTGTGCTGCGTTTCCTGCTTGAATAGCTGCCGCATTAGATAAGCCTGCTGCGTCTGCTGCCTGCATAGCTTGTTGTCCCGCTTCTGCTGCCGCTGCTTCACTGGCGGGAGGAGTTATTACGTCTGCTAGCTGCAAGCCTGTAGAAGCTATAGATAACCAATCTCCTGCGTGTAGCGTGTCGCCTGTTACTCCTTTACCAGCAGCGATAGCTCCTTCTGAAAGACCGCCTGTCATTACAGCAGCAGCCAAACGTAAAGGCGTTGATTCCAGTAATCCTCTGCCTATGCTAGTAACGTCGAAAGACTCCTCAACTCTAGGAGTCCAACTTCCTAATCTATCCGCAGAACTATCAAAAAGCCCCTCTGTTTCGTACCAAGTGTGTGGCCCTGTTGGGTCTTGTCCACCTTGCTGCTTTACAATATCTGGGGCATACATAAGCCAGCCGTATTTGTCTACATATTGCAAAGTTCCCGACTGACCAGAGGCGTTCCATTGTTTTGCAAATGCTTCTTTATATTCTTGATCAGACAGGTTTCCTTTGTTGTTCTCGCTTTTTAAGTAAGCTAGTTGAGCATTCAAAGGAAGACTATTGTATTCTTTAGTAAACTTAGCAGGGTCTGATTTAGACAGCTCTTTTAAAGGTGTTGTCCACTCTTCCATTTTAGCAAAAACTTCTTGCTCTCTGCTGGCTTTAGCTGCTAACGCTTCAGGACTATTTAAATCTGCGTATTCAATATAATCTTTAGGATCAGTTCCTAATGGGTTGTATTTAGTAATGTCTTCGTATTGATTATATCTTGAGAACATGCCAACACGATCTGTCAATCCAGAAGGAGAAAGATTTATATAGTTTCCACCGCTTTTTTTCAAACCTTCGAGAATAGCTGGGTCTAAGTTGTTAAGTCTTTCTATCATCTCTGGCGATGGAGGAGCTACTTCAGGTTTCGGAGGAAGCGTAGAAAGATCTGGCAACTCAAGAGGCGGGGTATAGCCTGATGTAGATTTTTGACCTCGCTCAGTAACTGCTGCCCAGTCTTGATACAGCGCTCCAATTTCTGAGCTATCGTCTAAAGAACCATACAAAAAACTTGTATCTTCTTCAGGAAGCTCTGGAGCAAAGTTACCAAAGTTTACAATCATTATCGTTCTCTCTGTACGTTCTTAGTCTTTTCTACTGTACGCATAGCACCTAAGCCTAACATACCCATTAGTACACTTGTGAGTAATGAGCTATCAACAGGTGGGACAGTAAACCAGATGCCTAGTATTGGAGCTAGGATAGTAGAATAGAGTAAGGCTAGTCCACATATCCAGCCTATAGCGGGTCGCCATCCAGCCACAAATAAACTCTTGTGTGCTGCTTCAGTCTTGTTGACCTCTATCTGACCCTTAGCTAATTCTTGAGCATGCTTCTCAGCCATAGTAGCTAATTCAAAGGCGATAGCATTTTTCTTATCTTTATCTTCAATGAATTTATCTAAAAGACCTGTCACTGGCCCTATTAAACTATTTAAAATACTCATATATTATACACGCTTTAGTCTTGTTTGTCAAGCAATTTCTTACCATGCACTACTTTCTGCACAGTGTCAGACTCGTAGATGCGTATACCTAGCCACACAATCGTCAACAAAGACGCTACTGGCGGCAGCCAAGCTATCATTGTCATTAATGCTGTAGAGCCTGCTGCTATGTCTAGTACGTCTTTAGTTTGTTCATCCATTTCCTTGTCCTATGATCCAAGAGATTGTTAAGTAAAGACCAGTGGCTAATACGAGGATGCCTGTGATCTGTATAGTGTTCCAAAATACTGCCTTACGTCTGCGCTCCTGCGCGTATATGGTCTTCTCTCGCTGCTCTTTAATCTTCCTACGCAGCTCTACTAACTCCTTGTAGCCTGTTGCACCATAGGTGTACATCAGGAGTTCTCTAAGTTCTTTCTCTTGCTGTTGTATTTTCTTTTGGTGAGCATATACCTGCATTGCCTCTTGCTCAACAGATTGTGACGCAACAATCTTCTTAAACAAGGGTGGGTTTTCTGCTCTACGTTTGTGTTCATTTAAATCACTTACAGCGCCATACCAGCGCCCTATCTGTCCTAATGTATCCTCTACTTCACGACCAGCAGCTACCATGCGCTTGATAGTACCAAACGCGTTAGTGGCTATACTGATGGCTGTGACGGGATCGATCATTAATTATTCTCTAATGTAGTTATACGCGCTTCCAGTTCTTGGATGGTGGCTACAAGCAGAGGCACTAATTTGCTCTGGTCGATACCTTGATAGTCTGGGTTGCCATCTTCGTCTACTGCGTCTTTAACTCCAGAAATAGCCTCTGGAACAACATCTGCAACTTCGTGAGCAAGAAAACCATCAACACGAGTACCGTCTAAAATCCATTGAAAGTTGACTGGGTTTAGTGCTTTTAATCTATCTGTTGCCCCTGTCATTGGCTGCGCGTTAGTTTTCAAGCGATAATCTGAAGAGGTGTTATAGGATGTTGTTGATCCGCTAGTTTTTATTGTTCCTACTCTTGCTGCGGTAACAGCAGCATTATTAACAAACTCAACATGGGTCTGTTCAGCAGTTCCATCCTTAGCAGTAAGCAGTAGACCATCTGGCTTCAGCATAACCCCAGCTTCTTCTGCGAGTATTCCTGTAGCTGTTCTCCCAATAAGCCACTGTCCACTAGACGCAAATCGCCCCACCTCACTACCAGCAATGGTAAAAGCTATACCTGATGTTTGTTTTTGTGCAAAAGTGGTAAAACCCCCCGTACCTGTTTCTATAATGAATCCATCTGTTGCTGAGGCTCCCGTGCCAGAATTTGTTAGCTGTAATGCAACATTAGTATCAGAACTATTAACGTGCAAGTTAGATACTGGCGATGCAGTCCCTATGCCCACACGATTGTTAGTTGCATCAACTGCTAGAGTGTCGGTGTCTACTGTTAATGTACTAGGGTTAGTGCCTAGCTCAATAATGCTTCCGCCATTGTCCTCAGTAAATAATCGTTTATCAGCTACGTTGACCGCCAGTTCACCTTGTACAAGATCACTTGCTGTAGGAACTGCTGAAGCGGTTGAGCTGTTCTTAGTTACAATTTTTGTTGCCATGTTTATATACCTTTAGTAAGTCCCGCCATCAAGCGTACCAGTAGTCATGTTGCTTGCGTTTAAAGTTGATGAAGATGTTAAGTAGCCTGCTGAAGCGTGATCACCCCAACCGTAGGCTGTATTCCAGTTAGTAGATGTACCACCTGTAGCTGTTACAGTTCCGTCTACTTCTATAGCACAGCCATTAATAAGTTTTAAAGCTGATCCTGTCTGACGAGAAACAATAACATTAGAGCCATTAGACTTTACTGCTGTTTCTATCAAACCATCTTCTGTACCATTAGATACGTCAGAAGTTTTACCAGTAATCTTAGCGTAAACTCTTGTTACACCTGTGTCGCTTTTACCGTCAAACTTAACCTGACCTAAATAATCGCCATCAGCAGGAGAAGAGCTATTACGAAACAAAGTAAACTCTGGGCCAGCAGAAGAGCCTGCGTCTGTGCTAATAAAATCTACATCACCTGTTACTGAACCGCCTGTAGAAGACAGGTAGTCTGTAGATGCTGTAGTAGCTGCTGTACCTAATCCAAGGTTAGTTCTAGCTGTGCTTGCGTCAGTCAAGTCAGACAGGTTGTTAGCCTTGAGCGCTGCTGATGCTAATGTACTAGCTGCGCTAGATGCACTAGAAGCTGCTGCTGTAGCACTGCTGGCTGCTGCTGTTGCGCTAGAGGCTGCATTGGTTGCAGAAGTAGCTGCTGCTGTCTCTGAGTTGTCAGCGTTAGTCTCTGAAGCACTTGCTGCACTGGCGCTAGAGGCTGCATTGCTTGCCTGTGTAGATGCTGTAGAGGCGCTGGAAGCTGCTGCTGTAGCAGAGGATGCTGCATCGTTAGCCTTAGTGGTAGCTGTTGTAGCTGACCCTGCGGAGGCTGTAGCACTGCTTGCGGCGTTAGTAGCTGAAGTAGCCGCTGCTGTGGCTGAAGTAGCAGCATTAGTCTCTGATGTACTAGCTGCACTAGCGCTGTTGCTTGCGTTAGTGGCTGATGTAGCTGCACCACTCGCAGAAGATGCTGATGCTGTAGCTGAGTCACTAGAAGCAGTAGCTGAACTAGCTGCGTTAGATGCAGAGGTAGCAGCGTTGCCTTCAGAGGTAGAAGCGTTAGATGCGCTAGTAGCTGCCTCTGATGCTTTGGTTGTAGCCGTAAAAGCACTCGTAGACGCATTGGTTGCGCTTGTAGCGGCTTCTGCTGCTTTAGTAGTAGCTGTGGTAGCACTGGCGCTTGCGTTGCTCTCAGAGGTTCCTGCGGCTGTCTCAGAGGCACTAGCTGCTGTAGCACTTGTGGCAGAGGCTGTGGCGCTAGTAGCTGCGTTAGTCTCTGAGGTAGCTGCGGCAGTTGCAGAGGCAGCGGCGGCTGTTGCGTAACCAGCAACTCCTGAAGCACTAGAGGCTGCGTCACTTGCAGATGTACTAGCTGCTGTAGCACTTGAAGAAGCACTGGTAGCAGAAGCAGCAGCATCAACAGCACTAGCGGCTGCATCACTTGCTTTCGTAGTAGCTATAGTAGCTTGTTGCGTAACAGCTAGTAGCGTAGCGTCATTGTTACTGTCGCCAGCACCACCGTCACCTCTAAATATAGCCATTAATAGCTCCTACGAAAACAAAAGAAAGGGAAAAAGGAAGGGGGACTCCGAAGAATCCCCCAGTTTAGCTTAAAGTACAGCTAAGGTGAAGCCTGCTTCTGGACGCATGCACTGAACGCCATACAAACAATCAGCAGTGTAAAGAGTACCAAGGAACTCCTGCTTGTACTGAGTCTGTGAGCGAATAGCCTGCTGCTCTGCAAGAACATTGGTGTCCTTGTGGATCAACTGAGCGCCACGAACGCCTGACTCAAGAGTAGGTACGTTAGTAGAAACGAATACGTCTACGCCGTACAGATTACCAATCTTGCCAGTCTCTACGCCTTTGCCATTAACAAAGTCAGTAGAAGTGTAGCGATCAATACCCATGATAGCGTTACGCAGGGAAGGTGGAACGATGAAGCTACGACCGTCCATAGGAACG
>Ga0208645_1003911_pt1 | contig 10797 bp, 17 predicted proteins | sample VirMetDEL_Sep_01_FD_184519 | JGI IMG/M metagenome (GOLD analysis project Ga0208645, IMG submission 184519) | Aqueous microbial communities from the Delaware River and Bay under freshwater to marine salinity gradient to study organic matter... | ecosystem: Environmental > Aquatic > Marine >...
GGTTGGCTCAAAGGTGAAGATGATGATTGCATCAAGCTCGTAGATACATACACTGATGACAACACAGTAGGCGGAGTTATGGTGATTTTAAAGTCTTGCATTGTTGAGATGTATATGATAGAAATGGAATAAGTAAAGTTTTAGGACATACACAGTCCCCTACGTAACGATGATTTTTGGGTCTTTAATATTTTCAGCCCAGCCTCGAGTTTAAGTTTATTGTCGTTACTTCTTTTCCCCCACGTCTAACGCTGGGGGTTTTTTTGTCCCTTGGTTTTTGAATTTTTTGCAGAAAATTTTTTTCAATGTGCCTTTTCGTTTACGAGGGGGCCACTTCCTGTATTAGTAAAGTTACGAGCTGGACTTTGAAAATGTTTTGATAATTTGTGTAGATTAGAGATATATAGCGAGCAGCACACACAATATTATTTTTGGGGGGTTGGGGGTAGGTGGGTATAAAAATCTGTAAAAATCAATGCCTATATATGTGTATCATTAGATTATATATTAGATGATGTTATAATGGTTTTGTGATTAACACAAACTATGGAGAAAAAACTATGAAAATTTTCAACAATAAAGGTGGAGCCGATTGGCTCTTTAATATCATCTTGTCTAGCTTGAAAAAGCGTAAGTCACTGCAAGATGATAAGTTAGTTTCAGCACTTATCGCTGAGCCTAACAAGTCCAAGTATGACAAGCTATATTTATTAGATAGAGCTAAAGACTACGCAGATAGTAAAGCAATGTCTATCATACTTGAAGTTGAAAACTTCTTTAGAGAAGTTAAGGACTAACCTAACCATGGGACAAGGATGTCCCAAACTTTTACCTTGGAGGTAAATATGAAAGATAAGTTTGATATACAAACTCTAGATATATGGCAATTAGATTTAGATATTGCAACACTAGAGACAAGAATAGACCATTTAGCAAGAAGAGCTAGATACTATAACCTAACGCTCAAAGGTCCTCGTTCTAATGAGTTGTTTAGTAAACTTCGAGAGCTAAAAAGAAAGAAGTGTAAGTAGTCTACGCAGCAGGGCTTAGAGAAATCTAGGCTCTGCTTTTTTTGGCCTAAAGAAAATGATACCAGTTCTCCCGCCGACGAAGCCAACGCAAAAGTCCTCGTATAAATATAGTTCTAACGACGCCGTGACATATGTCACGGTGTAATTTTGGTTTAAATATGTGTATCATTAGATTATATCTTAGATGATGATATAATGATTTCAAGTTAGGCAATAAAGCCTAGCTGTAACCATAGGAAATAAAACTATGAAAACAAAAATAGAAAGCAATGTTGTGAGCTTTGATAACAACGATAACGCAGTAAAGACTGGATATGGTTTTAGTCAAGCTATATCTACTCAAGATGAATTAGCTAGTGAATTTGCTAGTGCTAACAAGCTTGATACTGTTACAAAAAACCAAGACAATAAAAAGTTTAGTACATATCAAGAGTGCAAAGATTATGTTACTAAGTTTATGTCTGATAGTCGTAACTATGCAAAAGTAAGATATGGCATAGCTCAACATCAAGTAGCTAAGCATTACAGCGAAGATGACACAGTATATCTTAAAAAGTCAGATAATGGCGGATATGCTAAATCTAATGCTAAAAGCTATGATGAAGAGCTAACACCTATAATGGCTTATGCTTTTTCTGATAGTGTTTATTCTGTACTAGCTAAGGAAAATGCTAAAACTAATCCTTTTGGTATAAGGGGTGAAAGTATGAAAGCATTTATCAAGCCACTTAGAGAAGATGTACAGACTAAGGTAAGAAAACCATATCAAAGGTTTGTTACTAAGTTAGTAAACATAGTAGCTAATCATAATGGTATTGAGACACCAAAAGCTAGTGACTTAGAAAAAGCTGTATCAGGTGTTAAAACCTTATATGGTCATTTCGAAAAACTAGGAGATACAAAAGCTCAAGAGATTTTGCTAAAACTATCTTCTAAGTATCTCAAAAAACTTAGCTAACTCTTAGCTACTTTGCCTAGTCAGATTAATTTCTGGCTAGGCTTTTTTTTGGCTCCAATTTTTTGAAACCAGTTATTCGGCGACGACGCCAACGACGATTTTGTTGCGTGATATATGTCACGCTGTTTTAGTCTGCGTCAAAACTCTATCATTTAAGAAAACCAAATATGACACGAAACACATCTTGTGAAACCAGTTATATAGCGACGACGCCGTGACATATGTCACGCTGTGATTTTGTTCCACGCTGTGAACTTTGTTCCAAAATGCGTTTTTTGGTTGGAACGGATTTTCGTTGTATGGCTAGGATTGTGAGCGTTTGTTCCAATGTTCCAATGTTCCAACAGGGTATATGTCTGGTTTTTCAAAATTACGAGGTCAAGAGGTTATTTTTCGCAGTGCAATCAAGGCTCTCTACACAGACCGTCCTATTTTTAGCTTGGAACATTGGAACAAAACAACATAAACTATACTAACTAAAAAAATATTAATATATAAAACAATAACTTAGCTAACCCCGTTCTCTTTGTTCCGTTCCATTAGTAAAGTTAAAACGCCGTTTTTTTCTGGAACACTTGGAACAACCTTATATATCAACAACTTACACTCTGTTCCAAATCGTGTTCCAACAAAACTTTACAAATAGAACGGAACAAAACTCAAAAAACCACGCCGAAAACAGACGCAAACTACAAAATCTATCATCTAAGACATAGAAATATGACACTAAACACATCTGAAAACACATCTAAAACCTAACGCTCAAACCAAATCAAAACGCTTGGATATTAGTAAAGTTATGCTATAATGGTTGTATAGTGTGAGTAGAGAGATTATTAAACGACACTATATTTAATAAGTAACTAACCGTGACATATGTCACGCAACAAAAGAGAGGTGAAAGATGATTTTTGACAATTCTGTAATTGATTTACGACAAACTTATTTATTAACAGTAAATGGTGAGTACATAAAACTATGCTTATATCAAGAGATAAATGAAGATAATGAAAATTATGGTGAAGTATGGATAGAAGTAGAAGATGATGAAGATAGAGATATAGACTTAGAACAAATAACATAAAGAGAGGTAAACTATGAGTAAATATTATTGTAGATGTTGCGAAACACAAATCCCTGCACCACGCATACAGCTCGGCTATGATACTTGTATACAATGTGGCGAGGAAGAGGCTAGACAAGTAAAGCATACGATTGCACCAATGCACAAGTCCAACTATGTCGTAATTAGCAACAAGGCAGACTTGAAAGGTATTAATAACAAAGGAGGATTTCACAGATGAATGAATTTATATTGTATTGTAAGTTAACAGTACTTGTACTCATACCATTGTTGGTTATGGTGTCTTGTGGATTAGCTATCTTTATTCATAAGACAGGAGGATTGTAAAGGTTTGGGGATAGTGGGTGTTTTTTACTCTATTTTGTTCACTCACTATCTCTCATCTAAGATATAAAAACTAAATAGAAATACTTGGATATTAGTAAAGTTATGCTATACTAATGATATCAGTGGGAAGACTATTAGATAAAGTAATCACATTGATAAAAACTAACCGTGACATATGTCACGCAACAAAACGGAGTAAACTATGAAACTAAAACAAAGTGAGCTAGAGCTCAAAACACCAGAGCATATCATCTCATTGGCAACATCAGGTATGTTAATCTCTTGTGATGTCAATGTTTGGAGTGCTACTAAGCAAGACCGAGTTATTTCCAACGAGGTAACGACAAACAAAAAAGCTCAGGCAGAGGCAGGGCGATTTGTTAAAAACTTACTCGCTGGGAATAAACAGCACAAAGACATAATCAACTACCGACAGGCAATATATAATTGGCAGAAACGCAGGACTTTTCGTTGGAACAATGCACAGGATTATCTGTTGTCAGTGGACTTGGAAAGCTTTATGGAAGAGTGGCATAAACACAAGGCAGAGTTTGACAGATTGGTAGATAACTTTTGTATGAACTATGACACTATTAGAGGAAGTATGGCATTTGCTCAGGGTGATATGTACGACCAAGCAGATTATCCACCCGTAGAGGAAGTCAGGCGAAAGTTTGGTTGTGAACTGTATGTGTCAGAAGTGCCAGAAGGCGACCCTCGTTGTCAGATAAGCTACGACTTGGCGAATGACTTGAGAGATAATCTTAGCCGACAGCATAAGGAAAAAGTAAATTCTATTTTATCTCAACAGATAGGTAGATTGACCGAAGTTATGCAGAGTATCTCGCATTGCTGTACCTCGCACAAAGTCAAACTAAAAGACGGCACAGTGAAAGAAAAGAAACGCAAGATATATGATGAAACTTTACAAAAAGCGAAGGACTACTGCAAGTCTTACGCAAACTACGATTTAGCAGACAATGAGGATAATAATAAACTCAAGTCAGCTATTAAACTCTTGGACGATACACTCAATGGAGTAGACAGTCATACACTTCGTGAGAGTGATGTAGTACGAGAGCAAGTGAAATCAAATGTTGATGAAATACTTAGCAAGTTTGATTTCTAACCGTGACATATGTCACGCAACACTAACCATTGGAGGTTAAAATGTACCAAGTAACGATAGATGAGTTAAGAAAACTCATACCAACAATAAGCAAACAGGATAAGAACAATCCTAGAAAACATATCACACCTATTGTTCAAAGCGAGGCAGGTTGTGGTAAAACAAGTTTACTCAAGATGATTGAGGAGGACTTGGGTGATGGATACGATTACATCTATGTTGATTGTCCAGTGAAAGACTACTCAGACATAGCTATGACTATTCCTAACCATGATACACAGAGTTTGAAACCATATGTAGGTAGTTTGTTCAAACTTGATAGCGATAAACCGAAAGTCATATTACTAGACGAGTTTATGAAGTCACCTAAGATGTTACAGGTAATCTTTACTAGACTTATGCTAGAGAGATACATAGGTGATACACCACTACCAGACGGCTCTATTGTGTTTGGTACTTCAAACAATCAGTCAGATGGATTGGGTGATACTATGTTAGCTCACGCAGGTAACAGGGTGTGTATCTTACAGATGAAGAAACCAGACTCAGATGAATGGTTGCAATGGGCGAATAACAATGGAGTTAATTCCTATGTGAAAGCTTTTGTCAGTATGTATCCAGACTGTTTGGCGAGTTACTTAGACGAGGGACAAAAAGAAAACCCATACATCTTTAATCCTAAGAGAGTGGAGTTATCCTTTGTCAGTCCTCGTTCGCTAGAGAAATCATCTATTATTGTAGATAACAGAGAGCTACTAGGTGAGAATGCAACTATGAGTGCATTAGCAGGTACGATTGGTAAAAGTGCGTCGGCTCAGTTCATAGCTATGCTACAACTAGGCGACAAGTTACCAAAGTTTGAAGATGTACTGAAAAAACCAGAGGAAGTACCTATTCCTGAAGAAGTATCAGCACAACTTATTCTGATGTTCCAAGCAACAGATAAGATAAAAACACAGGAAGACTGTACTAACTTTATGAAGTTTGTCCAACGAATACCACAACTAGAAACTCAAGCAGTATTCTTTTCAATGGTATTGAAGAATGACAAAACTAAAATGGTTGCATGTCGTAACAAAACAATCACAGATTGGGCGACTGCTAACCACTACTTATACTAGGAGGAAACTATGAATGAAAATACTAGATGTTTGATTACAGATTTGAAAGAGAGTGAAGACTTTTCTGTACCTGTGTCGCATATACAGCAATGGATAATGGATAACATTGAAGATGTGATAAATGGTCAGTATAGGTTTGATGGAACATATGAAGTAAATAAACAACAGGAGTTAAAACTATGAAACACACAGCAGAACAAAGACTCAAGAGGTCACATGTTGCGTTGATGAAACACCCTGAAACTGCACTATACTCAGGCATCATTCTAATGGGTAAGAGTACCATAGATGACAATATTCCAACTGCATACACAGATGGAGTAAACAAAGTTTATGGTAGGAAGTTTGTTGATGGACTAGATGATGAAGAGTTACGAGCATTGGTACTGCATGAGAACTTACATGTTGCATTAAAACACATTGATAGGTTTTATAAAGAGTTTAAAGAAGAACCACAACTCATTAATGCGTCAGCAGATTATGTTGTAAATGATATAATCGTAAATCTAGCAGATACCAATTTTTGTAAACTTCCGAAAGGAGGATTGATTAACAATAAATATCATAATTGGTCAGTGCGACAGGTTTACAATGACTTGAAACAAAAGCAAGATAAAGACCCAGACTTTCAACCAGAAGATTCGCTAGATGAACATGGGTTTGGTGAGGGTGAGAATGCAAATATGACACCACAAGAGCAGAAGAAACTCAGTGAGGAAATTGACAAAGCATTGCGACAGGGTTCACTACTCGCAGGTAAACTAGGTGGTAAGACACCACAAGCGATTGAAGATTTACTTACAGGTAAGGTAGATTGGCGAGCCGTCCTTAGAGAGTTTGTTACCTCAAACACAAGAGGTATGGAAGAACTTTCTTGGCGAAACTACAGTAAGAAACATATCCCTAACGATATTTACTTACCAAGTGCAATCAGTGAGAAAATGGAAGAACTTGTTATTGCGTGGGATAAAAGTGGGTCTATCAGTAGTCAGGCAGACGCAGAGTTTGCAGGTGAACTACAACTTATTTGTGAGAATGTAAATCCAACTAAGGTTCGTATCTTATGGTGGGATACAGAGGTCGCAGGTGAGCAAGTGTTCACAGAGGGTAACTATGAGGGTATGCATAAAGTGTTAAAGCCGAGAGGTGGAGGTGGTACAGACCCTAACTGTATTCCTAAGTATATCAAAGATAAAAATATCAATGCGTCAGCTATGGTTGTATTTACTGATGGGTATTTCTATGGTGGTGTAGATTGGAGTACAGACATATCTACATTATGGTTGGTTACTGAAAATGATAGGTTAGAAGTACCAAAAGGAAAGATTGTTAAACAATATTTATGAAATAAAAACAGACCGTGACATATGTCACGCAACAAAAACTATGGAGGTTTTATTATGTTTGAGAGAGTACGATTTGAAAGATTAGAAAATATTCGTAATAACTATAAACAGATAAGAGGTAGAAAAGCTGAAGAGTATTATTTCTCATTATCTGATAATTACAAACGAGGTGGTAGTCATGTGATTAGACCTGAGTACAATGAACTTGGTGTATGTGATAGCTATGTATATAACTACCAAAAGCAAGACATACTTCGTATCTATCATAACGATATAGTGCAAATATTAAATGTGGAATATGGTAAGTATATAATGAACGATTTGCATGAGTCTTGGGATTATCGCATTAATCATGAACAACCAAGAGGTGGTTATGTATTACATCACTTTAATAAAACAGCTGAAAAAAATTATATATATCCTGTTGTAAATGGTATGGCATTTCACATACATTCTGATGAAGTCGTTACTAAGTATGATGTACATTGTCGTCTTGTTAATCGCAAAAAAGCTAAGGAGTCTTGGACTGAGAACAAGCCGAAGTGGTTAGCAGTGCAATCTATGTTTAATACAGTGAATGGTCAGGCGAGGCAAGAAATGGTTCGTAATATTCATAAAGAGTATGGATTTGTATTTGGTAAGTGGGATTGGCTAGAGTCTAGACCTTATGTACCTTACACATCAAAACATGTGGAGGCAGTGAAAAAAGCAAGTGAAGTAAGTGCGTTTGATGAAGTGGTTATTGCTATGGGTATGCAAGGTTCAAGACTAGATAAAATGAAACAGTCATATAAGGATTACTTAAATGAAGTAAATGATAACTTCAAGACAAAAGTACACCCTTGTGAGAACAAGTATTTTCCGACAAACAAACACATTAAAATAGTAATGAGAGAGGTGAATGATGAAAACAATAAATAATAAAGATATATTACAAGGCACGCATTACAAAGAACTAGAAACCTTTGTGAATGAGATGTGTGGCAAGTTTGATTTAAAAGTGTTAGACGAATGCAGAGTAAAACTGAGTGATTGGTATAATGTTAAATTTCTTCCAATGAACTATGATAGATTTAGTAGTAGATATGATAAAGATGAATTAGAAAATCTTAAAAATAAAAACTTACCGTTAGGTGTTATTTTAACTCACGATGGTTTACCTAACTGTATTGTTTGGTTACAAGAAGATGATGATAATGTATTAAAATATTATTACCACACAGCTATACCTATGAGAGAGAAAGATGACAAAGGTTTTATTTTCTCAAAGAGATTGAGTCAACTGATAAAGAAGATACAAACTCATGTAGTGTGTGGACGAAGTATTGAACCTATGTCAGATAATAATCTCATAGCTCGTCTTACAAGAGGTGGCTCTGGTTCATATAGTTTTTATGATACCTTTGAAAAATTAATCAGTGGTAATATAAAAAGTATGAAAGATAAATACAACTCAAAAGATATGGTTGGTGAAACACTTCACTCATTAATGAAAGTCTTAGATGATGACAAAGTCTTTTCTTCAACTGATGAATATTCAAAATACAAAACTAAAGTACAAGAAATAGTAGAGTATTTTGACGAACAAACTAAAAAGATAAAAGAATCAGAGAGTTTAGTACAAGCAAAACTTTTCAAACCTTTTCATCTATTTATACAATCACCAAACTATAATTCAAAAAATAATTGTTATGCTTTGCGTGGTAACTTTTATGTGGGAGGTGATACAAAAGAACCACGACTTCATATTTTTAAAGACAGTGTGCAATACTGTGATAGTATAGAAGACTACAAAGATTATGATAGTATATGTGGTAGACTTACTATGTTTAAAAATGTGTACCCTGTTGATGAAACAAAAGGTGAACTATCAAACTTGATAGAACAAGACAAATACCAATACAATTATATAAGTGGTAGAAGTGATAAATTTGATGACGCATTAGACATGGGTTACATGTATTTTGATGACTCAAGTACTAATATATTCTATGTTTTTGAGTAGGAGTTAAATGGGATTAGTTTTACCAGAATTTGAATTTGAACCAATAACCTCCAAGGTTGAGGGAAGTATGTGTGTGCCAGTAGTGTTAGACATGAAAGGCATCTACAATGTTTATGTGGGTAAAGATACAACTAGACGATACAAACAAGAACAACTTCCCTCTTTTATCCTATCTAAAATTATCATAGCTAAAGAACTTAGCACCAATCCTAAACTTAAATCTATTTATTCAATCCCATCTAAATATGAACTCTTTACTTGTCCAGAAGATGGTATAGAGAGTATTTCTTGGAAGATTTCCGATAGCATATATGTTATAGTCTTGACCAAACAAGAACTATCCAAACTCAAAGGTACAAGGATTGACACCAGAAAAGAAAGTCAAAGAGAAAGTCAAAAAAATTCTTAAAAACTTGAGCTGTTATTATTGCATGCCTGCAACAGGTGGCTATGGCTCTAGTGGTGTGCCAGACTTCATCGTATCTTATCGTGGTAAATTCATTGGTATTGAATGTAAAGCTAATGGAGGTAAACCAACTGCATTACAAAAGAAACACTTAGCTGATATAAAAAATTCATTAGGTCAGAGTTTACTTATTGACGACACAAATGTTGATATGCTAGACTGTTTGATACTTTCAGGTGAAAGCAACATCTGAACTAAAAACAGACCGTGACATATGTCACGCAATAAAAACTATGAGGAAAGAAAATGAATATATTTGTATTAGACGAAGAGCCACGCACTTGTGCTGAGTATCATTGTGATAAACATGTGGTAAAGATGATACTAGAAACTGCTCAAATGATGTGTACTGTACTTAACGAACTGGGACACAACACACCTTATAAATCAACTCACAGTAAACACCCTTGCACTTTGTGGCTAAAACAATCACTAGCTAACTACAACTGGACATTGCGTTTAGTGAAGTATTTAAATCGTGAATATCAAGAAAGATATAATAAAACGATAGAACACAAGTCGTGGGGTGTGGTGCGTTCTCTACCAACAAAGATATTATTACCTGATACAGAACTCACACCGTTTGCTCAAGCTATGCCAGATGAATACAAAAATGTTGACCCTGTGATAGCATATCGTACATACTACATCAATGACAAAAAAGGTTTCGCCACTTGGAAAAACAAAACTCCTAGCTGGTGGACAAGCACTGAGAACTGGTATCGTACCGACGGAGGCAAAACAAAATGAAAATACCTGAAACTTTAAATGATGTTATAAAACCAGACTTATATAGCTCTTTAAATCCACAAGATAAATTTAGATTTCTTATGCTATATGTACAACAAAACAAAAACTTAAATGATAATCAACACAAGGCAGTGAAAAAAATGACCGAAGAAGAATTTAAAAAACTAGAGAGAGGTGAATGATGAGTTATAAATGGGAAATAATGAGGGCAGATAAATATGATGTATTAGGGAGAAGAATGAGTAGAGAGAGAATTAAATTAGACGAGGATGTTGCATGGGAATTGATTCACGAAATCGCAGACCATATAGAAGAACTCACGATAACTGAAGAAGAGAGAAAGCTTGCTGATGAAGATGGGCAAAGGTCAGAAGAACAAGGAGAGTTGTACTGTGATATTACTGATGACGTAGCACAAATACTAACAAACTATTTTCATATAGAGAGAGGTGAAGATGCCTAGAGGGTCGGTATATACACCAGAACAATTAGAAACTATGATACAAAGGGTCAATCAATTTAAAAAAGAAAACTCAAACGCAACAAGAGCTAGTCTTGCAAGGTACGCAGGTTGTGATAT
>Ga0208645_1003912_pt1 | contig 10791 bp, 5 predicted proteins | sample VirMetDEL_Sep_01_FD_184519 | JGI IMG/M metagenome (GOLD analysis project Ga0208645, IMG submission 184519) | Aqueous microbial communities from the Delaware River and Bay under freshwater to marine salinity gradient to study organic matter... | ecosystem: Environmental > Aquatic > Marine >...
AAAGATGAGTTAAGAAATGATATGACAATCATCATGGAAAGAATGGATAAAATCAGTGAAAAACTTGACAAACTGTTTGAAGTTAAGTAAAATAGGTATATAGGAAATAACTATGTCAAAAAGAAAAGATAGAAAAAGATACAATAACGGTTCTAGACAAGACTATACTAAAGGTGGTAGAGTTGGTTATGCCGAAGGCGGAGCATATGAATTTGATGATGGTCTTCGTAATATACGTAATGGACAATACTATGACCCCCTAGCTGATGCAAAAGCTCAACAAGCTGCTGCAGATGCAGAAAAGAAAGCTGCAGAAGATGCTGCTGCAAAAGCTGCTGCAGATGCAGAAAAGAAAGCTGCAGAAGATGCTGCAAAAGCTGCAGAAGAAGCAAAGAAAGCTGAACTTAGACAATCTATTGATGCTGCTGCTGCTGGTCAAGTTCCAGAAGCTGCAGTTATAGGAACTCCTGTTCAAGCAGGAATTGACCCTGTAACTGGTCAACCTTTACCAGAACAAAAAGTTACTACTATGGCTGCACCAACTACAGTTCAAACAAGAACTGCACCGGGTGTTGCACCAGAAAAAGTTACAACTGTTGACACAACTGCACAAGTTCAAACACCAGAACAAATACAAGCTGCACAAATGGAAGCAGCAAAAGTTGATACAGATGTACAAGTTGAAGCTGCAGAGGGAGCTGTATCCGATCAAGCTATTGCTCAAGCTGCAGGTGTTGAACGTGTACCAACCATTGAAGCTGCAAAAGTTGAAATACCTGAAGGTGCATTAACTGAAAGAGTTGTAGGTACGTTAAGTCCTGAAGCTCAATCAACTGCTGTAATGAATGTTGGTAGTTCATTAGCAAGAATTACACGAGCTAAGAAACAATTAGCAAATGCTGGATTAAGTGATGCTGATATTACAGAACTTGGTAACGACCCAGAAGCTTTAGAAGCTAGACTCGCAGACTTTAGCGAAGCTGAAAGAGGTATTATAGCTGGATTACCGGAAGAAGCTTTAGTATCTAATCAAATAGATACATTATTAAAGGGTATTGAAGAGGGTGAAATTCCTACATGGGCTAGACCTGCTGTATCTGCAGTAGAGTCTATGTTAGCACAACGTGGTATGTCCGCATCCACAGTAGGAAGAGATGCCTTGCTCAATGCTATTATACAATCTGCAATGCCTATTGCTCAGTCTAATGCACAAGCAATTCAAGCAAGTGTTGCTCAACAAAAAACAATAGAAGCACAAGAAGCTGAAGCTAATGCAGCAAGAGGACAACAAACAGCATTAACAAATGCTAGTAATGTTTTCCAACTTAACATGGCTCAGTTTAGTGCTGACCAACAAACAGCATTATCTAACAGTAAGTTTTTACAAACTGTAGGCTTAACTGAAGCTAGTATGGAACAGCAAGGTATTATGCAAGATGCTGTAATGATGGCTCAAGCTAATCTAGCTGAAGCAGATTTTAATCAACGTGCACAAATACAAAATGCTCAAGCTTTTTTACAAATGGATTTAACTAATCTAAGTAATCAGCAACAAGCTAATGTATTAAAAGCTCAACAAACTCAACAACGTTTGTTAAGTAATCAAGCTGCTCAAAATGCTGCAGCTCAGTTTAATGCTGCAAGTGAGAATCAAACTAATCAATTTATGTCTAGTTTAAATGCTCAGATTAATCAGTTTAATGCAGCTCAACAAAATGCTACAAAACAGTTTAATGCTACACAAGCTAACGCTGCTGCAGCTAGAGATACACAAAGACAAGCTGATTTAAATAAGTTTAATACTCAGTTAGCAACTCAAGTAGAACAATTTAATGCTAATCAAGACTTCGCAAGGAATCAATGGAACGCACAAAATATTGCTGCTGTTGAAGCTTCTAACGTACAATGGAGAAGACAAACCAACGTAGCTAACACTGCTGCTCAGAACGCAGTTAACATGCAGAATGCACAGAATGCTTTTGCAATGTCACAAACTGCACAATCTTTTTTATGGCAGGAGCTAAGAGATCAAGCTGATTTTGATTTTAGAGCTGGTGAAAATGAACGAAGCAGAATTGCACAACTTGTAAACACTGCACTAGCTTCAGACCCTTCTAAATATAATTCAAGTTTAGGAAACTTACAAAATTTAATAGGTGTTATAACAGAGGATGTAATAGGATAATATAATGGGATTATTTAAAAAAATTAAAAAAGCTTTTAAAAAAGTAACACGTGGTATTAAAAAAGCAGTCAAGGGTGTTGTTAAAGGAGTTAAAAAAGTAGTTAAAAAAATTAGCTCTAGTAAAATACTTAAAGCATTAGCTATTGCTGCTGCAGTTGTAGTGACGGGAGGTGCTGCGGTTGCAGCATTTACTGGAGGTACAGCAGCCAGTGGTACCTTTGCTGGATGGATGATGAATGCTAGTCAGGCAGTTACTGGTGGTTCCTTGTTTGGTACGTCTACAGCTTTAGCCAGAGGTGCAGGAACAGTAGCTAAATTTGTTGCAAGTCCTTTTAAAGCTGTTGGTACAGCCTTAGGAAGTGCTGCTGCAACGGTTACAGACTTTACAGGTCTTACAACTGAAGCAGGTAGAATGGGGGTTACTCCTGAAATGCAAACTGCAATGGCAGAAGCACAAGTTAAAGCAGGTGTTCAGATAAGTCCAGATAAACTAACTTTTGAAGAATCACTTCAAAGAGTATCTGATGCTGGGGGTGGAAGCATCGCTGAAATACAAAGTGCTATTGATAGTGGACTAACAACTAAAGAAGCTATTATGCAACAAGCATCAGTAACTACAGCACCAACTACATTATTAGGTCAAGAACAAGCTGCGATGGCTGCAGCAAAAAGTTCAGGAGCTTCAGCAGAAACTATGGCATACTTAAGACAACAAAGTGCTCAAACAGCTACAGCTTATGGTGTTCCTAGTGCAGATATTGCAAGTGCTGGTTTTCCTGAAGCAGCTTCAACTAAAAGTTTTGCAGAAAAATATCCTAACACTACAGCTTTTGTTCAGGGTGCAGGTACTTCAGTTGCTAATACAATGTTAAATACTTATGCTCAATCATTAATGGCAGAAGACCCAACAGGTAGAGCAGGTGCTGGAATTGGAGAAGAAGGAGCATCAAGAAGAGACCCTATTGGTATATACAGCAATGCTCTAGATATTAATCCAAATGATTTTACAAAACATTTTACATTTGGTAATACTGTAGAAACTGGTAATATGCCACTCTTTCAACAACAAACATTAGAGGTAGCATAATGGCAATACCCAATAGAAAAGCAAGACCAATTATTTCACACAGTGTTAGTGATGTTGCTTCACAAGCTGTTCTTGATGGGTTAGATGCTGGATTTACAATTGATGAAATAGCTCCTGATAATGGACCTAAACTCCGAGGAGAAGCTAGATTTAATCAAGAAGCTTTAGATGAGATTGTTGATTTATCTTCACAAGGTGGTGCAATTCCGGGACAAAGTTTAGTCAATGACCCTGCACAACCTTATCCTTGGGAAAGACCACCAGAGTTTGCTAATCCTAAACATGCATTAGATTACATGGTTGGTTTAATATTTCAACCAGAAGCAATGAAAAATATTGTACAAGCTTTAGCAAATGGTGCAGCAGTTGCAGATATTGCTATGGTTTCACTCTATGCAAAATTCACAGAAGGTAAATTTAATCCTGATGTTTTAATGTTGTTAGCAGAACCTATTATGTATATCATTATGGCAATTGGTGAAGAAGCTAATATTAAATATAACATCGAAGACAGTAACGATTTAGACGAACTAGATGATGAAGATTATGAAGAAGAGTTTAATAATCAAGTCAATGAGTTTAGAACTGTTTTTGAAGATATTAAAAAAGGAACTATGAAAAGAAAAGTAGAACCTGAAAAAATTAAAAGTGGTGTTGTACCGCAAAACATTTTAGACAAGGTTAAAGAACAAGGTCCAGAAATTAGAAGTTTATTAAGCAAGGGAGAAGAGTAATGGCAGATTTTAAAGAAAGCCCGTTTAAACCTATGTCAGATAGTTATCGTAAGTTAGCTACAAGTTTATTATCTAGCTCTGATAACTCTTATAAAAAAGATGTATATAAAGGAATAGGATTACAAGTTATTGCAGATGGGTTAAAAGGAGTTGGAGCAAATCTTAAACAAAGTGTTCTAGATGGAGCTAACGATGTTAAAGAAGAATATGCTAATATTTTTCAAACTAACCAAGCTGAGTATGAATCTTTTGCAAATGAACGAGAAAGACTAAAAAGATATAATGAAAACAAAGAAACATTTTTAAATGAAGAAGCTGCAAGAGTAATAAATAATACTGATGAAGCTGTAGCAGCACGGGTTACATGGTCTGAAGTAGATGAGCAACCTGAAAAAATTAGAAGTGCTATGTATAAAGCATTTAATGATGAACGAGAAAAAATACAAAGAGAAATGGAAGCTCTTGCAGTTGACCCTAGAGTAAAAACTAGAACTTTTCAACAGTTTAATGAACGAGCAAGAAACGAATATCTTGCTGCATTAAAGCTTGTAGAAGATGACCCAACTAAAAAAGGATTAGTAAGAAATCTTTGGAATAGAGTTTTTAAAACCAAAAGAACTCCGGAGGGAGAACTTGTTACAACTAATGAAAGTTTATTAAAACTTCAAAAAGATTTAGAAGATGCTAAAAAAGAAAGATCAACTTTTAGAGATAGTATTGAAAGGCAACAAGTTATTGAAGGTTTATATACGCCTTTAGAATTTAAAAGTAAAGACATTGATGTTGGTAAACTTTACTTTACAGGTACTCCAGTACTTAGAGATGCGGTTAAAAATAATCCTGAGTATACCGGAGTAAAAGATAATTTTTTCCACGAAGCTTTGGATGTTGTTCGTAATGAAAATCCGGGGTTAACATCAGAACAAATTATTACTAAAGCCTATATGCAGGTTGTAAACGGTCAATTTGATCCTGCAGAATATTATACACGAGATAAAATTAAATCAAATGCTGGTAGAAATCGTATTGAAACTTTTGAAAAATACTCATCAGCAGAAAAAAGACAACACATTGAAGAAGACCCAACAAGATTATTTAAACTTCAAGATGCTTATGTAAATAGTAATGAAGCTGAAACAGCAAAGGGTCTTGCTATAACATACAAAGATATTTTTGAGGAAAACAAATCTTTGGAAGCTACACCACAACAAAAACAAACCTATATTGAAATTTTTCGTGGTATATTAAATCAAGACCCTAAAGCAAATAAAGCTGCTATTAATGATGTTAATTATCAAGCAAACATAGGTACCTATGCTTCAATTGCCGAAAACTATTTTACAAGAAATAATAAAGACTGGGATAAAAAATATGACCCTCAACAATTTAAACTTGCTGTTATAGGATTTATAAATAGAAACGAAATGTCAACTAGAATGACAGAAGCAGACTTGATACACTTAAGATTAACAGATAGAAGCACAAGATTTGATGAATCTATATTAGATGATACTCCAAAAATGATTACTGAATTAGTAAAAGCTAATAGAGAAGAAGACATTATAGAATTAAGAAATAAATATATAGAGGTTGTTAATACAAGCACCAAACTTGAATTAAATGAAGATGAAAGAGAAGAACTTAAAACAAAAATTGATTCTATTTTTATAAATTCTGGACAGTTAAGTTTAAATCCAGAAGATATCGAATCTGGTGCTATTTATAGGGGTGCAAATCTTCCAGATTTAGAACCTTCTATTAGTGATGTAGATTTTAATCCTATGCCTTTAGACGGTGGTTACTATTTAAAAAATGCCAACAAACTTGTATCTCAAATGGATTTAGAAAGTTTATCTGATGGTCAACTTTTAACCTTAAGATTAAATACTATGCCTAGAGGTGTAGGTCGTTCAAGTTCGTTGCCTGAAAGACTAGGCTTACCTTCTGATATTTCTTTAGATAGTAGAAAAACATCTGGCTTGACACCATTACCGGGATTAAGTGACCTATTTGCAACGCCTAAAGTTCGTGTACAATTAAGAAATAGAGTTGAAAATGAGCTTAAGAACAGAGACTATTCTGGACCAATTATGATGGCAAAAAGAGAAGACTTTGAACCTATCCCCGATACATGGTGGGATAGATATAGAATTGAAAATCCAAGAGGTATCGTAAACACCAGAGGATTAAGACGTGGTTCAAAATATAATATTGAAGGATAAATAATGGCACTGCCCTCTTTAACAGGAACAGGTATTTTAAAAACAACTCTTCCTTCTTTAAATGATAACTTAACAATCGGTTCAGGTTATGCTGGTCGTAAAAAAACTTTAGACGAGCTAGAAAAAGATGAACAGTTTTTAGAAGTCTCTGAAAGGTTTTTACAATCTGTGGGTGAAAACTCTGATGATGTGTTTGAATATCTAAGAGACTCTGATTTTAATTTATACTCTGGTATGAGAAGGGCTGCACAAAGTGCTAACTTTACAGAGCAACAAAAACAAGATTATAATTATCTAAGAAAAGAATTTGATAATGCTGATTTAGGAAGCATGAAACAATTCTTTGGGTTGGTTAAAGATGCAGCTATTGATATCACAACTGACCCGACTGCTATTGTAGCAGCTCTCGCTACACCTCTAACAGGCGGAGCATCCTTAGCTGCAAGACAAGGAGTTGCAACAGCAGGGTTACAAGTAGCTAAAAACTTTGTAGGTCCTACAATTCCTCAACGTATTATAACAGGTCAACTTAAAAAAGAGGGTAAAGAAGCGGTTAAAAAAGCAGCACTTGTTACAGGTGCAGAAGTAGGAGCATGGACAGGGTTAGATAATCACTTTAGACAAACAACTGAACTTAATACTGGTATAAGAAAATTATATTCTACACCAGAGTTAGTCGGTACTGCTGCGTTAGGAACTTTAACAGGTGGATTACTTGGTGGAGCTTTGCAAAAAGGTAATCTATTTTATAGTAAAATGAATAGACTTTATTCAGAAGATGGTTATTTATCAGTTGAACCCGGAAGTTTTCAAGATAAAGTTTCAAAAGCTTTAGAAGCTGGAGACATTGCAAAAGCAATTACAATAGGTTCAGCAACTTCTATACTAGATACAAAAGCAAAATTTTCTCCTATTACCAGAGAGCTTGGTAATTTAATGAGAGAAGACTTTAGTCGTGGTTTTGGTAGTATTACTAGAGACCGTGTAGCTTTAGGACATGGTGAAATGTTAGATACTCTTAGAGGGGACTATCATAGAATATTTGATGAAGCTACTGCACCACTTCGTAAGGCTGGTGCATTTAAAGAATCAGACGAACTAGGTGTGATTAGAATTTTAAGAGGAGATAAACCTGATGGTTATAGTGAAGACGTTCAACAAGTTGCAAAAGACTTAAGAGGATTTTTTAATAAAATATTTGATGATGCTATAGAAGCAGGGCTAATAAAAGAAGAAAGAAAACTTCCAAATTATTTTACAAGAAGTTGGGACAGAAAAGCAATTGAAGAAAACAGGGAAATATTTTCAGATTTATTAGTTAGTCAAAATATTGTTAAAGATCAAGGAGAAGCTGCTGATCTGATTAATGATATGCTTAATAAAAACAATGAGTTATTTTCTTCGCATTCTATTTTATTAACACAAGCCAGAGCATTTAAAGATTTAAACGATAACGCTTTTGAAAAGTTTTTAACTAATGATTTAAACACTGTTGTAACTTATTACATGAATGCTGCTAATGCTATACAGCATAAAAAAAGTTTTTTATTACCGGGTTTTAGTGGTGCATCTAATAAAGCACAATTTGAAAAAAGATGGCTAGACCCGATGGATAGAGAGCTAAGAGAAGCTAGAGGAGGAAGAGGATTATCTAGAGGAGATAGAAAAAGAATTATTAAGTTATATGAATCTATAACTGGACAAGTAAATTATTTTGATAGTCAACGAATTCAAGGAGCTTATGATACTATAAAACTGGCTAATTCTTTAGCGTATCTGCCTTTAGCAACGGTATCATCATTAACAGAAGCCATGATTCCTTTAACAAAAACTGGTAGTTCTGCAACAAAACCAATTAAAGATGCTTTAAGTGGAATAAAAGAAGGTCATAAAATTTTTGTACAAGATATTCCTATTTTGTTACGAAAAAAATATGATATGCCAGATTCACAAATACAAAAAGAAATGAATCAAGTATTTATGGCTATGGATGAATCATTGGCAGAATCTACAAACCGTTTAACTGGTGAAGGGTTACAGAATGATTGGTTAAAAAAACAAGCACGAGGATTCTTTCGACTTAACTTACTTACTCCTTGGACAAAATCTGTACAGTTAGCTTCATTTAATATTGGTAAAGGTTTGATAAGAGAAAACTTAGAAAAACTAAATAAGCTTTCTAAAGAAGGTGTAGATATATTTAATGAAACCGCAACAAAAGAACTAAGCAGAAAAGAAGTACGTAATATTCAGCTATTAAAAAGTGAAGTGTTTGATCTTGGGATAGACATAGAAGATGGATTAAGATGGTTAAATAGTGGAGCTAAGACAGGGTTTGGAGCTGAAAGAAAAGACGGTGTTTTAACTGGTCAAATTAAATATGAAGACGAGTTTTATAAATCAGTAATTCAGGGAGCAGGTCGCTTTGTAAACGAAGTTATTATGCCTGTAGGTAGAGATAGGGCTAGGATTCCTATTTTTATGACAAATCCAAAAGTAGATATTTTAACACAGTTTTTAAGATATCCTGCTGTTTTTAGTAATACAGTTTTAAAAAATTATATTAGATCAACAGTTACAAATCCTAAAGTTAATGGAGCAAAGCTAGGAGCTTTTGCATTGATGGCTACTAGTTTAGCACTAGGTACAAACTATTGGAGGTCTAACGCAGATAACAGAGATAGAATAGTAGAAGAAGGTTTTGAAGATGAAGATTTTATAAAAGCTTTTCAAAGGGTTGGATTATTTGGTCCACTTGAATATGGTTTACGTTTTAAAAATTCTCTTCAATACACACAAAATCCTTTGGTCTCAGGTCTAAGTTTAGGAGGACCTACAGTAACTGATACTCTTGGTTTAATTCTAGGCAGAAAAGGATTGGTTGAAACAGCAGCAGGAAAAATTCCATTCATAGGAACTAAAGGACTTATGGATAAATATATTGGTGCTAATCCATATGATGACTTAAATATATTTGCAAAAGAAATAGACAAAGAAGCTGCATATGCTTTAGGTATAAAAGATAGACCAAAAGATCGAAGATATACTCGTACCTATACTGATCTTTATAGAAGTAATTATGTAAAGGGGGGTATAGTCGAAGGAAAAGACAACGTACCTTTTACTAAAGAAGACCCCGCAGATAGAATTAATCCGTATACTGGTGAACCTTACCAAGAACAAATGGATAGATTGGGATTTGCATTAGGAGGATTGGGTAAACTTGTTGGTAAAGAAATTGTTGAAAATATTAGCAAACCAAAACCTTTAACACAAGTAGAACTTAATACAATGCCTTTAAAATATAGCCAGAAAAAAATATTAGAAGATGAAAGCTTTAAAGGTATTGAAGCAATGCATGGAACACCTAGTGATTTTGATAAGTTTTCTACAGAATTTTTAATGTCTGGTGAAGGTGCTATGGCATTTGGTAAGGGTTTATATTTTACAACTACTGAAGAGATTGCAAAAGGATACAAAAAAAATATTAGTAAAAGTCATGGTATAAAAAAATTAACTCAAGAATATGAAGATTTATTAGGTCAAGCTGAAAAAGCTAAGAAAGCTGGAAACAATAAAGAAAGACAAGCCTTCCTTTTAAAAGCTATAGATAAAGATAAAGAGCTAGATAAATTTAAAACCTCAGAATTACCAGATGATGTTGGACATATTTATAAAGTAAATTTAAAAACAACAGATAATCATTTACTAGACTGGGATAAAAAAATGGAGTACCAACCTGCAGGAGTTGTCAGTGCTGCTGAAACTGCAATAGACAGTTTAGATAATATGCAGCTTGAAGAGTTTATTACTTTATATGGAAAGTATCCATCATGGACTAAAGATAGAGATAGGGAACAATTAGTGTCAGATGCATGGGTAGCTATGAATGAATTAACTGGTGAAGATTTTATAAGTGGTATTAATAAATTAATAAACAAAGGTAATACATCAGATAGAAAATATGTAGAAGATATGTTGGAAAAATCTGGTGTTATGGGAATTAAATATAATGATGGATTTACCAGAAAAACAAAAGGTAAGAAAAAGAAAAACTATGTAGTCTTTGATGCACGTATTATTGAGATATCAAAGAAATATGGAATAGCTATACCTGCTGCTGCAGCTCTTTTACAAAAAATAGACAGTGAAAAACAAGAAAGTATAACATGAACATAGAACAATGTAAAGCTGAAATCAAACGACACGAGGGCGAAGTCCTAGAGATTTATATGGATAGTTTAGGCTATAAGACTCTAGGAGTTGGTCATCTATGTCAACCTAATGACCCTGAATATGATTGGGAAGTTGGTACACCTGTATCTCAAGAGGTTGTAGATAGATACTACACCATAGACTTTGATAGACACTATGCAGAAGCTATACATGTGTTTGGTGATAAAGAAGAATTTTATAAACTACCTGAAAAGATACAGCATGTGTTAGTCAACATGTGTTTTAACTTAGGTGGTACAAGGCTTTCAAAGTTTCGCAAGATGCTACAGGCTTGTAGAGAACACAACTGGAAAGAAATGTCAGCTCAAATGCAAGACAGTCGTTGGT
>Ga0208645_1003913_pt1 | contig 10789 bp, 6 predicted proteins | sample VirMetDEL_Sep_01_FD_184519 | JGI IMG/M metagenome (GOLD analysis project Ga0208645, IMG submission 184519) | Aqueous microbial communities from the Delaware River and Bay under freshwater to marine salinity gradient to study organic matter... | ecosystem: Environmental > Aquatic > Marine >...
TGCCCTCTAATTCTAGTACGCCATTATCACTTGGAGTCTCACCAAATAAATTTTCTACTAACTGTCTAGATAATTGTGCATATATTCTAGACTCTAAATTTCTTATAAATCTTGCAAGTGTTGTATTCTCTTTGTCTCTTTCTATCTGGTCTTGCAAAGCTTTTATCTCTGCCTTCAATGCTTCTTTTCTGTTAAACTCTTGGTTCTGTATTGTCAAGTAATGTGATGAAGTTCCTATACCACTAAAACTAGGACTATTAAACTTAAATACTATTTCATCTGCAAAGAGTTTAGAGTTAGTCCAGAAAGCTAACAACATAAAACCAAATACTAATACTTGTACTACAGAAGCTACAGTAATCTGTTTCATCGGATGTACTTTTTCTAAATCATTTAAGTTCATAACTGTTCCAATACACTTATTATAAATAAAAATATAAAGATACTTATAATAGGTAATTCTAATTTAATCTTTTCTATGGTCTTTCTGTCCATCTGCTCTAGCTATTCTATCTATGTCGGGTTTTAATCCCATTGCTGCACGACACATAGCATCTATTCTAATCATGTCGTTATCCATTTGTCTTATTCTATCTATCAATGCAACTATCATACTATGTTGCGTATCTAACTTTTTATGTATGTCTGCTATTAAAGATTTAAAAAGTACCCAAACTAAATATCCTAAACCTGCTGCACCTGCTGCTGGAATACCAATAGTTTCTATAGCACTTATCCAATCTTGCATATTACTTTTTAACTAAACTACCACCAAAGTACATACCTATAATGGCTGATACTAAGTTTGTATCTAATTGTGTTATGACTAAACCTTGAAAAGTTATCCAATCAAATACTTCTCTACCACTTCTAAATAATCCTCCGGGATTCCATTGTGTATAACCAACAGTAACAGTAACATCAGGATAATAAACAGCTACAAGTTTAGGTAATATAACAATAGCAAATACAGATGATAAAGCTATTATTCTTCTTGTCCATTGGAATCCTTTATCTTTAACATCTCTTGCAGCTTTACGAGCTTTCATTTCAAACTCACCACGAGTTATAAGAAGTTTTTGTGCTTCTGCTTTAGCTTTACGACTTTCTGCCCATACACTCATAACTCCACCTAATACAGTAGAGCCAAGCATAGTTATTATCTCAAAAGGAAATCCCATAATATTTTAAGGTATTAAATGTGCGTATCTATTTTTTATGTTAATTGTTTTTTCTGCATATTTAGGGTCAGTAGCATATCCTGAATTTTGTATAGCTAATAAATATTCATCAGAATTTTTAGCTTGTCTAATACTATCATATCTAGGATTAGATACTTTTTCTTTATAGCCTATAAAAGAATCAGCTAATGTATCATAAATTCTAAATGGCTCTTTATATGTTCCTTCTTTACCTTTTACAAATTCTTGAGTTTTCATTTGAACAGATTTTTGACCTGCTTCTATTTCACTAGGTCTATTAACTTTTATACCTAATGGATTATTATATTGAGTTATAAGTTTTGATTTACCATGACCTGATTCTAAACTAGCTTGAGCAGCTACTGCTGCAGGATAATCTAATCCAGCTTGTTTTGCTAAAGTATAAAATTTTAAATACATAGCTTCATCAGGTTTTAAAACTTTACCACCATCTTTAAATCCTAATCTTTCCATATCATCTTTAGGCTTTAAAATATTATTAGCTTCTTCTATAGCTTTTTGTAATGGATTTAATCCTTTAGAAGTTTGTTTATAACTTTCTTGTAGCATAGGATTTTTCCTATCTGCTGGGTCTTCTTGTACATTAGAAACTTTACCGCCTGTTTTATAATTTTCTCTAAGTTCTTCACGTATTTCTTCTATTTCTTCTCGTTGTGCTTTGTAGTTTTCAGGGTCAAAGATTACAGGTAGTCCACTTAACTTTCTATCTATAGCTTCTACATCAAGTAAAGCATCTAAGAAATTATCTGTATCTTTAGCAGCTTCTAATAATTTTATTTTTAAATCATCTGAAATACCTAAAGGTGTAAAGGTTCTATTTTTACCAATAAAAGAACTTCTATCTCTCATACCTATACCTGCTTCTTTCATAAGAGGTAAAGTACTTAAATTAAATCTTTCAGCAGATTTAGTTGTTTTTTGAAACTTAGCAAATTCTTTGTAATATTTTTGATTTTCTTTTAAATAATTATTAGTAAAAGTATCTACATCTAATGTTTCTTTTATAGCATTATCTAAACGACCAAGTCTTTTATTTTTTTGTCTTCTAAAATTTGAAGCTTTAAATTCATATACATTTTCCATGTATTCTTTATTTAATGGTTGATTACCCCAACCTGTAACAAATTTTAAAAACGCTTGTTCTTGATAAATATCTTGGTCCCACTTTGTTTGTTCTTTACCTAAAGTTTCAATATAATCTCTTCCTCTAGTAATAGTACCGGGAGTTATTGATTCAAATAAATTACCCATAAGAATTGTAAGATTATCTAAACTTGTAAGATTTTCTAAATATTCTCCCGAATCATCAAACTGTGCTGTAGGGTCAAGAGGATTTTTCATTAATCTTCCATCTAAAGTTCTACCACCTCTTAGTATATAATTACTTAATTGTTCTTGTATAATTGATTCACCTAAAAACGGAGAAACAGTTTCAGTTAATGTAGTTGTAATTATATCTTTTATTAATCCTTCTTCATCTACGTCAGGGTCTGACATAGCTTTGTTTATTATTATTTGAAAAGGTTTTTTAGGAAAATCAAAAGCATCCCAAGAACTTATATTACCTATCATAGGACTGCCATCGGGAGCAATAGAAACAAAAATGTTTGCGTTTTGCATATAATCAGGTAAGAAATCTTTAGCTGCTTCTATGTCATCTTCTCCAAAACCTGTTATAGCTTTACTTCCTGTTTCTAATGCTTTAGCACCTCCACCAGCTACAGTTGTAAATGAAGCTAATCTTAATTGTCCTCTTCTTTTTATTATATTACCAGCTTCTTTTTCTCCTTGTTCTATAATTTTATTACCTGCTTTTATTTCTTTAACACCTCTTATCACACTATTTGCAGAAATCCTAACTGACTCTGCCATGAATGAGAAGAAACGACCAAAGAAAGGAGTTCTTCTTAAGTCTTGTAAAAGCTCTGGAACTAAATCATAGTTTGGTAAAACATCTCTTACCATTCTAGCTGCTCTATCTTTTATTTCATTATCAGATAATTTTAATGGAGAATTTTCTGGTAAAGCATTGTTAAACTTTTTAAGATATTCTTGCTCTCTAATATACATATTAATTTTAAAGAAATCATCTTCTGCTATATATGCATTTTGAGCTTTTTCTGCTAATTTTTTTAAACCTATTTTATCAAAAGTCCAATCAATAGCTCCTACCACTTTTCCTTTTGGTAATGAACCAACATCATTTGCTAATCCTTGTAAGTCTCTAGCAACTACACCTTTGTTTAATAGTCCTCTTTCTGATAACTCTTCGTGAAACTTTTGAAGCTCTCTATTATTTGATGTTCTAGCTCTTAATACTTTAATAATATCTTTAGTTTGTTTTACATCAAAAACATTTACACCATTTGCTAACGACATTTGAACACCACCAGCTACGTTTTTTACATGAGTAGTATGTGACCAAACAGTTTTAGCAGCCTGTGATAAACCTTTTAATAATACTAAGTTTCTATAAGTATTACTATTTTCTAAAGAAGCTTGTCCCCATCTTTTATAGTCACTAAAGTATTGTAGCATTTCAGGAGTTGTGTGTAGTCCAGAAAGTTTTCCATAACCATTAGGAATTACTTCACTAAATATTCCTTCAGCTTCTTCTCTAAAATAAATACCTAAACCATCATCATAAGATTGTTGATAAAATTTATTGTCTTCTATAATCTTACTAAGTTTGGATGTAGAGTTAATAATACTTTGAACAGGATTTTCTATTTCACCTAATAAGTTTCTTATTGGAGAAGGTATTTCTTTTTTACCATTAAGTATTTGTTTTCTTATTTTATCAAAAGTATTTACACTAGATTGAAAAGTATTACCATCGATACCTCTTTTAAGTATATTGTTTATATTTGCATTAACTCTTAAAAGTATTTCATCTTCAGATAAATCAGGCTCATCTTTTTTTATTTGAGCAGTTAAATAATCTTCTGCTTCTTTTAAAACTTTTGGAGTCGGTACATAGTTAGGGTCTTCAAAAAGTTTATAAGACCTTCTAACATAAAAGCCTAAATTATCTCTGTATATTTTCTTTTGAGTTTCTGTAAGCAAATCAGTTTCTAACATTAACTTACTTAGATTATCTTGTAATTCTCTAGCTTCTTTTACAGGTTGTCTTAAGTCCTCTGGAAGTTTATTTAGTTCTTTTTCAAAAGCTCTTTTTTGTGTTTTACCCACACTTATTCCTTTTCCTGTAACTAGTGTTGGGGTTCTAAAGTCTGTAAATAATACTTTACTTACTTGCTCTAAAACATCTTCTTTATTTGTACCTATATTTTTTACAACATCATCAATAGCTGTTTCTAAATTATATGATATATTAGTTATAGTGTCTGTCCACTTTTCTTTAATGTTTTCAGTCTTTAAAAACTTTTCGTGTTGCTCTTTAGTTCTTCCACCTCTTGTAGTAAAAAGTTTTGTTCTAAGATTTTCAAATCCTCTGAGTAATTTACTTTCACTAAATTGTAAATTAGTACTAGAAATCCATTTAGAAATAGCACCGGGTTCTAATGCTTCTACATCTCCAACATCTGAAACTTTACCGTTTACTATATCTTTTTTTCTATGACTTAATGCAGTTTTTTTAACTGCTTCATTATTTTGACGAACTGTTTCAATTTTAGAAATAAAAGAATCAATTGCTTCTTGACCTTTAGAAGATACTGTGTCTAAAAGATTTGTAAAGTTTTGTCTAAACTGTAATTTTTCAGCTGTTTTACCTATAACTCCTAATCCTCCTACAACTAATAAACCATCAGCTAATAAATTAATTCTATTTTGTAATTGAGTTCTTTCTTCTGGGTCAGCTTCTAAATATTCTTTTAAGTCTCCTAATATTCCTTCGTCTTCAGAAATCATACCACCAATTAATTCAGGAAACAATGTTTCATCTTCATAAACATTTACACCTAATTGAGTACCAAGTTCTCCTGCTACTAAATTTTCTGGACTAATCATTTTTTTAGAAGGTTTAAAAAGTTGAGATGCTTTAGTAAATTTACTAGCTCCTGCTAACCCTAATCCAAATTCAGTTATATCTCTTGCAAAAGCTACAGCTTCATTATTAGGTTTTTTAATAGCTGCTACTGTTCTATCCCCACGTTTTACTCGTTCTACATTTTTTTCACCTACAGCTACATTATAAAAATTCTGAAGAACATCTTCTTGTTTTTCATAAATTTTTTCTGTAACAGGCTTTAAAACATCAGGCACTGAAGCATCTGTTAGCATTCTTCCTAATTCAACAGCTTCTGTAACTGTGCTTGTAACAGCACCAGCACCGAATCTTTTAAATTCTTGTTTTTGTTTTTCAGTTAATAGGCTATATAGATTTCCAAAAGGACCGGGAGCATACTCTAAAAAATCAAAAGAGTTTTTGTTATTGGTTTCAGACATTATTTAAAAATGCTTTCGTATAAGTTTAATAGTTGTTCTGTTTTTTTAGTAGCATAATCTACTTGGTCAGTCTTTTCTTTTTCTAAATAAGCAGAACTAATTGGATTTGCTAATTCAGATAATACAGTATTAAATATTGTTAAAGTAAGTTTATCTATTCCTGCATTTCTTATATCAGCTTTTAAAGATTTAATAAGAGGACTATCTTCAGGTATTCCTTGTTTCTTTAAATCTTCTAAAGTATACATTTTATTTCTTAAATCTATAGTGCTTTTATCTTCACCTAATTCAGGAACTCTTTGAGCTACATAGTTTTGTTTACGTAAAGTATAGTTTAAATATTCTTCAGGTTTAGCTTCCATGTCAGGTATTGCTTTACCTTCTTTTTTTATAAATGCATCAAATTGATTATTTACTCTATCTATTTTAGCTAGTAAAGGGTCAAAGTCAACTGATGAAGTTATTATAGTAGCTTTTAATTTATTTCTTGTTATACCACTTGCAGGTAATTTAGAAATAATACTTCTTTGTAAGTCTGTGTCTTTTACAGTGCTTATTATATTTAATGAAGCTTCATCTTTATTTAATGTAAATTCATTAGGGTCTCTATATAATTCAATTATAGCATCATCTTTAATTTCGTCAGGATTTAAAAGATAACCAAACGAACCTCTTGTTGCCATGTTTCTATTGTCTTTTATTTGCTGCTCAGTAAGTTCTTCTTTTTTCTTACCAGTAAGGAAGTTCCATCCTTTATGTACTAAACTTACATTTCCGGGAGCTGCTATTTGTTTTTCTTGAGAAACATAATAATCTTCAAAAGGTTTAAAGAACTCTTGTTTAGATAATCTTTTGTTTACATTTCCTGTTTTTAATTTTTCTTTATGTAAAGATTCTAGTGCTTGTTGATACTCTTGTATTTCTTTTAGTTTAAATTGTTTTTCACTTTCTAATAGTGTACCACCTGTAGGAAAGTTAGGATTTAATTTATTAAATTTAGCTTCAGCTTGTAATCTAAAATAATTAGGGTCTTTTTTAAAAGCTGCATCGTCATCCATTAAAGAATTGTAAGCATTCCATTTATCTGTCATTTGTGCATTGTCAAATGTTTTTTGTCTTTCATTTTCTTGTAAATTTTTCATAACTCTAGATTGCATATTAGCTTCTTTAGCATTAAAAAATAATGTAGCTAATAAAACATTTCTAGCTCTGTTATCTTTTTTTCTACCGTCAGATAAATAAGCACCTGCTATTTCTCCCCAACTAGTACCTGAACTTTTACCTAATAAACTTGTATAATCTTTTGCCATTTTATTCCTCTCTACCTAATAAACTTTTAGATTGTTTTTCTTCTTCAACTCTTTCTAATAAACTAGGAGATAATTCTGTTTCTTCTATTATTGTTCTGACTTCTTGTGGAACTGATTGTGGACTAACTCTACTAGCAGCCATTTTTCTCATTTTATCTAATTCACTAACTCCACTTGTAATAGTTTCTAATTGACTTTCAGCAGACATTTCTTCAGGTTTGTCTCTGTCTCCTGCTTCTAAATCAAAATCTATATTAGCTTTTTCTGCAAGAGCCATAATCATATACATGGTAGGTTCCATAAGTAATAACATTAAATCAGGATTCCATTTACCTTCTAAAAATCCTGAGTATAAAGTTATAGAAGCAATATCTATAACACCTACACCATTACTAAGGGATAATAAAATATTTGTAGTTGTTTCTGGAACTGTTAAACTTTCAAAAACATACATCATAGCTTCTCTAGGATTTGTATATTCTGAAGGTCTTTCCCAATTGTAAGGTTGGTCTGGTGAGTTAGTAAGACTTTGACCGGGTATAGCTTTACCACGTTCTAATCCACCTTGTATAAAATTAATTGCTTTCTCTGAAACTGCCATAATGTTTTCCTATGAGTATTGTACTTGTCCCATTAAATATTGTGGGGACAAAGTTCCATATAATAAACTTTGATTAAGTTGTTGAAAGTTTGTAGCTTGTAAATTTGGAATTTGATTTTGTACTTCTGCCATGTATGCAGATTGTGCAGGTTCAAAAGAGCCGACACTAGGTATTCTACCATAGCCACCTTCATCTACTGGTTGCTCTTGTAAAGCTCCCATAACATACTGTTGACCGACAGACCTAGCTACATCAGGTATAAATTCATCTCCAACATATTCTTTAGTTTTACCAAATGGGTCTGCTGCAAATTCTTTTACGCCTGTTCCAAAGTCTGTAAATTTTTGTCCTATTTCTTGACCTAATGTAGGTTTCGGTAAAGGAGAAGGTTTTGCTACTGTAATATCACTTACTGTAAATTTAGCAACTTCTGTAGCTTGTCCTTTCAAACCACTTTCTTGAGCTTGTTGAACTAAAGTATCTGCAAAAGATGAATCATTAATTTTTTCCAAAGCACCTGTTACAGTATTATCTATAACACCTTTTGTTGCTACGTCCTTTACTCCTTCTTCAACTACTTTTGAAGCTCCTTCTTCTACAACTTTTTGAACTCCTTCTTGAACAAGAGTTTCTGTTCCTTTTTGTGCTGCTCCAGTAAAGACACCTTTTATCCCATTAAAAGCTCTACTTATTACAGGACCCATAATCATACTTAAAGCTATGCTTCCTATAAAAGCTCCTATTTTAGAACTAAAAAGTTTCTTTACACCTTTCTTTATTTTTCTACCTACTTTTCTTAAAAATCCCATATTATTTCCTTTTATCTTCTTTGATATCCGCTACCGCCAACACTAGAGCCACTGCTATATATTCCAGACCTATATGAACTACTTAGTGAACTTAATAAACTTGTTAAGTAATCATCATACTTTTCACCAGCTTCACCTTCGTTAGCCATAGCTGTAGCAATGATTTGAGCTTTTCTATTTTCTTCATTTTCAAAAGCTCTAAAATCAAAATCAGCTTGGTCTCTTAATTCTTGCCATAAAAATGACATAGCTTGAGAACTTAAACCAAAAGCATTCTGTGCGTTCTGCATATTGATTTGATTCTGTGCAGCAGTATTAACAGTATTAGCTTGTCTTCTCCACTGTACGTTTGAAGCTTCAACAGTTGCAGCATTTTGTGCATTCCATTGATTTCTTGCAAAATCTTGTTGAGAATTAAACTGGTCTACTTGAGTTATAAGTTGTGCATTAAATTTTTCAATGTCTGCTTCTCTATTAGTTCTTCTAGCTTCTGCAGCATTAGCTTGAGTAGCATTAAACTGTTCCATTGCATTCATTTGAGAAGCATTGTACTGATTCATTTGTGCAGAAAGACTAGCCATAAACTGATTAGTTTGATTCTCACTAGCAGCATTAAACTGAGCAGCAGCATTTTGAGCTGATTGGTTACTTAATAATCTTTGTTGAGTTTGCTGAGCTTTTAATACATTAGCTTGTTGTTGATTATTAAGATTAGCCATATCCATGCTTAGAAAAGCTTGTGCATTTTGTATTTGTGCTTTCTGATAAAAATCTGCTTCAGCTAAATTAGCTTGAGACATTAACAATGCATCTTGTATAACTGCTTGTTGTTCGTTACTAGCTTCAGTTAAACCAACAGTCTGTAAAAACTTACTGTTAGATAATGCTATTTGTTGGTCAGAACTAAACTGAGCCATGTCCATATTAAATACATTTTGAGCATTTGTTAATGCTGTTTGTTGCATTCTTTGTGCATTAGCTTCAACAGCTTGAGCTTCTATAGTTCTTTGTTGAGATACACTTTGTTGTATAGCTTGAGCATTACTTTGAGCTATTGGCATAGCTGATTGAATGATAGCATTAAATAAACTATCTCTACCAACAGTTGAAGCTGACATACCTCTACGTGCTAACATTTGCTCTACTTGTGCAACTGCAGGTCTAGCCCATGGCGGTATTTCACCACTTTCAATACCTTCAAGTAAGTTATTCATCTGTGTAGATACTAAAGCTTCTTGAGGTAATCCTTCTATAATTCCTCTTTGTTCTTCACTAAAATCTGCTAATCTATCTTCTAAAGCTTCTGGGTCATTACCTATTTCTTCTATATCTGCATCAGATAATCCAGCTCTACTTAATTGTTTTTTAGCTCTTGTAATTCTTGATAAGCTTGTACCTACGTTCATAGCTGCTGTAGCTTTAGCACCTTCACTAATAGTACCAACAACTCTGTCTGTTAAAGCTCCTGCTGGTATATCAACTTCAGCAGCTTCAATAGGTGCAACTCTTTCAACTCCTGCAGCTTGTGCAATAGCTTGGTCAGATACTTCACCTTCTGCAGCTTCTACTTGAGCATCAGGAGATACCATAGCTGCTTCCATTTGTGCAGCTTGTATCTCTTGTGGAGTTTGTGCAGTTGTAACTTGTCCAGTTGCAACAGCTTCTGGAGCAACTTGTCCAACAGTAGCTGCAGTTGCTTCTGTAGGCTCTGCTATTGTTGTAGTTCTTTGTCTTATATCTTCTCTAACTTTTTCAGCTTCAGGAATTATAGCACCTTCTGGAACTTGTCCAGTTGATGCAGCTTCTATTTGTAATCCTGTTTCTCTTATTCTTTCTCTTCTATCTTTTTCAAATTGAGCTTGTTGTGCTGCTGTAGTTGTAGTAGGTAAAGTTGCAGTTGCATTATCTAAAGTAGATTGATGTACTTGTTGAGCTATTTTAAAGTTTTCTTCCCATTGTTGTCTAGCTTTAGCTCCTACAGCACCACCACCTTTAGGAGGATACTTATTGTCTTTTCTATATTGTTCTTCCCAATCAACCATATTTGGTAAATTAATTACTTGACCTTGCTCATCTGTTGTAGTAAATACTGTACCAACAGGAGTAGTTTCTCTCATTATTTCTGGAGAAGCTGGTTCTGGTGTAGGTTTTACAGGTGTTGTTTCTTGAGTTGTTTGTCCTACTCTAGTATCTTCTGGAGGTTGTATAGGTGTTTCATCAGGTATAGGTTGACCACCACCGACACCACCAATAGAAATTTGAGGTTCTGTAGGAGTTGTTGGAGCTTTAGCAAAACCTTGTTGTTGAGCTTGAGGTTGTACAGGTTTAGTTCCTGTAACAGGAGGAACATCTTTAGGTGTAACTGAAGGCTGTACAGATGTTGTAGGTTGAACAGGTGTTCTAATTTCTTCTTCTCTTTCTATAGACATAGGTCT
>Ga0208645_1003915_pt1 | contig 10787 bp, 7 predicted proteins | sample VirMetDEL_Sep_01_FD_184519 | JGI IMG/M metagenome (GOLD analysis project Ga0208645, IMG submission 184519) | Aqueous microbial communities from the Delaware River and Bay under freshwater to marine salinity gradient to study organic matter... | ecosystem: Environmental > Aquatic > Marine >...
GGTTCATCACAAATTAAATGAATGAAGTTCTTAACATCATTGCATCCCTCTGGCCCATCGGTATTGGCATTATTACGTTAATTATCGTGCTAGCTAGGATGCACTACAACCTAGAAGCTCTAACAGAGAAAGTAAAAGTCCTGTTTGACTTCCATAACAAAAGAAACAAATAATTATGAATACACGAAAACCAGTAGGTAAAGGCGGTAAAGGCTCTTGCGGCGAAAAGGGCGGAATGAAAAACAAAGGCGGACGTTCTTACTAGTGGCTAAGAAAGCAAAGAGTGGAGGTAAGATATGCCCAGAAGGTAAAGCCTGGGCTAGACGTACGTTTGACACGTATCCATCTGCTTATGCCAATATGGCTGCGTCTAAGTATTGCAAGGACCCTAACTACGCCAAGAAGTCTAAAAGTGCCAAACGTAAAAGAACATAATGTCACAGCTAGCACAATGGAGAAAGCAGAACTGGGTAAGGATTGGAACTGATGGATCAATCAAAGGACCTTGCGGAACGTCGAAGGATAAGAAAAACCCTGACCGTTGCCTCCCTAAAAGAAAGGCTCTTAGCCTTACGAAAGCTGAGAGAGCAAGCACTGCTAGAAAAAAGAAAGCAGCAGGAGCAAGAGGACAAACCGTAGTAGCAAACACACCTAAAGCAAAAGTAAGAACTAAGTAATGGCAGACAAATCAAAGATGAAGTGCAACGTGCCACGCCGTGAAGTTCAGGGCGGGAAGAAGTTTGTTGTGAAAGCTTGCCAAGGTGGTGAAGAAAAGTTAATACGATTTGGTGATGCTAATATGAGCATTAAGAAGAATCAACCAGCCCGTAAGAGAAGCTACTGCGCCCGTAGTGCTGGTATCAAGGGAGGCAAGGGCAAGATGTCCGCAAACTATTGGTCAAGGAGGGCCTGGGACTGCTAATGTCTAGTACAACTGTAAACTTTAATTTAAAAACCGCTGGATTTGCTAACTACGCTAACCAGACGTTAAGCTTTAGGCTGTTAACCGCAGGTGCTGACGGGTCTGGTGATTATGTTGTATTGCCTGGTATCGTAACAGCAACGAGTGATTCTAGCGGAGATGGAAGCGTTACTTTGTTTAGAAACGGGGTTTCTGATATTGAAAGTGTATATGAGGTTATTCTTCCAAATAGGGAAAAGGTTCAGTTTATTATACCTTCTGGAACAGCCACAGTAGAACTTTCTAACCTTTTAGTAAACAGCCAGCCAACTGGTGCTAATACGCAACAAAGTTCTGTTTATGCTCAAGCTATACAAAGGGCCAACCATACGGGAACTCAACCATTAAGCACTATATCTGATGCTTCAACGGTTCAACTTAAACCTTCTGAGGGTGCATTTGTTAATGGCGATAAGACCAAACTAGATGCCATTGAAGCATCGGCAGATGTAACTGATACAACAAATGTTACAGCCGCTGGAGCATTAATGGATTCAGAGGTAGATGCAGATATTAAAACCTTGTCTTTACCTGCTAGCACTACGATTAGCACTTTTGCTAAAACATTCTTAGATGATGCAGATGCTGCTGCTGTTAAATCTACATTAGGTATTACAGATGCAGGCGCAATAAGTAACTTTGTTCCACGTAGCATTACATTTACCAATACATCTGCGTATCTTAGCCTAGCAGACAATGCCGCCTTGGATGTTGATGCAGGAGATTTTAGTTTATCTTTCTGGGCAAGGTTAGACAGTAGCGGAACAGAACCCGTTCTTACTAAACTTTCAGGAACAGGATATAGGTTAAAGTTTGTATCTGGTAGTCTTATACTAACAATGCAGGACTCAGGTGGTTCTGCTGACTTTACTCTAGCAACTGGTCTTAATGATAGTAAGTGGCACGTATATGTAGTTACCGTTGACCGAAGTGGTAATGCAATAGCTTACGTTGATAATGTTGCTCAAACAGGTGTTGGCGTATCAGGAACTGCAAGCACACTGGCTAATAGCGGTCAGTTTCAGATTGGTTCTGACGGTGGCTCTAATGCTGGAGATGGCATTGCTCTTGGCAATTACATTGCTTTGCACAAAGCTGTTCTTACTGCTTCGCAAGCGTCTCAGATCTTTTTCTCAGCGGATGCGGCTTTAACTGCCGTAGCACCTACATTAATGGTAGACTTACGTAAGGCAACTAATACCTTTACTGATGTTGGCACTAATGGGCTTGCTGTTACTACTAACGGAACGATTATATTTAACGAATCTAGAATAGTTCAACAAAGCGGAGCTGGTGAAGCAACTGGGTTTGCGGCAGTCGGCGGTACAGGCGTAAATGATCAGTCTACATTTACAGGAAACGTAGGCAGCACAGCTTACAGAATAAACGACATCGTAAAAGCACTTAAGAATCAAGGTTTACTGGCTCAATAATGGCAATCTCTCACAGAACCAATAGACTGAAGCTCGTTGGAACTCCAGCCGTTGAGCAGTTGCAAAATGGCAGGTATCAACTGACCGTTAACTGCACTACTATGAACAGTCGTGAGGACTGGTATAGTTCTAACAAGGCTCGCATCTTCCCTGACTTCGGATCGTTGGAATCCGCAGAGATGTCCATTGATGGCTTGGCTCCACGAACAGGGGAAGCCTACACGGATATGCGCCTTGTATCTGTAGAGTCCAGCACACAGAGGGATCAATACATTGTTACGCTCGTGTATCAAACCCTTGGAGCTAGCTTTGTCCAAGTAAAGGACGACACCATTGACTTGGAGTTAAACGGTCTTAGAAGGGTAACAAGAACTAGCATTGCTCAAGCTGGAACAGATATTCCGACGGACGACAAGGACATTGGAGTTGACTTTATTGACCACCAGATTGATGCAGAAACAGCCGTTCGTTGCTTCTTGGCTTCCTATAAGGTTGACGACACTGATAGTTACAGAGAGTTTGAACGAACTTACATACAGGCAGGAACACTAAGTGTTTCTACTAAAAACCTATCTGAAGGTGTAAAACAGGTAACAACAGTATTCCTTGTAACAGAGGGGACTACGGTTGGTCCCGTAACATCACGTAGCACCAATAACTTTCAAGGTCTAAAGACTATTACTGTTACAACAATGCAGGACAAAAACGGCAATCCATTAGGAACTGCTGGCACTACACCTGTTCACAGCTTTGATACATTTTCTAACTTTTCCTATCCTGGTTTATTTACAGCTACCAATGAAAACAATGGACGAATTGCTAATGTTGCCATTGAACTTACTAAGGCTCCCGCTCAATCAAAAGTTAAATCCACGGTTTATGTATTTTTTACAACAACTAGCACCATTTCATCCAGTGACTACAAGTATGATTCCGCAAGTGGGTTATGGGGTCCAAACGATTGGGGTTCAGTAGTAATAGATGCTGCAGGCTTAAACAGCGGTTTGCAGTTTAACACTTCTAAAGCACTTAGAGGATATAGAACATCAGGCTCTACTTTTTCTAGTTTTGTAAACGCTACATTTGGTTCAAGTGCATTTTTTAATTTTCAAGGAAGTCAAAAATTGTCTGACTTTAATAGTATTGCTTATAGTGCAACCATAAATCCTGGTCCTTCTGACCCAGTGGGGTCAAAGTGGGTTCTGGACGTAAAAATAACATCTGCCTTTGATGACGTGGACGGAACAACTTACTACAAGAAAACCATTATTGTTACGGACACTATACCCGCACAAGTCAGTTCCGTTGGAGGGCCATACAATTAATGGCATACGAGAACAAGCCAAAGGTAATTCGTGACAAAGATAAAGAACGCTCAGGAGAAGAGCGTACGTCACTTGATAGACAACGGGCTACAAGAGAACGTCGTGCCGAAGAAAAACGAGTTAAGGACTTAAGGAAGGAAGCACTTGATCAAGCAAGCGGCACTAAAGAAAGAAGAGAAGTTAAGGCTGCCGATGAAGGAGAACTCCTTGCAATGCTGGGAAGGCAGTCCCAAGAGGGCAACGTCTACGACGTAGAGACAGGTGAATATGACACTACCTTTAACAAGGAAGGGACGGATGAAACTATATCAAATGACGGAATTGACCAGCTTTTAACAGACGAAGAGCAAACGGTTAATTCATTTGATGCAATTATATGTGTAGATGGAAAACCGTTTAATGCTACTATAAACGGATCAATAGGTTCCGAAATAACAAATTAATTCAAATGGCTACTCCATTTACAGCATTAGGAAAGGGCAATGGTTTTAGTAGTTGTCTACAAAAAATTCCTGCTATTCAACTCCTTAATCAGGAGCTTTTGAATCCTCCAAGTTTAGCTGAAACAATGGCAGCATACTGGAATTTTGATAGCGCAACTTTTGGAGGTGCAACTTTTAATCCCGACAATGAGCCTAAAGATTTAATATGTAACGAAAGTCTTAATGTTGGTTCTGCTTCCGATGGTGATAGTCGTCCAGGATATCCTGGAGAATTTATTGTAACAAATTCGTTGCCAAAAATTTTTTTTAAAGATGGTGTAAAGTATTACAAACACGGAATCAAAATGACTTTTTCTGCTAGTACTTATCAAGCATTATCTCCTAACGGTCAAGAGTCGAGTTCAATAGACGTTCAGTATTTATCGTCATTATACAGTGATCAAAGCGATAGAAATCAGGCTTATACTTGCATAGACCAGACATTTGGTCCTCCAGGCGAGGAAGAAGTAATTGGCAAAGCTTCCAGTGAATTTAATCAAAGTGCTAGTGCCGTAACAATATCAGGCATTCCTTTTATTAAAGTAGTAACTAAATCTCGTGGTGGGGAAAATCTTGTAACTAACATAGGCGACCCAATTCCACCTTGTCCAGCACCAAACTTTCCTGCTGAACCTAGCACTCCAACATTAACTTTGCACACTTACTAACCCTTTATGATATAATACAGCTATGGCAATAGGAGATACACCAAACCAAAACCTTTTCGGAACAAATTACAACGCCGAAGAAGAGGAAAGAAAGAAAGCAGAACTTGCGGCACAGGGCGCAATGATGGGGGCTGGAACACTGCCTGCCTTGGATTCTAATATAGTTTCACTAGTTCCTGGTATTAAAAACATTAGAAACCCTGGTGCGTTTGACCCAACAAACATAGAGCCAGTTGAACAAGTGGGTCCGCCCACTACAGTTGGAGAATCTATAAGCCAAACTTACAATGAGTCTGTTTTGGCTGATTTAATTAACAGGGGTTTTGGTCAAAAAGCGTTTCAATCTCAAACACTTGACGGAACACCGACGTATTCAATTTACAATAAACGCTTTGGAACTTTGGGTTCTCAAGTCCCTTACTCAGAAGCAAGTCCAGAGGCTAAAGCGCAAGCTATGAAGTTTATGCTAGGGACAGGTGGACAAGAACGTCCTCTTCCAGAAACTCCTACATCTCCAGTTCGTACTCCTGAGCAAGTGCAAAGCATTTTAGACGAACAGAGAGCCACACAAGCTGCTTCAGCCCTTGAGGCAACCTCAAGTGTCACCCCGCCCGTCGAAAGACCTACAGCGGGCGCACAAGAGCAACCAGGAGCAGTTGTAAGCCCTTTCCTCCAGTCTCCAGATACACCTTCTGGTTTAGGTGGCCCACTCCTTCGTGGGTTTGAGATGGTTAATGACGCAGCACGAGGACCCAATGCACCTATGGGTCAAGATGCGACACGTGCCGCCCTTGGTGGTATGACGCTCAATGAATACCTCAATGCTCCTGCTGGAACTTCAGGTGTCTCTGGACTACGCACAGACCCACAGGGTCGTATGATTACAAGCCCTGCTCCTGCCGTTGCAAATAATTTTGCACCTCAAGCATCTGGTGGTCAAGTTGGCCCTGCAAAAGTTCCTGATGAAATAATGTCTCAAGTAACTAGACCTGCGGGGCAGACAGCAGAGTTTAGGGACGGAAACAGAGATGGAATAGAGGATAGAGCACAAGGAATATTTAGACCAGGTGAACTTATAGGATACGATGCTCAAGGAAATGAGGTAAGATCACCAGGAACACAACCACCTGTTAATCTAATCCCCGCTAGCCCACAACCTCCCGTTGATGCTTTATCATCCTTTGAACAAGACAGCTTATCTAGACAACAAAGAATCGGAGGCACGGGAAGTTTCGAGGGTGACAGCGAAGCACGGGATGCTAGGGTTAGAGAAATGGACAGGCGACCAGGCGAAAGCCAAGCCGATAGGGACACTCGTGTAGCACAAAGTAAAACCACTGGTGGACAAACAGGTGGTCTGTCCTTCGATGACGCAAGGCGCAGAGCAGAGGGTCAACTAGCAGCACGAGGAGTAAAGAACCCATCTGCATCTCAGGTCAATGCTTTAGCTAGATCGATACAGGCTGCGGAGCCAGAACGCCTAGCAGAACTAGAAACTAAGAGGGCTTTGGATGCTATTAAACTTAAAACAGCGCAAGCAACTTTAGATAGACCAGAGTTTGAGGGTAGGGTTTACACTGTAAATGGAGTGACCTTTGCACAAACTAGCCGTGGTGGAGCGCAAGTTATTGACACAGGGACCGAAACTTCCGAGGAGTCTACCGCAAAGATGAAAGACTTTGTATTTGCTTTAGAACAAATAGATAAAGCTCGCAAGGCTTACCAAGCAGGTGATATAGATAAAGCCAATGATATTATCACTGCTGCTGGCATTCAAAAAAATGGATTTGATGTAACAGCAAGTGAATACTTTGGCGATGCTACTACCCCAGTAACACCTTCTGATCCTGCCTCCCCAGTAACTGCTAGTGGGTTGACAGAACAACAAGAAGCTAATATACAAAAAGTGCTTGCTGCTAATCCTGGAAGTAAAAGAGCAGACGTTATAGAGGCAATGCAAAAAAAAGGTAAGCTGTAATGGCTATTGATTTATCGGTGCTTGATGAGCCAGAATCATCTATAGATTTATCTGTATTAGATGAACCGCAATCATCTGTAGACGTATCCGTAATAGATGAACAACCAAAAATAGACTTATCAGTTCTTGAAGAAGAAGGACCTACTACTGGTGAAATTGTTGCTGGTGTTGGAACTGAAATTGGAGCAAGCGTTGCTGGTTCTGTTCTTGGTGGTATCATTGGGGCTGGATTTTTTGGTATAGGAGCGGTTCCAGGAGCTGCCATAGGAGCTGCTTTGGGTGGATTTGCTGGCGGCTTTTTTGGTTCTGCAATAGCACAGGACATTGAAGATCAACCAGACTTTAGTCTTGGTCGAGCTTTAGGTGCTGGTGTAGTTAGTGCTATTCCATTAGGTGGAGCGGCGGTTAAGGGGCTTAGGGGTGGAGCTAAGATTACTAGCAGCATGGTTGCTGGTGCGGCTGCTCGTGAAGCCGTTAAGGGTTCAGCACTAGGAGGCACAGAAGTTACAATTAAAACTGCTGTTGACGAGGGGCGTATGCCCACTAAGGAAGAGTTTGCTACTTATGCTGGTGCTGGTGCTTTGTTTGGTGGTGCTATAGGTGCTGTTACTCCTAAGGTTAGCAAGTCATTAGATAAGTTTTTGGGTAAAACTTTTAATGAAATTGATGACGAAGTAGCAAGTGGAGTTATAACTTACAAAGATTTTAAGCCCCTTACCCAAGTAGAGGGTGCAGAAGGAGACAAAATACTACGTGGTCAGGTTGAAAAAGTTAAAGCTAGGGTTCAAGCTGATATAGCTACAGACTTTATAGAAAATCCTAGAAATCTATCTGGTTTTAAAAACCGAATGTTGTCTATTCTTGCTCCATCTAAAGTGGTTGGTAAAGAAACTAGGAATGAAATCTTACGTTTTCGAAAACGCATAACTTCAGTTGAAGAACTTGGTGGAAAGGTAGATAAACGCATTGCGGCTGCTACTGCTCAAGACCCAAGTGTTGCCGCAAAGGTAGACAAGTATTTAGCTGGAGGAGATTTAGACCCGTCACTTGGAAGTTTAAATGACGATTTAGTTGTTTATCGCAACAGGTTAGACGAACTGCAAGGAGACGTAATTAAGTATTTGGACGCTGACTACATGGCAAAAATGGGGCCAGAAAAACTAGCTAGAGTTACTAATCAAATTTTAAGATTACGAGAGGAAGCAGGGCGAGCGGTCAACGCTAAGGCAAAGAAGAAACTTAAAAAACAAATTAAAAAAGCAACAAAGGAACAGGCAGCCCTTCAAGAAACGCCTAAGTTAATTGCTAAGATTAAAAAATCTAGAGAGTTAGGCAACTTTACAAGCCGAGAGTATCGTATGTTTGTAGATAGTGACTTTGTTCCAGACGTTAAACTACGGGCTAAGGCACAAGAAGAGATTGCTAACAAAAAGTTACAAGCTGGTAAGTTTAAAAACATGGAGCCAGAGGCTGCGCGTAAAGCCGCAATGGACGAGGCAAACGAGCAACTTAACAAATTAGAATCTAAGTCTGCTGCCGCACGTAAACTTGATCCGCGCTCTGGTGTTGGGGGTAAAATTGATTCTCCTTTAATGAAACGCAAAGAACCAGGGGAGTTTGAAAAAGCGTGGTTAGGTGAAATTACTGAAACGGGAGAAAGAGTTCGCGGCACACTTACAAGAGTTGGGCGCATGGTTGCTAGAGAAAAGACTGACCGAAATATAATTAATATTTTACAAAGGAATGGGCTTGCCGTTCGTAGCGATCTTGCCCCACAAGGGACTGCTCCGTTAAAATTAAGGGCTGGTGTAGAAACGGGTTACCATGTATCACCTGAAGTTCAGGCATCAATTAATAGTCTATACATTAACAGCGGCACAGAGCGTTCTAACAATGCTATCCTAGCTGGCTTGCAAGACCTTTATTCAACTGCCGTTGGACTATCAAAGGCTACTAAGGTTCTGTTAAACCCGCCATCGTATGCCGTCCAGGTGTATGGTAATGCAATTACTTTAGCAGGTATGGGTGTTAATCCATTTGCTGGTGCTGGTCGTGGAGCGCGTTTAGCGTTAGCAGAATTTGGTGGATTAGAAAAATTGCTTAGTCCATCTGGAGGTAAAGAGCGCAGGGCATTTCTGAGGGAGGCCAATGATATGGCTCGTTACGGAATCAAGGGAGAAAACATTATAGAGTCTGACATGAGAGATTCCTTTGAGCGTGGTATATTCTCTAATGCAATGGAAAAGCCAGTTGGCTTCTTCGGTAAAGCCTATTCTATCCCTGATACTGTAGGGCGTTATGTAGGTTGGAAGTCTCAACAGAATATGTTAAAGAAGGTTTATCCAGAATTGGGTGATGAGCAGGTTAAAAAACTAGCAGCAGAAATTATAAATGACACGTATCAAAACTACGACCGTTTGTCTTCTGTTGTTAAACGTCTGTCTCGCATGGGTATTATGCCGCAGTTTGCTTCCTTTACGGCTGAGTTTATGCGTAACCAATACAACCAAGGAAAGATCATTAAGCAAATGCTCCAGGGTAACTTTGGTGCTGATCTAGGGTTAGACATTAGTAAAGCTAGTAAATCTGCGATGCGAATAGAAGGTGCTAAAAGACTAACCGCTTTAGCCACAGTGTATGGTGGAACATACGCGGCAATCGAGGCATTGAATCGTGATGGTGGTGTAACCGACGAAAACAAGCAAGCTATTAAAAACTCATTGCCTAGTTGGGATCAAAATAAAACGCTGGCAATGCGAGTTTCGGACGACGGCAAAACTGTCAGTTATGCTAACATATCTTACATTTCTCCTCACGCACTTGGACTTGCCGCATTTGAGGCTGCCATGCAGGACAAACCAATCGACAGCCTAGCCTCCGTGCTAGTAGAAGAGTTTGTGGGTGAAGGTTCATTTATTAACCGAGGGTTGATGGAAGCTGTAAACAATCGCAATAATAGGGGTAATCAAATTAGCTACTCTGAGAATGATTTGGAAAACGCCAAGGAGCGACTTGTTTATTTCGTCAAAGAATCTTTCCGTCCAGGTATTGTTCGTGAGGCAGGAAAATTAGATGAAGCGTTGCGCGGAGTTGGAGACTTAAGTGTAGCTCAAGTCTTGAAAAGACAAGTGGGCTATCGGGTTAACACAATAGACATCGCCGAAAGCGTAAAATATGCCATGATGGAAAACAAAGGTAACGCTGATGGTTCAAGCAGAAGTTACAAAAGAGCCAAAGAAGATGGAGAGTTTAGTCCCGCAGACCTAGAAGTTATCTACCAACAGGCTAATGATGGCCGTAGGCAAAGTATGATGGCTATTGCTCAAAGAAATGATGATCTTGCAAAGCAGGGGTTTACGGAATCCGAACGCATAGGGGTAATGAAAGACGCTGGCATTTCCTCTAAAGACATACTTGCTACATTGGATGGAGATTATAACGACCTGAAGAGAACTTCAAAGCCATCGACCTCTGAAATCTACAACGAAATGGGTGAGACGATGCAACAGAAACGCAGCAACATAATGAAGTATATGCGAACTGACCCACGAACTGGCAAGAGGCTGATGAGTATGTGGGTTCGTGAGAAAAGAAATGCTGGCAAGGGCTTGAACCAGAGGGATACGCTTATGCGTAACATGGATACAGATGAGAAGGTAGATTACCTCTCCAAGAACCCTGGTATGATCAATGAGTTCAAGCGCAAGAATCTGCTGTCCAATGACGTGCTTCGTGCGCTGAGGATCAAGGGATCGTTGTAAGATAGAGTGACCCAGGAATCAGTCCTGAAGCCCCCTAGAAGGGCTTACTATACCAGACCCTACCCCTACCCCTCGGAACAAAAGAAAAGCCCCTCAGGGGCATCTGAGAGGCTTGCAACGTAGTAAAAACTGGGGGTATTTACTCAAAGGGTGCTGCTACGAAGAAGAATATCACTGCC
>Ga0208645_1003918_pt1 | contig 10784 bp, 9 predicted proteins | sample VirMetDEL_Sep_01_FD_184519 | JGI IMG/M metagenome (GOLD analysis project Ga0208645, IMG submission 184519) | Aqueous microbial communities from the Delaware River and Bay under freshwater to marine salinity gradient to study organic matter... | ecosystem: Environmental > Aquatic > Marine >...
CCACCGTGCCGACCTGTTGCTGCAAAAGATCGGCGACTTTGCGCGACAGCACATCCGTCGTACCGCCCGGCGCATAGGGCACTACCAGGCGAACGGTGTCGGTCGGCCATTCGGCGGCCTGGGTCAGCGAGGCGAGGGGGAGCGTGGCGGCCAGGAGGAACAGGCTCAGGGTGCGCTTCATAGTCAGGGGCATGGTGGTGTTCTCTTCTTGTAGTTGTTGTAAGTCTGCACGTGTAGCGATTAGCCGACGCTGCCACCTTAAAAGGATCGAACCCTGACGGGAGTCCGATGAGCGAAAAACGGTTCGGTAATCGCACAGATGTTTGCAGGCCATCTGTTGTGGTTTCGACCCGCTTGCGCCAATTTCGTCGCCATCGCCCGATCAAATATGTAGGAGAGTCGATGAGCGTTCTGCAAGGCATCAAGGTACTGGATCTGACTCGCATCCTAGCCGGGCCCTGGTCGACCATGGCCCTGGCCGACCTTGGCGCCGAGGTGTGGAAGATCGAAAGTGTGGAGGGTGATGACACCCGCAGCTGGATGCCGCCGGCCAAGGCCGGCATCTCCACCTACTACCTAAGCGCCAATCGCAACAAGCAGAGCCTGGCGGTGGATATGCGCAAACCCGAAGGCCGCCAGTTGATCCTCGATCTGGCTGCGCAGGCCGATGTGGTAGTCGAGAACTTTCTGCCGGCGAGTCTCAAGCGCCTCGGGCTGGATTACGAAACACTGGCCGCGATCAATCCACGGCTGATCCATTGCTCGATCACCGGTTACGGCCGCGGTAACCCGATGGAGAACCGTCCCGGCTACGACTTCATCATTCAGGCCGAGAGCGGCTTCATGTCGATCACGGGTGACAAAGAGGGCGAGCCGATGCGCCTGGGCGTGGCTTTCATAGATCTGGTCACCGGTATGAACGCGGTTCAGGGCATTCTTGCGGCGCTGTATGAGCGCGAAAAATCCGGGCTCGGCCAGTCGGTGGACATTGCCCTGTCCGACAGTGCGCTGCATTTTCTGGCCAATGTCGCCTCCGGCTATCTCAATACCGGCAAGGTGCCGCAGCGCTACGGCAATGCCCACGCGAGCATCGTGCCCTACCAGCTGTTCAACACCGCCGATGGCAGCATCGCCCTGGCGGTGGGCAACGACGAACAGTACCGGCGCTTGTGCCTGGAGGTACTCAAGCGTCCTGAACTCCACAGTGATCCACGCTTCACCCAGAACAAAGGCCGCACCGAGCACCGCGAGCTGCTGATTCCGCTGTTGCAGCAGGCATTTGCGCAGTGGCCCAGCGAGGCTTTGATCGAAGCCCTGCGCGCGCAGGCGATCCCGGTCGGCGAAGTGAAGGATGTCGCGCACGCGCTTGAATCGGAAACGGCACGCTACCGCGATCTGGTGATCACGGCCGAGCATCCGGTGGCAGGCGAGGTGCGTATGGTTCGCAGCCCGCTGCGTCTGTCGCGCACGCCGACGGTTGCGGCAAAGGCCCCGCCGTTGCACGGCGAGCACACCGACTCGGTGCTCGGACGGGTGCTAGGTAAGGATCAAATCAGCCTTAACGCATTGCGCGAAGCCGGCGTCATCCGCTGACACCGGCTGCTTGTCACCTACCCACAGCCAGGGGCGATCAACCCGTAGCTGTATCGGTCAGTTCTGCTGTTCGCGCAGGCGTACGGCAATGTCCGGCTGGTCGATGAACAGCCCGTCGATACCGGCATCGAGGAAGGCCTGGATGTCAGCCTCGATATTGCCGCGCTCGGCTTGGGAGTCGCCGTAGCGCAGGTTGGTCGGCAGGAACACGTTCTCGGCGCGGAAGGTGTACGGGTGCACCTTCAGGCCCGCCGAATGGGCGTTCGGCACGAAGTCGGTGGGCTGTCCGAGATTGCCGTTGGCATCGCGCGGGATGATGTAGCTCTTTTCCGGGCCGACGCCGGCTGCATAGCGGGAGATCGCATTGAGCCCGTCGGCCGTGGCCATCTGTGCGTAGGTCAGGTTGCTGCCGCGAACCTTTTGATCGTAGGGCTGACCGCCGCCAAACAGCTGGACCAGGCGCAGCTGCGTCATCCTGCTGAGGGTCTTCAGGTTTTCCACTTCAAACGACTGGATATAGACCGGCGCGTTACGGCCAGCGTAGCCGTTGCGATGAAGAATGCTGACCAGAGGCTTTTCCATCGCCTGGCCAAGTTTCTGGAAGTGCGTCGGGTGCTTGGTTTCCGGGTACAGGCCGATACGGCGGCGCTCGCTCAGCTGCAGGGTCTTCACCAGATCGATGATTTCCTGCAGCGTCGGGATTTCCAGGCTGCCGTCCATTCGCGCGTTACCCGGACGGATCGTCGGGATGCGCTCGATGGCGCGCAGTGTCTTCAACTCGGCCAGGGTGAAGTCTTCACTGAACCAGCCGGTGAGCTTCACGCCGTCGACCCTCTGCGTGCGCTTGCGGTCGGCGAACTCGGGGCGTTGCGACACGTCGGTGGTCAGCCCCAGCTCGTTGTCATGACGGGCTACCAGCTGGCCGTCGCGGGTCATCACCAGATCGGGTTCGACGTAATCGGCACCCTGCAGGATCGCCAGCGCGTAAGAGGCGAGCGTGTGCTCGGGCACGTAGCCGCTGGCACCGCGGTGGGCGATGATCAGCGGATGGGGTTCATCGCGCCCGTGCTTGGCGGCAACCGAAGCATCGGGTGTGGCGGCAATCGCGGCGACCGGCAGCAGCAGGCTGCAGGCGGCAAGCAGGTGGCGCAGGGTAAGGCGGCTGTGGCGGGCCATTGCGGGCGTCTCCATGGAAGGGGAGCGGTTAGCCTGAAGTTTGATAATGACGACAGCTTGACGCTTCGGTAAACCGGATATGACCGTTCGATGATGCTGACGTGTATCTGGCGGCGCTGACTGCCCGGCGGGCGCTCTGCTATCCTCGCGGCCATGAATCAGACCTCTCTTCCCCTCGCAATGATCGCAGCCCTGGCGGATAACCGCGTCATCGGGCTGGACAACAAGATGCCCTGGCATCTGCCGGCCGACCTCAAACACTTCAAGGCCACGACCCTCGGCAAGCCGATCATCATGGGTCGCAAGACCTGGGATTCGCTTGGCCGCCCACTGCCGGGGCGGCTCAATCTGGTGGTCAGCCGTCAGCCCGATCTGCAAGTCGAAGGTGCTGAAACCTTCACCACGCTGGACGCTGCGCTGGTTCGCGCCGAGCAGTGGGCGCATGAGCAAGGCGTCGACGAGCTGATGCTGATCGGCGGCGCGCAGCTCTATACCCAGTCCTTGGGTCAGGCGCAGCGGCTTTATCTCACCCGCATCGAAGCCAATCCCGCGGGCGACGCCTTTTTCCCCGTCTATGACGAAGCTGACTGGGAGCGTGTCGAAAGCGAGGCACACCCGGCCGAGGGTGAAACGCCGGCTTACCGCTTCGAGACCTGGCAGCGGCGCTAAGCCCGTCACCCTACGCTTCCTTGACTGACGCCAAGTCCTGACCTGGCGTCAGTGCTTATGCTTTCCGTCCGCTCCACACGAGACGCTTTCCATGCACAACGACAAGCCGAGCCCAGTGCAATGCGACGCTGAGCAGGCGGAAACCATTGCGCCGATATTCGTCCGCCATCCGCTCTGGGAGGACGCCCTTGCGCTGCTCTTGGGCACCGCGATGGTGGCGCTGGGGATCGCCTTCTACAGCCACGCCGGGCTCTTGACCGGCGGCACGGTCGGTCTGGCCTTTCTGCTCAAGTACTTCGCCGGCTGGCCTTTCGGGCTGGTGTTCTTCACCCTGAACATTCCGTTCTATCTGTTGGCCATCTGGCGCATGGGCTGGAGCTTCACGTTGCGCACCGTGATCGCGGTGGGACTGGTGTCGCTGCTGGCCGAGCTGACCCCGAACTGGATCCGTTTTGCCGAGCTGAACATCTACTACGCGGCGCTGTTTGGCGGTTTCGCCATGGGCGTCGGGCTACTGATGCTGTTCCGTCATCGGGCCAGCCTCGGCGGGGTAAACATCCTTGCGCTGTTCCTGCAGGAGCGCATCGGCCTGCGCGCCGGCACCTTTCAAATGGGCATCGATGCGTTGATCGTGCTGGCGGCGGTCTTCATCGTGCCGCTGGATAAGGTTGCGCTCTCGGTGCTGGGCGCGGTGGCACTGAATCTGGTGCTGGCGATCAATCACCGCAGCGACCGTTACACGGGCGTGAGCTGAGCGCTTAACCCAGCGTCACCAGCTGCGCGCGCGGCTGGCCGTCCTCGATGTCCAGCAGCGCCAGGCTGATGGGTAAGGTGAAGCGGCGGCGGCCTGCGCTTCCCGGGTTGAGGTAAAGCACGCCGTTGACCTGCTCGATCTTCGGTTGGTGCGAATGGCCGGCAATCACCACGTCGACCTGCTCTGCAATCGGGTCGATGCCCATCGTCTTGACGTCGTGGGTGACGTAGACGCGCAAGCCGCCGATTTCCAGGTCCAGATGCTCCGGGACCTCCGCCGCCCAGTCACCGCTGTCGACATTGCCGCGGATCACATCGAGCGGCGCCAGTGCGCGCAGCCCCTCTAAGACCTCGGGTTTGCCGATGTCGCCGGCGTGGATGATGCGCTCGCAGCCTTGTAGCGCCGCGAGGGCCTCAGGGCGCAGCAGGCCGTGAGTGTCGGAGATGATGCCGATGCGCATGGTGGCTCCCGTTTTCGAAATTGCCTGAGGGTTGGGCAAGCGAGACTTGGCCCTGGTTCGATCTTGCGGCAGTCTGGCGCTCGCCTAAACGAAGGGGAAACAAATGGAGCAGGTCGATTGCGTGGTCATCGGGGCCGGCGTGGTGGGGCTCGCAGTCGCGCGGGCGCTGGCCCTGGCCGGGCGCGAGGTGTTGATACTGGAAGCCGAAGCGGCCATCGGCACCGGCACCAGCTCGCGTAACAGCGAAGTCATTCATGCCGGCATCTACTATCCGCAGGGTTCGCTGAAGGCAAGGCTGTGCGTGGCCGGTCGCGACGCGCTTTATGCCTTCTGCGAGAGCCACGGCGTTCCCTGCTGGCGCTGCGGCAAGCTGATCGTTGCCACCGATGATTCGCAGCTCGCGGGACTCGATGCGTTACAAGCGCACGCCTTGGCCAATGGCGTAGACGATCTGCAGCGGCTCAATGGCGCTGAGTTGAAAGCATTGGAGCCGCAGCTCAATGCCGTGGCTGGCCTGCTGTCGCCCAGCACCGGGATCGTCGACAGCCACGCCTTGATGCTGGCGCTGCAGGGTGATGCCGAAGCCGCGGGCGCGCTGCTGGCCTTGCTGGCACCAGTGGAGGCTGTCGAGGTGATGGATGACGGCTTGAAGCTGGACGTCGGCGGGGCTGAGCCGATGACCTTGCTCGCCAAGACGCTAATCAATTGCGCGGGCCATGCTGCCCCTGCGATTGCAGCGCGCACCAGAGGGTTGCCTGTCGACAAGGTGCCGCCGCGCTATTTCGCCAAGGGCAGCTATTTCAGTCTGGCGACTGCCACGCCGTTCCGCCATCTGGTCTATCCGATGCCCGAGCCCGGCGGCCTGGGCGTGCATCTCACGCTGGACCTCGGCGGGCAGGCGCGTTTCGGCCCTGATGTCGAGTGGGTCGACAGCCTCGATTACAGGATGGATGAAAGCCGCGCTGAGGGCTTCTACGCGGCGATCCGACGTTACTGGCCGGCATTGCCCGATGGTGCGCTGCAGCCGGCGTACACCGGCATTCGGCCGAAGATCAGCGGGCCCGGCGAGCCGGCAGCGGACTTCTGTATCGACGGGCCTGCCGAGCATGGCATTGCGGGGCTGGTGAACCTGTTCGGCATCGAATCACCAGGACTGACGGCTGCCCTGGCGATTGCCGATGAGGTCTGCCGGCGCCTCGCTAAGGAAGCGCGGACCGGTTGATCAGACCGGATCCTGCTCCGCACTTGCTGGCGACTCGGGCAGGAACCAGTTCATCACCAGGGCGCAGATGCCGCCGGTGGCCACGCCGGATTCCAGCACGTTGCGCAGCGCTACCGGCAGGTTCGCGAGGAACTCCGGCACCTGAGAAAAGCCCAGGCCCAGCGCCAGCGATACGGAAATGATGAGCAACGCGCGACGGTCCAGCTTGATGCCCGCGAGGATATTGATGCCAGCGGCCGCCACCGCCCCGAACATCACCAGGGCGGCACCGCCCAGCACCGGCTCGGGCACCGCCTGCAGCACGCCGGCGACTGGCGGGAACAGTCCCAAAATCACCAGCATCACCGCGATCCACATGCCGACGTAACGGCTGGCGATGCCGGTGAGCTGGATGATGCCGTTGTTCTGCGCGAACACCGAGCTGGGGAAGGTGTTGAAAAAGCCCGCCAGCAACGAGTTGGCGCCGTTGACCAGCACGCCGCCCTTGATGCGCTGCATCCATAGCGGGCCTTCCACCGGCTGACGCGAAAGCTTGCTGGTGGCGGTGATGTCGCCGATGGCTTCAAGAGATGTGACCAGGTAGATCACCACCATCGGGATGAACAGGCTCCAGGAAAAGCCGAGGCCGAAGTGCAACGGCATTGGCACCTCGAACAGTTCGGCTTCGCGCATGCCGGTGAAGTCCAGTCGACCCAGGTAGGCTGCCAACGCATAGCCGATGGCCAGCGCGATGATGATCGCGCAGCTGCGCATCCACTGCATGGGCAGGCGGTTAAGCACGACGATGGCGGCCAGCACCACGCCGGAGAGCAGCAGGTTTTCGCGGCTGGCAAAGGTGCCGTCGCCCATGGCCGAGTAGCCGCCACCCATGCTGATCAGCCCGACCTTGATCAGCGTTAGCCCGATCATCAGCACCACGATGCCGGTCACCAGCGGCGTGATCAGCCGCTTGATGAAAGGCAGCACGCGCGAGACGCCCATCTCAATGAACGAGCCGGCGATCACTACGCCGAAGATCGCTGCCATTACGCCTTCGACCGGCGTGCCCTGATTGACCATCAGCACGCCGCCTGCGATCAGCGGGCCGACAAAGTTGAAACTGGTGCCCTGAACAATCAACAACCCGGCGCCCAGCGGGCCGAAGCGCTTGCACTGCAGAAAGGTGGCAATGCCGGAGATCACCAGCGACATGGAGACAATGATGTTGGTGTCGCGCGGCGATACGCCGATGGCCTGGCAGATCAGCAGGCCGGGCGTGACGATCGGCACGATGATCGCGAGCAGATGCTGCAGCGCGGCGAGAAAGGCAATCCATGGGCGTGGCCGGTCATCGAGGCCATAGAGTAGCGCTTCGTTCGTGTCGCTCGCGTTGAGCTGTTCGGGGGCGTTCATGGGCATCCTTGCGGATTGAAAAGGAGCGCGATTCTACTGAGCGCTGCCGGTCTCGCACAGGGCAAGCAGCCGGCAACCCGCACTGATCCACGTCGTGAGGTGGCCGCAGTCCACTGCGACAGCACGGTAGAGGCACCCGTCGGGACGTTGGGTCACCGTGCATGCCGACTGGAGGCTGTAGGCGTGTGCCCGGCGGACCAGATGGTGGCTCGAGCGTTGGAGCCTCGCTCGCTGTACAGCAGGCATAAAAAAGCCCGACACGATGGTCGGGCTTTCATTGTTGCTGCAACGCAGACGATCAGCCGTCCAGCATCGCCTTGTTGCGCACCGCGCCCTTGTCGGCGCTGGTGGCGAGCAGGGCGTAGGCCTTGAGCGCCGTGGTCACCTTGCGCGCGCGTGGCTGGGCCGGTTTCCAGCCTTGCTTGTCCTGCTCGATGCGGCGGTGGGACAGTTCTTCATCGCTGACCTGCAGCTGGATGCTGCGGTTGGGGATGTCGATCAGTACCTTGTCGCCGTCGCGCACCAGGCCAATGGCACCGCCCGCTGCGGCTTCAGGCGAAGCGTGGCCGATGGACAGGCCCGAGGTGCCGCCAGAGAAGCGGCCATCGGTGAGCAGCGCGCAGTCCTTACCCAGCCCCTTGGACTTCAGGTACGAGGTCGGGTAGAGCATTTCCTGCATGCCGGGGCCGCCTTTCGGGCCTTCGTAGCGAATGATGACGATGTCACCGGCCTTCACTTCGTCATTGAGGATGCCTTTAACAGCGCTGTCCTGGCTTTCGAAGATCTTAGCCGTGCCTTCGAACACGTGGATGGATTCGTCCACGCCGGCGGTCTTCACAACGCAACCGTCCAGAGCGATGTTGCCGTAAAGCACGGCGAGGCCGCCTTCCTGGGAATAGGCATGCTCGACGCTGCGGATGCAGCCGTTTTCGCGGTCGTCATCCAGGCTGTCCCAACGGGTCGACTGGCTGAACGCCGTCTGCGTCGGAATACCAGCCGGGCCCGCCTTGAAGAAGGTATGTACCGCTTCGTCCTGGGTCTGGGTGATGTCCCACTGGGCGATACCTTCAGCCATGGTGCGGCTGTGTACGGTTGGCACGTCGGTGTGCAGCAGGCCGCCACGGGCCAGTTCGCCAAGGATGGAGAAAATGCCGCCGGCGCGGTGCACGTCTTCCATGTGGTACTTCTGGATGTTCGGCGCGACCTTGCACAGCTGCGGCACCTTACGCGACAGGGCGTCGATGGCGCGCAGGTCGAAGTCCACCTCGGCTTCCTGAGCTGCTGCCAAGAGGTGGAGGATGGTGTTGGTGGAACCGCCCATGGCGATATCCAGGGTCATGGCGTTCTCGAACGCGCGACGGCTGGCAATATTGCGCGGCAGAACCGACTCATCACCTTCACCGTAGTAGCGCTGGCACAGCTCGACGACGGTACGGCCAGCGCGCAGGAACAGCTGCTCGCGGTCGCTGTGGGTCGCCAGGGTCGAGCCGTTGCCGGGCAGGGCAAGCCCTAAGGCTTCGGCCAGGCAGTTCATCGAATTCGCGGTGAACATGCCGGAGCAGCTGCCGCAGGTAGGGCAGGCGCTGCGCTCGTATTCCGCGACCTTTTCGTCCGAGGCGGTTTCGTCGGCGGCGATGACCATGGCGTCGACCAGGTCCAGGCCGTGGCTGGCCAGCTTGGTCTTGCCGGCTTCCATCGGGCCGCCGGAGACGAATACCACCGGGATGTTCAGGCGCAGGGCGGCCATCAGCATGCCGGGGGTGATCTTGTCGCAGTTGGAGATACAGACGATGGCGTCGGCGCAATGCGCGTTGACCATGTACTCCACCGAGTCGGCGATGATTTCGCGCGACGGCAGCGAATAGAGCATGCCGTCGTGGCCCATGGCGATGCCGTCATCGACAGCGATGGTGTTGAATTCCTTGGCGACGCCGCCGTGCTTCTCGATCTCGCGAGCAACCAGCTGGCCCAGGTCCTTCAGATGCACGTGGCCTGGCACGAACTGGGTGAAGGAGTTGGCGATGGCGATGATCGGCTTCTTGAAGTCTTCGTCCTTCATGCCGGTGGCGCGCCACAGCGCGCGGGCACCAGCCATGTTGCGGCCGTGCGTGGAGGTTTTCGAGCGGTAATCGGGCATGACGGTTCCTGCGGCTAATCAGCTGGTCGAGTGGTGCTAATGGTGAGCGTCACCTGTGCCGCATGCAACGGCAGGTAGCCGTGCGTGCGCAGGGGCCGGATCGAGGCGGGGTATCGCTCGGGCGGCCTGGGCTCATGGCCCGCCGGGGGATAGCGGCGAGGAATGCGGGCGATTCTACGCGCGTTACTGTCAGCGAGCCAAACGGCGCGATTACCGGCGCTCAACCAGGCTGAGCCGACCGCATCAACACTGGAGCTGATGACGCGTTATTCAGCCAGCGCCAAGCGAAGCCGATCATCCGCTTAACCGGTGCCTGAGGTGGCGCAGTGAGTTTTGCTGGCTAGGGTTGGTTCGGGCTGGCTGGCCACCCGTAGTTCAGGATTCGGGCGGGTGGCCTAGGCGGTGCCTTGCGTCGGCTCGGATTTCGAGCAGGCGCCAACGTAGCTTCAGATAAATAGAACAAGAAGAGGAATACACATGCTCGACATCAAACTCGGCGGTATTGCCGCTGCGCTAGCCCGGCGTTTTGCGGGTCTGCCATTGCTGCTTCGCTGCCGGACACACCCGGAGCGCCGTTTCCGGGCGTGACCAGTTTCGACCGTTCCGGCCCCTACGCCACCACCAGTCGCAGCGAAGGCCCGAACTGCCGAGTCTATCGGCCCGCCACGCTGGGGCAGGGCGGCGTGCAGCATCCCGTGCTGCTGTGGGGCATCGGGACCGGAACGGGGCCATCCGCGTATTCGGGCCTGTTGTCGCATTGGGCCAGCCATGGCTTCGTCGTCGCCGCGGCAGAGACCTCCAATGCCGGAACCGGGCAGGACATGCTGGCCTGCCTCGATTATCTGGTGCAGGAGAGCAACCGCAGCTTCGGTACCTACGCAGGCGTGCTCAATACTGGCCGCGTCGGGACTTCCGGTCACTCCCAGGGCGGCGGTGGTTCGATCATGGCCGGGCAGGATGATCGCGTGAGCGTGACCGCGCCCATCCAGCCCTACACCATTGGCTTGGGGCACGACCCGGCGTCACAGCAGAACCAGAAAGGCCCGATGTTCCTGATGTCCGGCGGTGGCGACACCATTGCCTTTCCCTATCTGAACGCGCAGCCGGTCTATACCCGGGCCAACGTGCCAGTGTTCTGGGGAGAGCGGCGTTATGTCACTCACTTCGAGCCGGTCGGTGATGGCGGGGCGTACCGCGGACCGTCGACGGCCTGGTTTCGCTACCACCTGATGGATGACGAAACGGCCCGCAGCACCTTCTATGGTCGCTTCTGCGGGTTGTGCACCAGTTACTTGTGGAGCGACCAGCGCAAGGGCATCGAGTAAGCGTCCGTCGAAGCCCTCGTACGCGTCTCGGTGCGAGGGCTTCGTCTGTCGTCAGA
>Ga0208645_1003921_pt1 | contig 10778 bp, 4 predicted proteins | sample VirMetDEL_Sep_01_FD_184519 | JGI IMG/M metagenome (GOLD analysis project Ga0208645, IMG submission 184519) | Aqueous microbial communities from the Delaware River and Bay under freshwater to marine salinity gradient to study organic matter... | ecosystem: Environmental > Aquatic > Marine >...
ACTCTGTCTGGTGGCCAGATTACAATTCAAGCTCATATCTATTAGATTCATTAAGTGACGGAAATTATGTTTTTGAGGCTACAACCACCAACGGTTGCAGAATTTCAGACTCTATTACCTTAGCAAACCCCGATACCTTAATCTTTTCGACTACAACAAATAATATTAGTTGCTATGGCCAAAATGATGGATCGATTGAAATAAACCATACCAGCGGGATTCCTGATTTCTACACATTCTGGCCTGACATCAACGATACAATTGACTTAAGAAGTGGTTTGTCACCCGGTGTTTATCAAGCAATTATAGGAGATGGATCAACTTGTCCGAGTGATTCTATTCAAATAAACATTATTGAACCTGACAGTCTTTATTTAACCTTAACAGGAAAGCAAAATGTTAGTTGTTACGGGGGCCAAGATGGCTTCATATCATTTAAATATTCTGGTGGACAAAGTACAGCGACTTACCAATTATTAGACTCCTTGAACCAAACCATTAGTACAGGTTCTCTTTTTAAGGATAGTATTTATTCTCTTTCCACTTTATCAAGCAACACTTACACCTTGAATCTTACTGATTCAGGTGGATGTGTCGACTCAATTCAGATAAACATTTCCGAACCAATAGCTCCTCTTTCAATTATTACTACAATCAACCCATCGGTTTGTCCAGGAGATTCATCAGGATACATACTATCAAGTGTATCTGGAGGAACTATTCCTTACGAGTTCACCTGGAGTTCGGGTGATACAACTAATGATATTTTCAACTTAGCTGACGGTTTATACACCTTAACAATCACCGACAGCTTGAATTGCTTACTTAACCATAGTGAGACAATATATACAGCACCTTATGTTCCAGTTGACACAATGCCTTCTATCTGTATAGTTACAATCACCGATGGCCTAAAATCAAAAGTGATATGGGAAAAGCCTAGCGTCTTAAGTGGAATAAGTGCCTATCAAATATCAAGGCTAGGAGTAACTAGCTGGGTCACTGTAGGAACGGTGAGCGCCACTGACAGTAGTTATTTCATAGATAACTCATCAACTCCAACAACAAAAGCTCATACCTATGGAATACAAATCATTGATTCTTGTTCCAACTGGTGGGGAGATCTCTCTAATGGGCTCCACACCACGAGTCTCCTTCAATCTTCGGTAGGAACTAGTGGTCAAGTCAATTTAACTTGGACACAGTATCAAGGGGTAAATACATCTTATTTCAGAATTCTTCGAAAAGTTGGAAACTCTAGTTTCATTGTTATTGATAGTGTAAATAACCAAACATTTAATTACGTGGATAACAATCCACCAACTGGAAACACTGTTTATGCCATAGAGGGTGTATTGACTTCATCCTGCTCTATAAGTGCTAAGAATGGAACTGTAGGATCATACCGAACCAATTTTATCACCGAACAAACAATAGGGTTAAAAGAAAATAGCTTTTCCACATTTCTGATTCATCCAAACCCTGCTCACAGCAGTGTTTCTTTGCATTGGCCGAATGACTTACACCCATCACGAATTAGAATTTTCAATTCAATAGGTAGAGTCATTTTTTCCTCAACAAAAGTCATTAACGAGATAAATGTTGAAGGCTTTGCAGCAGGAACCTACCTAGTGGAAATAACTCACGAGGGAGGATTACTTCAAGAGAAATTGGTTATCCGACATTAATAACTTATGGCTTTACAATAACTACTTGACAAGTATTTACTTTTTCAATATTCTCTCTAGAATGTTTGATTCTAGACAGCTTGGGTATCACGAATTCTGTTAATTTCAATAAAACCTTCAAAGCTAATTCAGGGTTTTCTTTTCCCACAACTCTAAACCAAGAGCTAATATTAGATAAGTTGGACTCAACTAGCTCACCATAAACCTGGCGAATAATGTTGGTACGTTCATTAATCGAACCTTTGGGCCTTCCACTAGGGTTACCACTTACTCCTTTTTCAAACGGCATTGTATTTCTATTGTTATTTATAATAGGATAACCATAACTCTATCTTATTGTATCTAATTGTGTGCCCTTCTCAAGGAAGCACAATTAGATAAGTTCAACTATTATTAGAAAAAATGCTTTAGCATCTCTAAAGTGTCACAAAAGAAAAAAGTGACATTATCGACTGAATTAATTACATTACTCTCGTAATAATAATCCGTCACTCGGCTTATCAAGCGTTAGCGAATTCAGTAGTTATAGGGCTTAACTAAACAAAAAAGCACCTCCAAATGGAAGTGCTTTAAGTGGGCCCACCAGGGCTCGAACCTGGGACCACCTGATTATGAGTCAGGTGCTCTAACCAACTGCTCACCAGCCTTAAAGGCTTGGTTCACAACCTTCTAAAAGAAGGTTTAAGCTATGAGATAAACGCTAAGTGACACATTAAGTGACACTATGCGTGTAAAAAAAGAGTTAGTACCTCGTGTAACTAAGAAGACAGAAACAGAGTATTTAATATCATTCTGGTACCTTGAGAAGAGATATAGATTCAGTAATGGCAAACCCATAGGACTCGACTTAAGCCCTAATACTTTTCCAACAATAAAAAGGAGAGTTCAAGCAGATTTGCTATGTTCAGCCTTTTCTCTTGCAATTCAAAATGGCTGGAGGCCATCTTCATTGCAAGAAGAAATAATTACTATTGGTTCACTCTCTAAAAAGACCCTTAAACGGAAGTTGTCTTTAGAGTTTTCCTCCTCATACAAGAAGGACTTAATCTATACCGAAAGACTCTGGTCAGAGTTTCTTCAATCCAAGAGATTAGCCAACAAACCGCTCAGAGAACTAAAGGTGGATATGGTTAGAGATTTTATCTATGAGCATTCGCCATCTCCTGCAAGTATGGCGAACCTCAAGAGGAACATATCAGCGCTTCTAAAGGATGAGTTAGAGTCTAATGGAGTATTGCTTAACTTCAGCAGAATAAAGCTTCCTAAGACACCTCAGCAACTGCACAAACCTATAGCTGATATAAGCGCTCTACTGAGCGATATAAGCGTCTTTAGCGATAATCTACACTTGTGTTGTTTAATGACCTATACGATGCTCCTACGGCCTCATAGAGAAGTGCGCTGTTTGTCGTTTGGAGACTTCAACAGCGACTTCTCCCAAGTAAGTCTTAGTGGTTCTAAAGTCAAGTCTAAAAGGAATCGTGTCTTGCCAGTTCCATCAGTTGTAAGAGTTGAAGTATCAAAGAGGTTTACAGGAAATAGAAAAGACAACGTTTTCACCCTTAAAGAAGCCCCACATAATAGGGACTACTTCAAGACTTTATGGTCAAGGTATAAGAAACAGAGCCATCTCTTGGAACAAGATCAAACCCTTTACTCATTCCGCCATACCGGTGCTATACGAGTCTTTGAAAAGACAGGCTCTCTCCAAAAGCTACAGCAAGTAATGGGTCATAGCGATATGAAAGTGTCTCTAACTTATTTAAGGGGATTAGAAGTAACGCAGTTGGATGTCGAGGATTTGCCAGAGTTAAAACTCGCTCAAAGAGCTTGGTGAGACAAGGATTAAAAGAATAACATATGATTCCCTAACTTGGACATTAAACCATAAAAAAAGTGTTTTGAAGTTATTCAAGCTACAATCGAATGTTCTCGAAGATGTTGAAGGTATTCCTTTTCAAAAAGAAAGAGACATACAAAACCTTATTGAAAGCAATATGAGTGCTGTATTTGGATTTACAATGATTAAATCCGAATTCAGCGTAGGAAATTATCGAATAGATACTTTATGTTATGACGAGGAGAGAAATTCTTTTGTTATCGTTGAATATAAAAAGGGTGCGTCCTATTCCGTCATTGACCAGGGTTTCTCTTATTATCAATTAATGCTTAATAATAAGTCCGACTTCATTCTGGTCTTATCACAGCATCTAGGGAAAGTTCTTGGCATAAACGATATAGACTGGGGTGAGTCACGAATAGTATTTATTTCACCGTCTTTTAATTCATATCAAAAAGACAGTGTTAATTTCAAGAACCTGCCATTTGAGTTATGGGAAATCAAAAGGTATTCGAACAACACCATAGTGCTTAATCAGCACAAGAGTAATTCGAAGGAGGAAATACAATCCCTAAATGGTGCAGGTCAGGACATAATCAGTGAAGTTAAAAAAGAAGTCAAATCATATACTTATGAGGAGCATTATCAAAAAACCAACGAAGCGGTTTTAGAGTCATTTACTCAGCTAAAAGAAATTATGGAAGAATTAGGTGATGTTGAATTCGTTCCTAAGAAACCATATATAAGCTTACTCTATCAAGGAACCGCTATAGCGTATTTCAATTTTCAGAAACAAAGAATTAGAGTTGATGTTATGAGAGGAAACGAAAATGTTGACGGCTCGTTTTCTAAAAAGTTCTTTCAGATGGATGACCCAAAGGGAATCTCTAGGTCGGGAAATTGGGTTTGGAAGACAGGAGTAAAAGGACATTACTATAGCATAACATTAGACGGTAATTCTGATGTTGACTACTTAATGTTCTTGTTAAAGCAGAAGTATACTTTGCTTAAAGATTAACAACAATTCTGTGTGAATTAAGCTACGTGGATTAGACGTCAAGCAGTTAGATGTTGAGGACTTGACAAAGTTGTAGATGTTTTATTTTGTATTGACTTTTGACTATCATTATTGTGAAACCTCCAAAAATCAAATCTCTTGCTTTTTTAAATCCAGAAGTTGCTAAGCAATGGGATTACAAAAAAAATAAAGGGATTACTCCTGAAGATGTTTTTGCGAAAAGCGGGAAAAAATATCATTGGACTTGTGATAAAGGTGAAGACCATAAATGGGAAGCGTCAGCAGATTCAAGATGGAAAAGTAAGGGTTGTCCTTTTTGCTCAAATCAAAGGTTAAGTAAATCTCAGACTCTTGCTTACTTGTTTCCAAAACTTCTGGATGAGTGGGATTATAAAGCCAATGGGAAACAACCGACTGAGATAAGTAAGAGCTCTAGCTACATAGCTCATTGGCATTGTAAAGAAAATCACAAGCACCGATGGGAAGCACCCGTAAGTAATCGTTCTAAAGGGTCTGGATGTCCTTATTGTGCAGGTCAAAAAACATTGAAAGAGGATAGTTTCGCTGAGTTATTTCCCGACTTACTAGCGGAATACTCTGAAGAAAATAAAGAAGACCCATTTGAAATATCGCCTGGTTCTAATAAGAGACTCAAATGGGTCTGCAGAAATAACCAAAATCATAAATGGAATGCAGTAGTTCATACCCGAACAAAGTTGAATACTGGCTGTCCCTATTGTGCGGGCCAACGCTCCACAAATGAAAACAATTTGGCCATTTCAGATAATGGGATCTTAACTCTATGGGATTATGAGAAAAATCCTGATCCTAAGGAGTTTTTACCAAAAAGCAATCAGAAGGTTTATTGGAAATGTAAGGTACACAGCACCCATAGATGGCAGGCGCCTATTGCAAGTATTACAAATTCATTAGAAAAGGGAAATAATGGTTGTCCATATTGTTCTGGCAAAATTGTGAATGAGTCAAATTCATTTGCTGCTGTTCACTCAAGTTTGTTGTCTGAATGGGACTTTGACAAAAACAATATTTTACCGAGTGAGATTTATCAGGGTTCGACTCGCAAGATTCATTGGAAATGTCCAAATGGTCCTGACCACGAATGGACTGCGAGTATATCTAACCGAATAGGTAATAAAAGTAAAAAGCCGACAGGATGCCCAGTTTGTAACGGACAAAAGTGTGTTCCATCGGTAAGCCTCGCTACGACAAATCCAGAGTTAATTCAAGAATGGGATTGGCATAACAACAAGGTTATCCCTGAAGAAATTTATCCTAATTACAATAAAAAGCTCTCTTGGATATGTAAAAATAACAGTCAGCATAAATGGAAGGCTACTCCAAATAAGAGAGCTGGAAAGGAAAAAACAGGCTGTCCTTATTGTAAGGTATTGCCTCAGTCTAAAGTGGAAATTGCAATCGCTTGTGAGTTGAGTCTATTTTTCAACTGTATTAATGATGGTAAAAAAGTTAAATATGATGGCGAATACTTAGCTCCTGACATAGTATTACCCGACATAAACTTAATTATCGAATATGACGGCTCTTATTGGCACAGTGGAAATGAAGAGAAAGACATTGCTAAAACTGAAAAATTTAAAGAATTAGGCTACTCTGTGTTGAGAATCAGAGAAGGGAGCTTAACAAGAATATACCCTACAGACATTTGCGGTTTTGAGGGAAGTCAAATAAAGTCTATTGTAGATAACATCCTAGTATATATTCAATCCAACTGTAGTCTGTCAAGGAGACAGACTCAAAGCGTCAAGAACTATTTAAGTCAAAGTGGAACTCAAAATTCAGATTACTTTGAAAAAAGAGTAATGTCCATTCTAAAAAAGAAGAAGTCATCTGAATAGGTAGAATCTACTTTCAGTAGACTATTGTGAAATAGGCACACCGGCCCCTACTTGGAAAACCCTTATAGAGGATATTCAAGGTGAATAGCCAACTTGATATGATGCAAACCCTTCAAGGCAGTTGGTGGGGTTTCAAGACCTCCAACAACTGCCTCTAAGTGAAGCGCCACTGCGCTGACCACTTCACAAATCATCATTCACTTCCTTGTTGTAATAGTCTCGTAAAAGACCTTCCAAGCACAACGGATGGGCCGTGGATCCTTTTTTAGAAGCTGTTGACTAAGATTTCATTCTTTTTTCCAATGATTGCATCTCGCTTCACATCTTACAGGTTAAAAGAACTTCTTCTTTTCGTGTTTGAGTTGATTCAGTTCGGCTAGTCAATCTACAGACTAACGGATACTAACGAGGTCACTCGAGAAAAACACCTCGCATTTATGTCCAGTGTAAACACCTTACTTAATAGGTTAACCTCTTAGTGATGTATCCGTTGCGGTTTTGTGAAAAACTTGATTTTATATAATTGGTTTACAGAATTTTAGCAAAAGACTGGTTAGCGTAATTGTTAACATTAATACACATTCAATTCCTCAAGCCAACTTTTAAAAATGAGAGATATTAAATCTTTAACTTTGAAGGAAACCAAACCTCAAGAATGAAAAGATTAACTCTTATCGTATGTGCTATGCTTATGACACAAGTCAATGCATTAGCACAAACAATTCCATCTTATCTCGATACAACCCAATTGATAGCTTGGTATCCATTCAATGGTGATGCTGACGATGAGAGCGGTAACAATCTGGATGGTGTTAATAATGGGGCTGTATTAACTACTGATAGAGATGGAAATACTAATGGCGCCTATTATTTTGATGGTATTAATGATTTTATTCAGCTACCAAGTTCACTCGAATTGGATAACTTAAATGGCGGTTTCACAATTTCACTTTGGTATTACCTCGATACAACCTCTAATTTTTCTGGTGGCTTAATCGAATTACAAGACGATCTTAAAAGTTTATCAAACTATTCTTTAGACGAAATTTCAATCAAAGCAAGTTATGGTCAATTAACATCACGCTTAAACAGAAGTTATAGGTCAGGTAATTCTTCAGGAGGGTCATCCGGAGGATATAATCAATCTCAAACGATATCAAACCAATGGGTAAACATAGTATCAGTCTTCCTTACTGATAACAGGAATGTTACGCTCTATGTTAATGGATACAAACTATCCGCAAATTCTTCAGGCAGTTATTCTTTCACATCTCTAACAGGGGGTGGTGCAGGGACTCGAAAAATAGGATCAACAGTTGAAAACCTCTATTCTCCGCAGTATTGGAAGGGTAAAATAGATGACATAATCATATGGAATAGGACTCTTGACTGTAATGAAGTGTCCAGTATGTACGCTCAAGCGGCAGGTGTAAACGCTAATGATATATGTTTTGCGTCCATCGATTCTTCAGGTGTATCCTGCACTAATGATTATGAATTATCAATCAACTCTGAAATAAATCTTACTAATTCAAAGAGCCTCAAAGTTTTAAATGGATATGCGTGTTCCTTTTCAGATTATGATATTTGGTCGGGTTCAGATGATTATGCCGTAAGCTTTTGGTTCAATAGTCTAAACACTGACTCCGTAGATATATTATCAAATGATATGGGGCTGTCTATGGGATCATCTTCCAACAAACTCACTTTCAAGAATAATCAATTAAGAGTAGAATCTGGTAATCAGCAATCTAATTGGAATAATATAGACTCTAGTTGGAATCACGTAGCTCTTCATATAAAGAAAACGAGTTTCGTAAACAGAAGTATTCTTTACATCAACGGAGTCGCTATTGATAGTGTAAATAGTTCGAATAGGTTCGAAGAATTTAGTTTTGGTGATATTCTGCTTGAACAGGTCCAACCTTATGAGTTTTTGGTAGATAATGTCACACTCATAGTTGGTGACTCCATAAGAGAAATTATCAATAATATTCATTCAGATTGTGCTTGGAATCCATCTTCGCCACAGGTCAAAAGGTTTTACACATTTGAAAATGCTAGCGCAAATACATCAAGCTTTATCGACCAACTTTCTTTAAGTTACTCAAAGAAAATTTCAGGAAACAACTATAGCGGTAAAAGCCTAATTAGTGGAAATGTTCCTGGCTGTTCTGCGCTCTACAATGTTCTTTGGTCTGATGGCAACAACGAATGGAGCAGAATAGTTTCTAGCGGCTCCTCATACTCGGCTATGATATTTAATTCGTTGGACACCAATTATGTCTCAATAAGTCTACCACAAAAATCAAATAGCAACTCTGGCTATATCGACCTATTTCCAGATACCATTATAAGTTATGGAAATACAGTCGACACCGTCATTGATTGGCTCAATTGGCCTCCTGACACCTCAATTGTTTATGGCGCTGAATACGAGTATTTATTGCCTCAAAATGGTTATTCTTTCATTTCTCCAACTGTATCTCAAAACGTCACTGTGAACAATTCAACAGTTCGTTTTAAAACCTCTGGGACACATAAATTTTATCTAAGTGATTGGGGCATTGGAAATAATTCCTGTAGTAAAGAAGAAAGTGTTTTTGTAGAAATATTGGATAGTATTAACCTCGTTAACCGCAATGATATTTGCGATACGGTTTCTGAATTATATCCTGTAAAAGAAGTAAATCAGGGTTTTTTAAGGTTAAAAGGTCAAAGTCTAAAATGTACCGATATTTCACCGTTTCAAAATTTGAATGAATTCTCGGTATCCTTCCATCTATATTGGAAAGGCGGGGGAAGTCAAACCTTATTTCGAGCACCTGGTCTATTGGATATTTATTCAATCTCAAACGATAGTTTAATTGTAACTGATTTCATTGACACCATAGCATTTCAATTCCCGTTACTAGAATGGGAATTCCTCACAGTTACATCGGATTTAAATGAATTAAATGCTTGGATTGGGGATAGCTTGGCTATATCGCTTAACAGTTCAAGGACGAGGCCTTTGAATATTAAGACTGGTTATTCTGTCGGTAGGGATATTATATATCACCCATTGTCTAATACTTACGGTAACTCAGGAGTCAATTATTCATTCGAATTTGAAGGAGGATTAACTGAATTAAGTTATTGGAGCTCCAGCTTAGATTCTGCTTCAGTAAGTAATCACGTCTTCTTTTTGAACTTAAAGGATGAAAATCTTATTGCATCATATGACTTTGACACATATGGTGTTAACCCTGAAGATCTTTCTTTTAGACAAAAGCCGCTTTCAATCTTTAATTTTGGTCTTTCTGGTGGATACATATATGATTTTCCAGATGACAGATATATCCTTCAAACAGGAACTTTTTACGAAGGAAATAGCCAATTGACGCCTGCTCTTAATCTTTCTATGCAGAAAGGCTATCAAGTAACTCGAACACTAGGGCAAGACACAATAGAATTATTTAATTCAATAACTGATTCGATTATTCTATACGAACCATATATAAACTATGGAATTAAGGAATTTGCTTGTTCATTAGATACAATTACAATAAGCCTGAGCGGAGCCTTTGATTCCATTTTGGTAGATCAAGTATTTTTCTCTTTAAAAGATACTGTACTCGAGGCCCTCCCAAGTAGACAGAATCAATTCTTTGAGATTGCAGGATATAAAGATTCTTCATTTTGCTCTTACGAGATAGAAATAGAAAGACACGAACCTATTCGTAATACATCGATTTGGAATGATACAGTTCTATGTGCCACAGACCAAATCAACTTCATCATTACTGGTTATGAGTCCGTTTGGATGAATTCTATATTGACAGACTCGATAGTAATTATTTCTGATACGACCATCTATTCAAAAGCAATGGATTCTACGGGTTGCATCAGAAGGGATACCATTCTTTTTAATCTTGACAATTATAACCCTCTACCAGCTTCTTTGAGTGTGTGTGAAAGTGATAGTATTTTCCTTGGTTCACAGATACTAGAACCATTTGATAGTATAGGTTGGTATAAAAATTTGACACTAATATCCAATGCAAGCTCTTTGTATATAGACGATACCTCGACCTACAGATTACATTTAGTACGTAATAATGGATGTGAGTACTCGGACTCAACAATCTTATATTTTTACCAAAATCCTTCTTGGACTCTTTCAGTAGACTCCATTTCTTGCTACGGCACAACTACAGGGGTCATTGAAATCATCACTGCAGACTCTATCTGGTGGCCAGATTACAATTCAAGCTCATATCTATTAGATTCATTAAGTGACGGAAATTATGTTTTTGAGGCTACAACCACCAACGGTTGCAGAATTTCAGACTCTATTACCTTAGCAAACCCCG
>Ga0208645_1003924_pt1 | contig 10760 bp, 7 predicted proteins | sample VirMetDEL_Sep_01_FD_184519 | JGI IMG/M metagenome (GOLD analysis project Ga0208645, IMG submission 184519) | Aqueous microbial communities from the Delaware River and Bay under freshwater to marine salinity gradient to study organic matter... | ecosystem: Environmental > Aquatic > Marine >...
TTCGGTCTGGAAAACGGCGCCTATCTTACCCGAGCCCGCGCAGTTATTCATGACCCGTTGAGTTCGAGGTTTCAGTGGCACGTTCCAAGACCAGCCAGCGTTGGCTGAAAGAACATTTCGACGATCCCTACGTGAAGATGGCGCAGAAGGACGGCTATCGTTCGCGCGCCAGCTACAAGCTGCTGGAAATCCAGGAGAAGGATCGCATCCTGCGTCCCGGCATGACCGTGGTCGACCTCGGTGCGGCGCCAGGCGGCTGGTCGCAGGTCACCAGTCGAGTAATCGGCGACAAAGGGCGCCTGATCGCCTCCGACATTCTGGAGATGGACAGCATTCCCGATGTTACCTTCATTCAGGGTGATTTCACCGATGACGCGGTCTTTGCGCGGATTCTCGAGGCCATCGGGGAAAATCCGGTGGACCTTGTTATTTCCGATATGGCCCCCAATATGAGTGGGGTAAGAACCGCCGATCAGGCGCGCGCGATGTACTTGTGCGAGCTCGCGCTGGATCTGGCGGGGCGGGTTTTGCGTCCTGGTGGTGATTTTCTGATCAAGATTTTCCAGGGTGAGGGTTTCGATGCGTACCACAAACAGGTGCGTGAAACCTTCGACAAGGTGCAGATGCGCAAGCCTCTGTCCTCACGCGATCGTTCTCGTGAGCAGTATTTGCTGGCACGTGGTTTTCGCGGGTTGTGAGCTGAAACTGGTGACCGCCGAGTCGGTCTCAGTGGCAGAGGCCTCATAAAGGGTTACAGACGGTGCCTGCGGGATGTGGGCGTTTGGTGTAAGTTAGGTCGGTATATCATTGGTCGTCATGGGAAGCCTGCTTCGCCACGAGGCCTGCTTCAGAGGGTAGCTAATTGAACGACATGGCAAAGAATCTGATCCTGTGGCTGATCATCGCGGCGGTGCTGGTTACCGTGATGAACAACTTCTCCAGCCCGAGCGAGCCACAGACCCTGAGCTACTCGCAATTCATCGAGCAGGTGAAGGAAGGGCGTGTCGAGCGCGTGACCGTCGATGGTTACGTGATCACCGGTAAGCGCACCGATGGCGAAGGTTTCAAGACCATTCGTCCGGCGATCCAGGACGGTGGCCTGATTGGCGACCTGATCGACAACAACGTGGTCATCGAAGGCAAGCAGCCTGAGCAGCAGAGCATCTGGACGCAGTTGCTGGTCGCCAGCTTCCCGATTCTGGTGATCATCGCTGTATTCATGTTCTTCATGCGCCAGATGCAGGGCGGTGCGGGTGGCAAAGGCGGGCCGATGAGTTTCGGCAAGTCCAAGGCGCGCCTGCTGTCCGAAGATCAGGTCAAGACCACCTTCGCAGATGTCGCCGGTTGCGACGAAGCCAAGGAAGAAGTCAGCGAACTGGTCGAATTCTTGCGCGATCCGGGCAAATTCCAGCGCCTGGGTGGCCGTATCCCGCGCGGTGTACTGATGGTCGGCTCGCCGGGTACCGGTAAGACGCTGCTGGCCAAGGCTGTGGCCGGTGAGGCGAAGGTGCCGTTCTTTACCATTTCCGGTTCCGACTTCGTCGAGATGTTCGTCGGCGTCGGCGCCAGCCGTGTGCGTGACATGTTCGATCAGGCCAAGAAGCACGCGCCTTGCATCATTTTCATCGATGAGATCGACGCCGTTGGTCGCCATCGCGGCGCCGGCATGGGCGGTGGCCACGACGAGCGTGAGCAGACCCTCAACCAGTTGCTGGTGGAGATGGACGGCTTCGAAATGAACGATGGCATCATCGTCATTGCTGCCACCAACCGTCCTGACGTGCTCGACCCGGCGCTGCTGCGCCCTGGTCGCTTCGACCGTCAGGTGGTCGTTGGCCTGCCGGATATCCGCGGTCGTGAGCAGATTTTGAAAGTGCACATGCGCAAGGTACCGATGGGGGACGACGTCAACCCGGCGGTGATTGCGCGCGGTACGCCGGGGTTCTCCGGTGCCGACCTGGCCAACCTGGTCAACGAAGCTTCCCTGTTCGCCGCTCGTGCTGGCAAGCGCCTGGTCGAAATGAAGGAATTCGAGCTGGCCAAGGACAAGATCATGATGGGCGCCGAGCGCAAGACCATGGTCATGTCCGACAAGGAGAAACTCAACACGGCGTTCCACGAGGCGGGTCACGCCATCGTCGGTCGCCTGGTGCCAGAGCATGATCCGGTCTACAAGGTTTCCATCATCCCGCGCGGTCGTGCGCTGGGTGTGACCATGTTCCTGCCGGAAGAGGATCGCTACAGCCTGAGCAAGCGCGCGCTGACCAGCCAGATATGCTCGCTGTTCGGTGGCCGTATCGCCGAGGAAATGACCCTTGGCTTCGATGGCGTTACCACCGGCGCCTCGAACGACATCATGCGCGCCACTCAACTGGCCAAGAACATGGTCACCAAGTGGGGCCTGTCGGAGAAGCTCGGTCCGCTGATGTATGCCGAGGAAGAAGGCGAGGTCTTCCTGGGTCGCAGCATGGGCAGTCAGTCCAGCAACGTTTCGGGTGAGACTGCCAAGTTGATCGACGAGGAAGTGCGCCGGATCATTGATGAATGCTACGCCACTGCGAAGCAGTTGTTGGTAGAGAACCGTGACAAACTCGATGCGATGGCTGAAGCGTTGATGAAGTACGAAACCATCGACGCCGAGCAGATCGACGACATCATGAACGGTCGCGAGCCTCGTGAACCACGCGGCTGGGATGGTGGCGGAGACTCCGGTACTCCGCAGGCCAAGGTCGACGAGCCAGATCGTTCTGAAAAGCCCATCGGTGGGCCGGCGGCCGAGCTCTAAGGTTTCATATGTCTCAAGCGCAACACCCAAGCCGGCTACCCTGTGGTAGCCGGCTTCTTGATTTGTCCCGTCCGCAGGTGATGGGCATCCTCAATGTCACTCCAGATTCTTTCTCCGACGGTGGGCGCTTCACGGCGCGCGATGCGGCATTGCGTCACGCCGAGCAGATGGTCGCCGCCGGTGCGACGCTGATCGATATCGGCGGTGAATCCACCCGCCCTGGGGCGCGAAGTGTTTCGCCGACCGAGGAGCTGGAGCGGGTCGCGCCGGTGGTCGATGCTATCGCCCGTGAACTCGACGTGATCATTTCCGTGGACACTTCGACGCCTGCAGTCATGCGCGAAAGTGCAAGGCTGGGGGCGGGGCTGATCAATGATGTGCGTTCGTTGCGGCGTGATGGTGCTCTGGACGCTGCGGCAGATACTGGTCTGCCGGTGTGTCTGATGCATATGCGCGGCGAACCTGGTGACATGCAGGATGATCCGCGGTATCCGGACATCGTCATTGAAGTGCGTGATTTTCTTGTCGAGCGCATGGCTGCCTGCGCGACAGCCGGTATCCCCGCTGAGCGGATCCTGCTCGATCCGGGCTTTGGATTTGCCAAGACCCTGGAGCACAATCTTGCCCTGTTCAAGCGTATGGGCGAGCTCTCCGACCTTGGGCGGCCCTTGCTGGTCGGTGTGTCGCGCAAGAGCATGATCGGTAAGGTGCTTGGTCACGAAGTTGGCGGGCGCCTGTACGGCAGTCTGGCATTGGCGGCCCTGGCATTGACCAAGGGCGCACATATTTTGCGTGTGCACGACGTCGCCGAAACGGTGGATGTGGTGCGCATGATCGCTGCGGTTGAAGCGGCGCAATAACAAGGAAAGCGTTATGGCTAGAAAATACTTCGGCACCGACGGCATTCGTGGGCGTGTCGGCCAGTTCCCCATCACCCCGGATTTCATGCTCAAGCTCGGTTGGGCCGCCGGCATGGCGTTTCGCAAGCAAGGTAAGTGTCGCATCCTGATCGGTAAGGACACGCGTATTTCCGGCTACATGTTCGAGTCTGCTCTTGAGGCAGGGTTGGCTGCTGCGGGCGCTGACGTGCAGTTGCTCGGGCCGATGCCGACGCCGGCCATCGCTTATCTGACGCGCACCTTCCAGGCCGATGCCGGCATCGTTATCAGCGCCTCGCACAATCCGCATGACGATAATGGCATCAAGTTCTTCTCCAGTGAGGGCACCAAGCTTCCCGATGACGTCGAGCTGATGATCGAAGAGTTGCTCGACCAGCCGATGACCGTGGTGGAGTCGGCCGGTATTGGCAAGGCTTCGCGGATCAACGATGCATCCGGACGCTATATCGAATTCTGCAAGGGCAGCGTGCCCAGCGGCACCAGCTTCAAGGGGCTGAAGATCGTCATCGATTGCGCACATGGTGCGGCCTACAAGGTTGCGCCGAGCGTATTCCGTGAGCTGGGCGCCGAGGTGCGAGTCATTTCGGCGCAGCCCGATGGCCTCAATATCAATGATGGGTGTGGCTCCACGCACATCGCGGCGCTGCAGGCTGAGGTGGTCGCGCAGCAGGCTGATCTGGGTATCGCTTTCGATGGCGACGCTGATCGTGTGCTGATGGTCGATCAGTACGGTACGGTGGTCGATGGTGATGAGCTGCTGTTCATCATCGCGCGCGATCTGCAAGAGCGGGATCGGTTGCGTGGCGGAGTGGTCGGTACGTTGATGAGCAACCTGGGCCTGGAGCTGGCCTTGGCCGAGTTGAACGTCCCGTTCGTGCGCGCCAATGTCGGTGATCGCTACGTGATTGCCGAATTGCAGGGACGGAACTGGCTGCTGGGGGGGGAGAATTCCGGGCATTTGGTGTGCTTCCAGCACACCACTACCGGTGACGCGATCATTGCCGCCTTGCAGGTACTGATGGCGCTCAAGCGCCGTGGTCAGAGCCTGGTAGAGGCGCGCAGCGGTCTAAAAAAATGCCCGCAGGTATTGGTCAATGTGCGTTTTTCTGGCGAGGTCGATCCGCTCGAGCATCCTTCGGTGAAAGAGGCCTGTGCACGGGTTACCGAGAGCATGGCTGGGCGTGGTCGAGTGCTGCTGCGTAAGTCCGGTACCGAGCCGCTGGTACGGGTGATGGTCGAAGGCGACGAGGAAAGCACCGTTCGCGGCTATGCCGATGAATTGGCTAAGATTGTTACCGAAGTCTGTGCTTGATTGAGCTTGCTACCGAGGGTGCTCTTGGGTAACATCTGCGCCCTCTTTGATCGACGAGGTAAAACATGCGTCGCCCCTTGGTTGCAGGTAACTGGAAAATGCACGGTACCCGCGCCAGCGTCGCAGAGCTGATCGAAGGGTTGTGTCAGCAGGCTTTGCCGGCTGATGTCGATGTTGCGGTGTTTCCCTCCAGTCTGCATATCGCTCAGGTCGTCGAAGGTCTGAGTGGTAAAGCGGTGGGAGTTGGAGCGCAGGATTGTGCGGCGCAAGTAGAGCAGGGTGCCTTGACCGGTGAGCTGGCAGTCAGTCAGTTGGTCGATGGCGGTTGTGAGCTGGTGCTGGTGGGTCACTCCGAGCGTCGTCTGATTCTAGGTGAAAGTGACGAAGTGATTGTGCGCAAGTTTGCGGCAGTGCAGGCAGCGGGGCTCACTCCCGTGCTCTGTGTTGGTGAGACCCGTGAGCAGCGTGAAGCGAATGCAACGCTGGGTGTGGTGGGTGGCCAGTTGGCCGCAGTGATTGACGCTTTGGGTGTCGAAGCGCTGGAAAACGCCGTAGTTGCCTATGAGCCTGTATGGGCTATTGGCACCGGGTTGACCGCTACGCCTGAGCAGGCCCAGGAAGTGCACGCAGTTATCCGTGCGCAGGTTGCGCAGCTGGATGCAGATGTGGCGAATGGGCTGAGAATTCTTTATGGCGGCAGTGTAAAGGCCGCCAGTGCAGCCGAGTTGTTCGGTATGCGGGATATCGATGGGGGGCTCGTAGGTGGCGCCTCTCTGAATGCGGATGAATTCGGTGCGATCTGTCGCGCTGCAGGAAACTGAAGAATGCTGGAAACAGTCATTGTTGTTCTGCACCTGCTGGGTGCGATCGGGATTGTAGCGCTGGTGCTGCTGCAACAAGGTAAGGGTGCTGACGCGGGTGCGTCGTTCGGTTCGGGGGCTTCGGCAACCGTATTCGGAAGCCAAGGTTCCTCTACCTTTCTGAGTAAGTTTACTGGTATACTCGCCGCGGCTTTTTTCATTACTAGCTTGGGTTTAGCATACTTTGCTAAAGAAAAAGCTCATGCACTGACTCAGGTTGGGCTGCCAGCTCCAGCGGTTCTGGAAGTTCAACAAAAACCGGCTGTCGAAGACGTGCCGGTGCTCGAAGAGCAAACTCCAGCGTCCGATGCTTCGGACGTGCCGGAGGCTCCAGAGCAGTAACAGTTTTGCCGAGGTGGTGGAATTGGTAGACACGCTACCTTGAGGTGGTAGTGGCCATAGGCTGTAGGGGTTCGAGTCCCCTCCTCGGTACCATACTCAAGAAAGCCCGCTGTTCGCGGGCTTTCTTGTTGCTGGAGTGTTTGGTTGACCCTCGCCAGGGGGTGGCCGTATAATTCCGGCCCAGCTTTGACGCGGGGTGGAGCAGTCTGGTAGCTCGTCGGGCTCATAACCCGAAGGTCGTAGGTTCAAATCCTGCCCCCGCAACCAGTTTCAGCAGGCCCCTTTTCAGGGGCTTTTTGTTAGCTGAAAGACAACGTCCGTTGGTGGTTTCGGCGGATTGAAGGGATGGGCGTTTCGCCCATTTTTTATTTGCACAGCATGCACGAGGGCCGTTAAGTGTCGAGCAAGCTAGAACAGTTGCAGGCCTTGTTGGCCCCAGTAATCGAGGCGCTCGGTTACCAATGTTGGGGCATCGAGTTCCTGTCGCAGGGGCGTCATTCGCTGCTGCGTGTCTATATCGATAAAGCCGACGGCATCCTGATCGAAGATTGTGAAATCGTCAGCCGTCAGCTCAGTGGTGTACTCGATGTCGAGGATCCGATTACCTCGGAGTACACGCTGGAAGTTTCTTCTCCTGGCATGGATCGTCCGTTGTTCACCATTGAACAATTTGCGACGCATGCCGGTGAACAGGTGAAGATCAAGCTGCGCTCGCCTTTTGACGGGCGTCGTAACTTCCAGGGCCTCCTTCGCGGAGTGGAGGAGCAGGACGTGGTAGTTCAGGTGGATGACCACGAGTATCTGTTGCCGATCGACCTGATCGACAAGGCCAATATCATCCCCCGATTTGATTGAGATGCGGATTCTGTGGCGTTGCTGGACTGCCGAATGTCGGCGCAGCGCGAGCGACACAGATGGCGCGAAGGTAGCGCGACAGCCCACGAAGATAGCGCCAATGGCGTGAACGTGAGGCGGATTGCGCAGAACCAATGGATTGCGAAAGGCGAGGCGTACGATGAGCAAAGAAGTACTGCTGGTTGTTGAGTCGGTATCCAACGAAAAGGGTGTACCGGCCAGCGTGATTTTCGAGGCGCTGGAGCTGGCTCTGGCGACCGCCACCAAGAAACGTTTCGAGGACGAAGTCGACCTGCGCGTGTCGATCAACCGTCAGAACGGTAGCTACGAAACTTTCCGGCGCTGGACCGTGGTCGACGAGTCCGAGTTCGAGGATCCGGCCTATCAGGTGACCGAGGATATGCCGCAGGCCGTTGAGGCCAACGCCAAGATCGGTGCCGTGCTCGAAGAAAAGGTCGACTCCATCGAGTTCGGCCGTATTGCCGCGCAAACCGCCAAGCAGGTCATCGTGCAGAAAGTGCGCGAAGCCGAGCGTGCTCAGGTCGTCGATGCCTACCGCGAACGCCTGGGTGAAATCATCTCCGGCACCGTGAAGAAGGTCACCCGCGACAACGTCATCGTTGACCTGGGTAACAACGCCGAGGCGCTGCTGGCTCGTGAGGACATCATTCCACGCGAGACCTTCCGCGTTGGTGTGCGTCTGCGTGCCTTGCTCAAGGAAATTCGTACCGAGAACCGCGGCCCGCAACTGATCCTGTCGCGTACCGCTCCGGAAATGCTGATCGAGCTGTTCCGCATCGAAGTACCGGAAATCGCCGAAGGGCTGATCGACGTCAAGGCCGCCTCCCGTGATCCGGGTTCGCGCGCCAAGATCGCCGTGCGCTCCAAGGACAAGCGTATCGACCCGCAGGGTGCCTGCATCGGTATGCGTGGTTCGCGCGTCCAGGCCGTTTCCGGCGAACTGGGCGGTGAGCGCGTCGATATCGTGCTGTGGGACGACAACCCCGCGCAGTTCGTCATCAATGCCATGTCGCCGGCTGAAGTGGCGGCGATCATCGTCGATGAAGATGCTCATGCCATGGACATCGCCGTTGGCGAAGACAACCTGGCACAGGCCATTGGTCGTGGTGGTCAGAACGTGCGTCTTGCCAGTCAGTTGACCGGCTGGACCCTGAACGTGATGACTGAAGCGGACATTCAGGCCAAGCAACAGGCAGAAACCGGCGACATCATGCAGTCCTTCATCGACGAGCTGGAAGTCGACGAAGAACTGGCTCAAGTCCTGGTCGAGGAGGGTTTCACCAGTCTCGAAGAGATTGCCTACGTACCCATGGAAGAAATGCTCAGTATCGATGGCTTCGACGAGGAGATCGTCAATGAGCTGCGTGCACGGGCCAAGGATCGTCTGCTGACCAAGGCGATCGCCAACGAGGAGAAGTTGGCCGATGCCCATCCGGCAGATGATTTGCTGGAACTGGAAGGCATGGACAAGGCGCTGGCTCTAGAGCTTGCGCTGCGCGGCGTGATTACCCGTGAAGACCTGGCCGAGCAGTCGATTGACGACCTGCTCGACATCGACGGCATCGACGAAGAGCGTGCCGGCAAGCTGATCATGGCCGCCCGAGCCCATTGGTTCGAATAAGCGGTTGCGGCCTGAGGAGAAAGATGCATGACGCAAGTCACGGTGAAAGAACTGGCCACAGTGGTCGACACCCCGGTTGAACGCCTGCTGCAGCAGATGCGTGAAGCTGGCCTGTCCCACGACAGTGCGGAACAAGTAGTGACCGATAGTGAGAAACAGGCCCTGCTGGCCCATCTCAAGAGCAGTCACGGCGACAAGGTCGAAGAGCCGCGCAAGATCACCTTGCAACGCAAGACCACCAGCACGCTGCGCGTTGCTGGTAGCAAGACCATCAGTGTTGAAGTGCGCAAGAAGAAGACCTTCGTTAAGCGCAGCCCGGAAGAGCTCGAAGCCGAGAAGCAGCGTGAGCTGGAAGCTCAGCAGGCCGCTGCCGAGGCCGAGCGCCTGAAGGCCGAGGAAGACGCCAAGCGCAAGGCTGAAGAAGAAGCCAAGCGCCAGGTTGCCACTGCCCCTAGCGATACTGCCGCACCTGCTGCCGCGCCGACGCCTGTCAGCGAGCCGGTGGTTGCCGCTCCGGTCATTGAGGCCGAGCGCAAGAAAGAAGAAGTGCGTCGCCCCGAGAAGGCACGCTCTGATGAAGACGAGCGTCGCGACCGCAAGCACACCCAGCATCGCCCTGCTACCAAGGAGAAGGCGCCGGCTCCGCGCGTCGCTCCGCGTAGCGTCGATGAAGAAAGCGACGGTTTCCGTCGTGGTGGCCGCGGCAAGTCGAAGATGAAGAAGCGCAACCAGCATGGCTTCCAGGCTCCGGCCGGCCCGGTGGTGCGTGATGTGGCCATTGGCGAAACCATCACTGTGGGCGATCTGGCTCAGCAGATGTCGGTCAAGGCCGCCGAAGTCATCAAGTTCATGTTCAAAATGGGCACCCCGGCCACCATCAACCAGGTGCTGGACCAGGAAACTGCTCAGCTGATCGCCGAAGAACTGGGCCACAAGGTCAAGCTGGTCAGCGACACCGCTCTGGAAGATTCCCTGGCCGAGTCGCTGAAGTTCGAAGGTGAAGCCTTCTCCCGTGCTCCGGTTGTGACCGTCATGGGCCACGTCGACCACGGTAAGACCTCGCTGCTCGATTACATTCGTCGCGCCAAGGTGGCCTCCGGTGAAGCGGGTGGCATCACCCAGCACATCGGTGCCTACCACGTGGAAACCGACCGCGGCATGGTCACCTTCCTCGACACCCCCGGTCACGCTGCGTTTACCCAGATGCGTGCTCGTGGTGCCAAGGCGACCGACATCGTCATCCTGGTCGTTGCAGCTGACGACGGCGTGATGCCGCAGACTCAGGAAGCCGTACAGCATGCGAAAGCGGCTGGCGTGCCGATCGTGGTTGCGGTGAACAAGATCGACAAGCCCGACGCCAACCCGGACAACATCAAGAACGGCCTGGCCGCGCTCGACGTGATCCCGGAAGAGTGGGGCGGCGATGCACCTTACGTGCACGTTTCGGCCAAGATGGGTACCGGTATCGACGAGCTGCTCGAAGCCGTACTGCTGCAGGCTGAAGTTCTCGAGCTGAAAGCCACTCCGTCGGCCCCGGGCCGTGGTGTGGTGGTCGAATCGCGTCTGGACAAGGGCCGTGGCCCGGTTGCCACCGTGCTGGTTCAGGACGGTACCCTGCGTCAGGGCGACATGGTCCTGGTCGGCGTCAACTATGGCCGTGTGCGTGCCATGCTTGACGAGAACGGAAAGCCGATCAAGGAAGCCGGCCCGTCGATTCCGGTCGAGATCCTCGGTCTCGATGGCACGCCGGATGCCGGTGACGACATGACTGTGGTCGCCGACGAGAAGAAGGCCCGCGAAGTTGCCCTGTTCCGTCAAGGCAAGTTCCGCGAGGTCAAGCTGGCCCGTGCTCACGCCGGCAAGCTGGAAAACATCTTCGAGAACATGGGCCAGGAAGAGAAGAAAACCCTCAACATCGTGCTCAAGTCCGATGTGCGTGGTTCTCTGGAAGCCCTGCAAGGCTCGCTCAGCACCCTGGGCAACGACGAAGTGCAAGTGCGTGTGGTCGGTGGCGGCGTCGGTGGTATCACCGAGTCCGATGCCAACCTGGCGCTGGCTTCCAATG
>Ga0208645_1003927_pt1 | contig 10757 bp, 14 predicted proteins | sample VirMetDEL_Sep_01_FD_184519 | JGI IMG/M metagenome (GOLD analysis project Ga0208645, IMG submission 184519) | Aqueous microbial communities from the Delaware River and Bay under freshwater to marine salinity gradient to study organic matter... | ecosystem: Environmental > Aquatic > Marine >...
AATTATGCCAAAAAGGCAAAAGGCAAAGCCTGATGGGCGAATTAGCTAAATGGCGAGATCAAAAATGGGTTCGTATTGATAGCAGTGGCAACATTGCTGGCGAGTGCGGCACGTCTAAGAACAAGAAAAACCCTGATCGTTGTTTGCCGCTTTCTAAAGCTAAAAGCTTGAGCAAATCAGAACGTGCCGCTACGGCGCGCAAAAAGAAGCGCGAGGGAGCAAAAGGAAAGCAGGTTGTTTCAAATACCAAAGCGGCCAAGGTACAAATGGCCGCTTGTGGCGGGGAAGTACGAAAAAATCACAAAGGTTGTGGTGCGGTGATGTCCAACCGCAGAAAAAAAACTAGGTATGCCTGATCATGGACGTAGAAAAAGGCGTTATGGAGGAAATCAAGGCTTGGTCTAAACAAGCTTTGGAGTCCCCTCACCCGTTTTTTAACAACCTTCCGGCTTGTCCTTATGCTCAAACTGCTTGGGCTAACGACAAAGTCGGGTTTTGCTTTAGCTACACCGCCAAACGTCAGGGCTTGTACTCGGCGCTATCTCAGTTTGACGACCGCTGGGATGTGATTTGTTACGTTGAGTTTCAATATGAGCCTGATGCGGAGTCTTTTCACGACTACATTGCCTCCATTAACCATGCTATTTCTATGGGTTTTTTCATTCAGAAAGACCTGTGGGTCATGGGCTTTCACCCGGATGACGCTCAAGAAGAAGCATTTGATGTGCCTTTTGAGCCAGTAGTCGATGATTTGTATGCAATAACCTTTATTCAGAGGCTGTCTAAGCTGGAAAAATCGGCGGAAATGCTAAGAGAAAAAGGGTATTATGAGAATTATTTAAAAGACCCGGAGATGGCACATCTTTGGGACGAGCGGCAAGAAACATACAGGAGATTATGCGATGCCGGGATCAAATAGAAAGATGTCCAAGAAGAAGCAAGCACCAATCAAAAGAATGCGCGGCGGCCCTGCGATGTTGAAAAAAGGTGGTGACGCGTCAGGCAAGGCGGCGGTTCGTAGTTCTTGCCCAAGTAAAGGCCTCTAAACATGGCTGTTTCGGGTTCAACAGACTTTGAGTTAGATGTAAGCGATTACATCGAAGAGGCGTTTGAGCGGTGCGGGCTAGAAGTTCGTACTGGTTATGACCTTAAAACGGCCAAACGGTCGTTGAACCTGATGCTGGGCGATTGGGCCAACCGTGGTTTGAATCAATGGACTATTGAGCAAACTACGGTAGTTTTGACGCAAGGCACTGGAAACTACGCCCTTGGTTCCTCGACAATTGACGTTTTAAACGCTGTAGTACGGCGTAGCAACACAGATTACGCTTTAGAGCGGATTAGTCGTAGTGACTTCATCAATATTCCCACTAAGACGCAACAAGGTCGCCCGTCTCAATTTTTTGTGGATAGGCAGATAGATCCTACGTTGAAACTTTGGCCAGTGCCTGAAAACAGCACTGACACGGTGATTATTGACAAGCTTGTACGGATGGACGACGCCGATACGTTTACCAACACCATGGATATTCCGTTCCGGTTTTATCCCTGTTTAGCGGCAGGATTAGCGTATTACCTTGCCATCAAACGCGCCCCTGACCGCGTACAGCTTCTCAAGGCGGTGTATGAGGAAGAATTTGAGCGAGCCGCATCAGAGGATAGGGATCGCGCTTCGTTCAATATACAGCCGTCTATGGCGTACTCAAGGCTCCTCTAATGGGGAAGTTTGCTACAGGGAAGTTTGCCTACGGCATTTCTGACCGCTCCGGATTTCGTTACAAGCTTAACGAGATGAAGCGGGAGTGGACCGGAATGTTGGTTGGCCGTGACGAATACGAGCCAAAACAGCCTCAGTTGGAGCCGCGTGTCAAGGCGGTAGATCCGCAGGCCCTTCTTAATCCACGCCCAGATCGTGTAGAGCCTTTGGACGTGCCCGTAGCGGTCCCCCTTGTGGAGGGGCCTGCATTTAGGCCAACAGTAGGGTTTGGCATTGCTGGTGCAGTAACGGTGACGACATCATGAGTTTCACATACGGTGAATTAAAGCAGGCGATACAAGATTACGCGGAAAACGACGAAACCACGTTTGTTAACAACTTACCTGTTTTTATTCGTAATGCAGAAGAGCGTATCTTTAAAATGGTGCAACTTACGGACTTCCGTAAGAATGCGTTGGGTAACACCACGGGTAGCATCAAATATTTAGATTGCCCGTCCGATTTTTTGGCCCCATTGTCCTTGTCTCTTGAGGTTTCTGGCGAAAAAGTTTTTATTGATTTTAAAGATGTCAACTTTTTACAAACGTATGCGCCGGATAGCTCTGCCACGGGAGCGCCTAAATATTACGCGTTGTTTGACCGCGATAACTTTATCTTAGCGCCTACGCCGGATGCCGCCTATGTGGCAGAACTACACTATTACTACCGTCCTGCCAGCTTAACCAGCTTAACGGATAGCGGCACTTCTTGGTTGAGCGAAAACGCTCCCCTAGCCATGCTTTATGGCAGTCTTCTGGAGGCATACACTTTCATGAAAGGCGAGCCAGATATGATCGCGCTGTACACGCAACAGCTTCAAATGGCGTTGGCGGGCATGAAACAGTTTGGTGAGAACAAAGAAGTTACGGATCAGTATCGCACTGGGATGCTAATAAGGCCTAAACAATGATGGTAGAAGGGGGTAAAATAAGCCCCGGAATAGTCGAAATACAGACTACCAACCATCGTGGCTTCACTCCGGAGGAGGTTGCCGAGCGATGCCTTAGCAAGCTTCTGAGCGTTTCTGATACCGCCCCGCCCGCAATTAAAGAGCAGGCGAATGCTTACAAGGATCACATGCGCGCGGTTCTTGTTTTTTATATGAAAGAGGCGGTTAAAAGCGACCGAACCACTGTGTATAACGCCCTGTGTGACGCAGGGCAAAAAGACTTAGCCGAACTTATCAGGAGACTTTGATATGGCTTTTACAGGTAACTTTATGTGTACGTCCTTCAAGCAGGAATTGCTTCAGGCCAAGCACGACTTCACTGCCAGCACGGGTCACACCTTTAAGCTGGCTATGTACGACAACAATGCAAGCTTTACGGCGGCCACGACTGACTATACCGCGACTAATGAAGTTAGCGGTACGGGCTACACTGCCGGTGGTGGTACTTTGACCAACGTCACGCCCACCACGTCAGGAACAACGGCGCTGACTGATTTTGCCGACTTGACGTTTAGCTCGTCAACGATCACTGCTCGCGGCGCGTTGATTTACAACACCACTGCTGGCGGCGGCTCAGGCACGACTGAGTCAGTTGTCGTTCTGGACTTTGGCTCTGACAAGTCATCCAGTGCGGGCGACTTCACCATTGTGTTCCCAACTGCTGACGCATCTAACGCTATTATTCGGATTGCATAATCATGGCTCTGGTCGTTGCTGATCGCGTAAAAGAAACCACTACCACGACAGGCACGGGAGCGATTACGCTCGCCGGGGCAGAGGTCAACTTCGTCGCCTTTTCCTCGGTCCTGTCGGACGGTGACACCACCTACTACGCTATTGTCGATGACAGCAACCAAGATTTTGAGGTTGGCCTTGGCACTTATGCGACCAGCGGGAACACTCTGACGCGCACCACGGTGCTGGCAAGTTCAAACGGCGGCTCTGCTGTTGACTTGTCAGCAGGTAGCAAGGAAGTGTTTATCACTTACCCCGCAGGCAAGTCCGTAAACAAAGATGCCTCTGGGAATGTTGCGCTTGGCGGATCAATCACAGCCACGCAGTTGGATTTAACAGCGCAAGGCGACCTTCGTCTGCAAGACGCTTCAGGCGGCGAGTATGTGGCATTGCAGGCTCCGTCCACTGTCGGGTCTAGTTTCACCCTGACATTGCCTTCGGCAGATGGTAGTGCGGATCAGGCGCTTGTGACAAATGGCTCCGGCACTCTTAGTTTCGCGGCGGTTGGCGCTTCAGTGGACTATCAGGAGTTCACATCGTCTGGCACCTTTACCAAGGCAAGTGGAGTTAATTACATCTACGTCGAAGCTATTGGGGCCGGAGGCAGTGGTGCAAGTGGAAACTATAGTGGAGACGGGGCGCAAGGGGGTGGCGGTGGAGCTTTTGTTTCGGGCCTTTTTAGGGCTAGTGAAGTTGGCGCAACGGAAACAGTGACGATAGGCGCTGGGGGTACTAGCGTAACGGCAGGTAGTGGTAATAACGGAGGCGCGACCAGCTTCGGCTCTTTGTTAACCGCAAAAGGCGGCTTGGGCGGATTAAAAAATAACGTCTCAGGCAGAGGAACCCCATACAGACTGGGTGGGGATACAAGTGGGTTTAATATAGACAATATATCAATGGCCGTCGCCCCAAGCTATGCTGGCTTGGGCGGGCTTGCCTCTTATAAAGGCGGGGACACAATTTATGGTGGCGGTGGTGGCGGTGGCGCTAAAACCACCTCTAACGTGGGGGGAAGCTCTGTGTTTGGAGGTAGTGGCGGAACGTCCGGTATTGGCGCGGCAGGATCAAATGGCTCGGCTCCCGGTGGCGGCGGCGGCGCATCTGATGATTCGGCCTCTGGCGTGGGCGCTGTAGGCCGACTCCGGGTTTGGTCTTGGTGAGAGTGCAAAGATGAGATATGCAGTAATCGAAAATGGGGTTGTTGTTAATATTGCGGAGTCTGAATCTGCGTTAACTGCATCTTGGGTTCAAAGTGACTCAGCAAGAATAGGAGATTCATTCGACGGTTCTGTTTTTGGCGCTCCAACTCCTCCCCTGTCTGAGTTAGCGGCAGATGCGAGAGAGGCAAGAGACGCTTTGCTGAGGCAAACGGATTGGGTCGCACTAAAAGCGCTAGAGAGTGGCGTGGCGGTGGCTTCTGATATGGCCTCTTACAGGCAGGCATTGCGAGATGTGCCCCAGCAGGAGGGGTTTCCAAACAGCATTAACTGGCCTACTGAGCCAGAATAGTTAATCGGAGAAGACAATGGCACTTGTCCTTAAAGACAGAGTAAAAGAGACAACATCGACCACCGGCACGGGAGCGATATCGCTGGGCGGTGCCGTGGCGAACTTCCAAGCGTTCTCGGCGGTGTTGTCTGACGCAGACACAACGTACTACGCAATCATTGACGTAACCAACTCTGATTACGAAATCGGCTTGGGGACGTATTCCAGTGGTGGCAACACGTTAGCCAGAACGACCATCTTGGAAAGCTCCAACGGCGGATCGGCAGTCAGCTTCGGTGCTGGTAGCAAGAACGTGTTTATTGCGTACCCTGCTGAGAAGTCGGTATATCTGGACGACTCCAATCAACTTGTTATTAATAGCACGGCGGTCACTGCGACTCCGGCAGAGCTTAATATTTTAGACGGTGTTACAGCTACAACAGCAGAACTGAACATTTTAAGCGGTGTCACAGCCACGACAGCAGAAATTAACTATCTTGACATCACCACGCTAGGGTTAACCGAGGCGTCTAAGGCGGCTACCGCAGATGCCAACGGCGTGGTGACGTTTGATAACGGCATTTCTGAGGAATACACGGCGGTTACATCAACGAGTAATGCGACAACATGCAACCTCCAAGACGGCACTAATTTTAGCCACACGCTGACAGAAAACACCACGTTTACGTTCAGCAACCCAGCCTCTAGCGGCAAGGTATCTGCGTTTACGCTAAAGATCGTTCAGGACGCCAGCGCCTCTGGCTACACGGTCACTTGGCCTGCGTCTGTGGATTGGCCTAGCGCCACAGCACCAACACTAACGGCTACTGCCAGCGCGGTGGATTACTTTGTTTTTATTACCCATGACGGCGGCACTACCTACTACGGATTTACAGCAGGGCAAGCTCTAGGATGAGTCGCGCAACCTTAAAAGCAATTCAAGCCGCCGCTGGTAACGCTGGCGAAGCTGTTTACGTTGACGATGTGTTTTCGACGTATTTGTATGAGGGAAACGGCACTAGCGATAGCTCTACCAACCAAATTCAAAATGGACTTGACCTTAATGGTGAAGGTGGCCTTGTTTGGATAAAAAAGAGAAGCGGAGGCAGTACCGGAAAGTCGCACACCCTAGTAGATTCAGAAAGAGGCGATGACGAGCGATTTAAAAGCGAAACAAACGACGCTAGTTTTACCGGCTATGACGGATTCATTAGCTTTAATTCTGACGGGTTTACGGTTGGCAAAACTGGCGAATTACAAAACGCAAACGGCAGACCCTATGTTTCTTGGTCATTCCGCAAACAACCGGGGTTCTTTGATGTTGTAGCGTATACAGGAACGGGGTCAGCTAAGACTGTTTCTCATAATCTTGGAAGTGTTCCCGGCATGATTATAGTTAAAAGACGGGATTCTACTGGAGGTTGGCGTGTTTATCATCGTGGTGTAGATGCTACAGCACCAGAAGATTTTTATCTTGCTTTGAATAGTAACGATGCCAGAAGTAATGACAATACAATATGGAATGATACTGCTCCGACCTCAACTGAATTTACTATTGGAACGGCTACTTCTGTTAATGCTTCAGGGGGTTCGTATATAGCCTACCTATTCGCCCACGATGCCCAAGACTTCGGCACAGATAGTGACGAGTCGATTATTAAGTGTGGGAGTTATGACGGCACTTCATCAACACAAGATATTGAATTGGGTTTTGAGCCGCAGTGGCTTTTAATTAAAAGCTCCCAGTATGGGGGAAGCGGAGATAATCCCTACTGGATTATTGTCGACATGATGAGAGAGATGAGCGACTCCGCCGCTGTAAGGCTTACACCAAATAGCGATGATTTTGAGAGTACAAACACATCAAATAAATTCGTCCCTAAGCCAACAGGCTTTCAAATACAAGCCAGTGGCCGCTGGGAAAATGAAAGCGGGTATTCTTACGTCTACGTAGCCATCCGCAGACCCCAAAAGCCCGCATCAGAGTTTGCGGCTACTGATTTGTTTGATTTAGACACAAGAAACGGCGTAGATGACAACGCTATAGACATAACGGGTGTAAATTTCCCAGTTGACGCCGCTCTTATAACATCGACAAACCAGCAAGAAGATAGAGCAATAGGCGCTAGGCTTACAGGAAAAAATGCGCTATTTACAAACACATCAGGCTCGCAGTCCACTCGATTTGAGACTCCCGGCTGGGATCATCAAGACGGGGTTTCGGTTTTAGGCGACCTCAATAAAAACACCTATAGCTATATAGATTATTTTTTCCGCAGAGCGCCGGGATTCTTTGATGTTGTGACTTATACGGGGACAGGATCGCAAGTCACAGTTCCGCATAACTTAGGCGTTGTTCCTCAGTTAATTCTAAACAAACCACGAACAAGTGTTGCGCTTAGTGGATGGTATTCGCTTTGCACAGTTCTTTCTAGCGGCGATCAGCTAATAAGGCTGGACGGCACTGACGGGTCAGGTTCTGAAGAAAACCTTTTCCCCACAGCACCTACCGCTGAAAATTATTATGTTGATTCCTTGGCTAGTTATAGCAGTGCAAATTACATCTCTTACCTGTTTGCAACAGTCCCCGGAATATCAAAGGTTGGTACTTACAGCGGCACAGGAGCTACGCAAACTATAGACTGTGGATTTAGTAGTGGTGCTAGGTTTGTTTTGATTAAATGTACAAGCGCTAACTCTACAAGTTGGTTTGTTTTTGATTCAGTAAGAGGCATTACAACAACCCCTCCAACATCACCCTTTATCACTTTAAACAGCAATAGCGCTGAAAGCTCTTCTTCAGTATTAGAGCCTGATTCTACTGGATTTAAAATTATAGCCACTGGCAATGGAACAAACGGATCTGGTCAGAATTACCTCTTTTTAGCAATCGCATAGGAGAATCAACTATGTCTGAATATCGCATTAGATCAACGGGGGAGGTCAAGACTCAAGGCCAAATCCGCAGTATGCACCCGAATGTTTCACTGCCTAAAGTGTGGAACGCAAACGTCAACGAGACACTTGGGATTGACCCTATAATAGCGTCACCCAAGCCAGAGCCTTCTGGAGACTACAAGGTTGTTGTACGCAACGGTGTAGAGCAAGACGCCAACGGTAACTGGGTACACGCTTGGACAGAAAACGATATGTTCCAAGAGTACACAGACGATGAGGGCGTTACTCACTCAGTGGCAGATCAGCAGGCGGCGTATGACGCTCAGAATACGGCTACCTTGGCGGCGTCAGAGCGGGCCAAAAGAGACAGTTTGCTAAAAGAGACTGATCACTTTGGTCTTTCAGATGTCACCATGTCTGCGGAAATGACAACGTACAGGCAGGCTTTACGAGACGTGCCACAGCAGGAAGGATTCCCCAGCACAATCACTTGGCCCACGAAGCCAGAGTAACCAATGAATGGACCCCTTGAGCTTGGTAGCAATGGCCTCGACCACATTCAAGGGGTTGCAGGTACTCGTCAGTAAAGGGGCCGAAATAGAGCATGTGGCCAAGAAACTTGGCCACTGGTACACGCTGGTATCTGACATCAATCAGGCCGAGCGCGAAGCGGAAAATCCGCCGCTCTTCAAAAAGATGTTTGACGGCGCTTCTGTTGAAGAGCAGGCGTTGAATGCTGTTATTGCCAAGAAAAAGATAGAAGAGCAGGAAAAGCAGGTCCGAGAGCTAATCACTTGGGCGTATGGGGTCGAGACATACAAAGAGATGATGCAGATGCGCCGCGACATTAAGGCGAAGCGCGAACGCATGATCTACCGACAACGCCGCCGCCAACAGCGAATGTTGGATATTTCAGCGGTGATTCTAGGTATAATCGTATCTGGTTTCGTGGTTTGGACTACTTTTTCTTTTATTCAAAACTTGAGGAGCGGTTAGGTATGCGATATATCGTTAGCTTGTTTGCCGGATTTTTTTGTTTTTCTGTTTCAGCCCAAACAGTAATTAACTATGACGACGGGTCTACTTACACCCTTGAGGATGGTCAAGAGATTTACATCACGAATAATGGCCGGGCGCTGTTCAACCGCCAGATCATGAAGAACAAGGACACATTCTTCAGGGCTCAGAAGCCTTGGTCTAAGCGTGATTATGTCGCACAAGAGTCTGACGACATGGAACCGGGTTCCGAAGAGTGGTGCGAAACCTATGTGCCATACCAAAACGGCTACACGTTTAACGATCAGCTTTGGGAACGAGCTTGCGAAGAATAGCGATGGCTAACGGGTAACTCGCCATGTTCGGTTCAAATAGCTTTTCCGCCTCTTCTTTCAGCCAGAGCCCGCTGGGGCCGACTGTTGCCGTAACGGGGGTGTCAGCAAAAGGCTCTGTGCCGATTGCTATTGAGGAGCATGGCGGAGCTTTTGCTGAAAACAGTTTTGCAGAAGCGCCATTTGCGTCGGAGAAAAGCGAGCCGTTTTTCATAACGGTCAACACCGTAGCCAACGTATCGGTTACGGGCCTTGAGGCTACGGGTCAAAGCAACGGCGTTGTATTTAACGAGACGGTTGATCTTACGGGCCTTGAGGCGACAGCGTCTGTCGGGGACGCCACGGTCAGTCTGCCTACGTCCGTGGAAGTTACTGGCCTTCAGGCCACCATGCCGGTTATTGCCATTGATAGTGGCGGCTCACTATTTGGCGGCATCTCGTTTGCCGAGGAGCCGTTTGCCGAGCTTGAGGACACGGGCCTCAAGGTCATTATCCAGACCGGCACGGGCATATCTGTTACAGGCGTAGAGGGCACCGGAGAGGTAGGTAGCGTTGCGATTGATGCCGCCGCAAATGCCCCTGTAACGGGCATATCTGCTACCGGCGAGGTAGACAGCGTCAGCGTTACCGGAGACGCCAATGTCAGCGTTACCGGCCTGTCTACCACAGGAAGCCCCGGAACGGTGACCGTTATAGAAGGCACCGGGGTTAATGCGGCTGTCACTAGCCCGAGAATGCGAGCTAGCGTAGGGCTTGTCACAGCAATTGGTGAAATCAGTGTATTGGTTACCGGAGTTGAAGCGACGGGTGAAGTGGGACAAGTCGGACAGTCTTCTTGGAATTCAATAATCCCAAGTCAAAATGCAAATTGGGTCGAAATAGCGGCATAGCGAGGAAACCATGCCTAGTACATATACAACAAACCTTGGTATTGAAAAGATTGCAACGGGTGAGCAGTCTGGTACTTGGGGCGGTACGACCAACACAAACTTTGATCTGATAGACAGCGCCATTGACGGCGTCATTTCTATCAATGTTTCGTCTGCGGGAAGTTCAGGGTCGCCTAATAGTTTGCCTATCACAGACGGCGCTGTGTCGAATGGTCGAAATAAGTTCATTGAGTTTAGCGATGGCGGCGATTTGGGAGCTAACGCGTATTTTCAGTTGACTCCTAACAATGCGGAAAAGGTCGTTCACATTCGCAACTCTTTGAGCGGTAGTCGCTCTTTGATCTTGTTTCAAGGAACGTACAACGCTTCCAATGACTTTGAAGTGCCTGCTGGGAAAGACGTTGTCTTAAAATTTGATGGGGGCGGTGCGAGTGCAACGGTCGCCCAAGTTTTTGCAGACTTATTGGCCACTAACGTTACCGCGCCTTTAACCGGTAATGTCACGGGTAATGTCACCGGTAACGTAACAGGCGCACTTACAGGTAATGTCACGGGTAATGTCACCGGTAACGTGACGGGTAATGTCACCGGTAACGTAACAGGAAACGTCACCTCTTCTGGGGCCTCTTCTTTTACTAACGCAACCATCACAGGCGGCTCTGTAAACGGCACTCAGGTGGGCACATCCACGCCAGCGGCAGGTGCTTTTACTA
>Ga0208645_1003929_pt1 | contig 10755 bp, 13 predicted proteins | sample VirMetDEL_Sep_01_FD_184519 | JGI IMG/M metagenome (GOLD analysis project Ga0208645, IMG submission 184519) | Aqueous microbial communities from the Delaware River and Bay under freshwater to marine salinity gradient to study organic matter... | ecosystem: Environmental > Aquatic > Marine >...
CTCAGTATGGCGCTCTTGCAGCTGCCATGAACAATCCGCTGACCGCTGCTATTAACGGTCTTGCGATTCTTCAGGGTTCTCTTGGCGGAGCACTTGGTCTCGAGGGTTCGACGATCGCTAACTCTCAGCTGGGTATCCTTAAAGAAGCCCTGAATCGAGCTGAGAAAGCAACAACGTCCCAAGCTGCTGTCACTACGGGGGCAGCTGGTGCTGGTATCGATACTCTTAAGAACCTAGCTAACGCACGGACTGCTACTGAATTAGCTGGTCCTCAGTTTTTGGGTCAAGCAGGTTCCGCATCCTTGGCTGGTGAGAACGAACTCGCTCGAACCCTGGCAAGCACCAATCTTGGGTTGAGGCAACTGCAGGAAGCTACGCGTTCCGCCGTGGCTCAGAAGCAAGCCGATACTCTGGCTGACGTCTTCAGCACTCGAGCTAAGACCGAGGGTAGTCTCGCCCTTGGTGCTCAAGCACTTGAGAGTGGTTTAAAACTTCAGCAAGCCAAAACTCTCAGTGACCTTGCGAATATTCAAGGGCAAACTAAAGCTCAACTTGCTATGAAGCGCTATGGTGCTAGCCAAGCTCTGGCTGGTACGCGTTTCTTTGCATGATCCAATCCAAAGTCGGAGACTCCACCACGGTTGCTTCGTGGCTGGATTCGCTCAGCAAGTCCCAGCGTGATGCGTTTACGTATTACGCTAAAAACTCTACAAGTGATATAGAAGCGTTTCTCTTTGCTCGCTTCTTGAAACCTGGGTACGAAGGCTCTATTTCTGACTTAACTGCGTTTATCCAGGAGCGCTACCCGAAAGCAGATCTAAGAAAAGATCTGTTGATCGAGATTGATGCGTTGAAAATGGATCTTGGCAACGTCAGACAAATGACGCTGACCGGGATGTTAGACCACGCAACTGCAGCAACCAAGATCGCTGTTCTGCAGAAGGAACTTAGATCCCATATTCAAGCAGTGCGTCAGCTGACCGATGGTCTTGATCGACGCGGGCTTCTCTTAGCGGGTGCTGATCGCTGTCTTCGAGAGCTTGTTAATAGCTTTGAGGACCAGCCCACAATGAGCGCGCTTCTCGAAGAAGCGTCATTGATTGTGTGGTCAGTGATTGAACGCGAAGAGAAGACATAAAAAAGGGAGCCTGTAAGCTCCCCACCGACGTGTTTAATGAGAGCGAACTCCCTTGGCTTCTAGATTAAACACGTTGCATCAAACTTAGCACGTTTAGTACTGGCGTTCTAAAGATGCCCATGAAGGAGTCGTTTACGCCGAGTGACATAACGAGCTCCTCTTGATCCTCGATGAAGCAACCAAAGGGAAGGATGCAAGCTGGTTGATGCGAGATGTCGTTTCCAACTGCATCCGTCCAGGTGATTAAATCGTCGTTAGTCGAACCTACGAAGAGAGGCTCCTTCATCATGCGGACGATCTTCGTCTGGTCTTCATCGAGTGTGTAGGCGCTAAGCGCATACATGAGGTACGGTCTCTTATCGAGCTCGTGCACCATGTACTTGAAGTGGTAGAAAACAAGCCACTCGTCCCCAATCTGCACAGGTGCGGTTGAGTTAAAAGTCGGGTGGTTGCCTGTAACTTCCTTCAAACAGGACGAGTCGATTACCTTGTCTTCCTGGCCAGGAGTCTTGATGACGATCGGAGCCGTGGAGTAAAGGAGTTTTAGTTCGTCTCCTTTGGAGTAGAAACACCAGTTTTTCTCCGCTGCTCCATCCTGAAGGTTTCGTCCTAGAGGAGGGAAGAAGCAGTCGACGAGCTGACCCCACTCGTCAATCAATCCTGTGCAGACCTTGGGGCTCTTAACCAGTTTGTGCTTCGAGCTATCCCACTTACTGGCGTAGCTACTTGTGATGAACTGGCAGTGAAGATTGTCGTCAGGCGAAAGGAAAAGGCGAGGGTCTTCGTAGCTGAGACGATGCTTACCTGCTCTTAGTTTCCTCGGAGCAACAATTGTGTCGTCCCTAAGCAGCTCCCCTACGTAAATGTCGGTCGGCGTGTTGTTGTAGTAGAAGTACTTCATGTCGTGCCGGAACACAAAAGGTTCTGGCTGTGATCGCCACGCAATCAGTGTCGATCCACGGTGCTTAAGTACGCAGGGACTGAAGTTAGCGACAGCCGTGGGAGGCAGACCATCAGTTATTCGCACGAACTCCCCACCAATCTCCTGCGCTTGGAGGTATACGGAGGGAAAACCTTTGCTTGAAGGGAGGTGGACTTTACGAACTGCTCTGTCGTGATAAGTCCGATATCGGTGGAATTGCAGGCTCACTTGCTCAGCTCCTCCATGGCGCGTTGGAAACCTTCGGCGATTCGGTCCCACCTGTAGGACGGATTCTGCGTGACCTCAAAGCAGGACTCAGCAACTTGATTTCTGTAGGTCTCGTCCTCGTAGAGCTCAGTCAGTAGCTCTGCCATGTGTCCTGTGTCTACGATTCCCCGCTCCACACCAAGATCTTTGTCGTAAATCCAAGAGGCAACTCGGGCGAGAGGCGCTTTGTTTTTCCAGATGTCGGCGCAGGACGTGTGGTCAGGTAAGACCTGAGCTCGCTTACAGGAGGCGTGCTCGAAAGGAACGAGACCCCAGCCTTCTCCGTTTGCCGTATTGATGCCGACGTCGCAAGCGTTGTAGATCTTATTGAGCAGCTCGTCCGGGGGAGCGTTGACGTAGTTGATGTTGTTGGAGGTCATGATCAGTCGTTGATCCGACTTAAGACCATTCCGCTTCATCTCCGTCTCAAACAGAGCGCGGACATCCCAACCGAGGTCCTTCTCGCTCATATGGAGATACAGCATCGTATCTGGTTTGTCTTTAGCGAACTCGACAAACGCCTTGATGGTCAAGTCGATTCGTTTGCGCGGCTGGTTTCGGTTTGCGTTGAGAACGATGAACTTATCTAACGGGAGCTTCAGTTGCCTGCGAGCCTCATCGCGCTCCATGGCGAAGAACTTAGAGGTATCGATGCCATGAGGCACCACGCCCATCAACTTAGGAGTGATGCCGTGCTTCATGAGTCTTTGAGCCTGTTCGATCGTGAAGGTGATCGCGAAATCCCAGTCCTTCACATAGCGAAGGTGACTCTCGATGTACCACTCCGAATCGATCGGGAAGTAGGCGATGAATTTAAATCCAAGCGAGGACTGGAGGAGGTGGATTCTTTCCCAGACTTGGTTTACCACCCAGATGTCGTTCAGGCAGATTATGAAGTCTGGCTTTTCGGCTTCGACAACCTGTGGCAATCGACCTATACCAAAGCGATCAGACGGGTTACTAGCTGTAGCGGGGTAGACCTTAAATGGGAGGCTATGAGGATCTCCAGCGTAGTTGATACCAAACGCGACTACTTCATTATCTTTTGCTAGGTGCTCAAGAATACTATGTGTGACTCTAGCGAACCCTGTGTTCGAAAGAATGTCTCCGTACCAGAGAATCTTTGCCATTTAAAGGTAGAATCTGGCTATTAGTATACAGACATCTTTTAAAAGGACATGCCGAGTAGAGAGTCATTTGCTTATCGACGTGCTCTTAAGCTGCGTGCAGCAAAAGCTGTAGACTCTGAGGCACCGGAGTTAAGTTCTATATTTACCAGGGCAGCAGATGACTTCTCTACCTTCTGTACTGTTATGGATAAAGCCCCAGCAAAGCATATGCTGGAGTGGCATCAACATTTAGTGACCGGGGAGAGCAATCGATACCTTATAGATATTGCTGGCCCCAACCTGGATATCCTCGCTCCTCGGGGTAGCGCCAAATCCACGGTTCTCAACATGTTTACCGCCTGGATTATCGGGCGCCATACGACCGCAGGTCTCCCCCTTCAGATCATCTACTGCTCGTACAACATCGCTACTGCCATCCCGAAAAGTCGAATCATTAAGCAGATTATTGACTCCTCCACGTACAAGAAGATCTTCCCGAAGGTTCAGTTGCGTTCAGGCATGCAGTCGGATATCGGCTGGAGTATCGATTTCGACTATGCGGGCATCAGCCGTGTGGGCGACGAGGAATTTACTCTCCGTGCTGCTGGTCTTAGGGGTTCTATCACCTCAAAACGTGCGCACCTCGTTATCGTCGATGACCCTATTAAATCAAGTACGGACATCAAAAACCCGACTATTAGGGAGGAAATGAACAACAACTGGAGCTCAGTTATTGCTCCGATTATTTTTGAGGGCGGGCGAGCTATTTGCTTGGGTACTCGATTCCATCCGCTCGACATCCACAAGACGATGTTTGTTCCGCAGAAAGGCTGGAAGCAGGTCACTCAAGAAGCTTTGACTTATGACGATAAGGGAGAACCAGAAAGCTATTGGCCTGAGCAGTGGAGTGTTGACTATTTACAAGGACAGAAAGAGCTAGATCCAGTTGCTTTTGCCTTCCAGTACCAGCAGCAACCTGTGATGACATCTGATCTGGTCCTCTCTCCAGATCTTTTGATTAAGGGTGACGTCGTAACTGAATTCGATAGCCTCGCTGTTGGTATCGACCTCTCCGCGAGTAAAAACGAAACCTCAGACTACACAGCATTTGTGCTTGCTGGGAGGTTGAAGGACAAGTACTACGTTATTGATGCGCATCAAGTTCGTTCGATTGGCAACTTGGAGAAGATAGATCTTCTCTGCAAGATGCTTGTGGAGTGGGGCATTCTTCAGGAGAACAATGAGGGCGAGTACTTCCCCACTTACTCCACATGTACTTTGGTCGTTGAGTCGGTTGCTTACCAGGCTTCACTCGCTGCTGACCTTAGACGCATCCTCCTCAGTGAGCGGGGTCTTGGCAACATCCACATCCACGAGGCGAAAGGTTTCCGTGGCGACAAGATCGCTCGATTCAGAGGTACTCTCGGGTTGTTAGAGAATAAAAAGGTGGTCTTTAACCGGTTCCGAAAGTTCGATGCTCTTTTTGATCAACTGATCAATATTGGTGCAACCTCTCACGACGACCTTCTCGATGCTTACACCTGGGTGGTTACCTACCTACAGCGGCGAGGTAACTTCGAAATGGAGTATTGATAATGACTTGTTCTAACGCTTCTTTATACTCCTCCAAGTATTTTATCGCCATCACGGCGCACAACCCTCTGGCTCGGTTTGACCCCCTGCTCGAGGTTCTTCGTGGCTACGAGGAGCTGCCTGGAACTAAAGAGGTGTTTATATTTATTGACTATGAGCACAGAGAGGACAAAGACACTTTACTTAACTTAATACTTAGTAATATAAAGAGATTAGTTATTGACGTTGTTATTGCTCCCGAGGAATACAAAGGATTCTCGCTCACTTGGAGTCATAAGGAGCTCTTGAAGTTAGCCGTGGAAGCGAGGGCGTATGACTTCTACCTCTATAGCGAGAACGACATGCTCCTGACGAGTGAGAATTTCTTCTATTGGTTTAGTTGGAAGGATCGCTTAAAACCTTTAAACCTCGAGCCAGGTTTCTGCCGTTTCGAGTCGTTTAACGAAAAATACGTCCCGTTTGATAACTACCGTAGGTGGAACTTAAATAATCCGACTCCTTCGGTTTGGGGTGATCGACCTTACACAGTCGAGACTTACTTAACTCCGTCTTCGGAATTTATAGGTTTTGCGTCTCTAGGTAATCCTTATGCCGGGCTGATGATTCTGGATCAGCAGATGGCAGAAGACTACGTCAATTCAAAGAGTTTTGATCCATTGGAGAGCTACGAGTTAACTAAGCACAGATGCTGGCCAATTGCCGATCGAAGCTCGATGGGGACAATTTTTGAAAACCTTCGTTCGGGACAGGAACATCGCAGGGTGGTTCCGCTCGTAAGCTCGAACGGCACTGTGCAGATCGCTCCTTGCGGACTCCTGGAGCATCTCGATACGAAGTACAGCGAAGAGCTCAGCACGAAAACAGACAATCTGCTAGACATCTCTGAGATTTTTGTTACCTGATGCTCTTCGAGGAAGATAGATTCTTGTTTAATGAGATCGACGACCTTTCACCCAGCAAACCTATGCTCTTTAGTGATCCTGTAGATCATCCTGCACACTACACGCAGGGTTCCATTGAGTGTATTGATGCGCTTGAGTCTGCCTTAGGTAAGGAGGGCTTACGCTCTTACTGTCGGGGAGCCTGCCTGAAATACCTTTGGCGCACTGAATTTAAAAATGGTGTCGAAGACCTAAAGAAATGCGCGTGGTATCTGCAGAAATTAATCGAAATTTCTGAGGAGGAGAGTTAAACTTAGTTTGGAGCTCTTTTACTATGGATATTCGCGCTTTTGGTTCTGTCTTTGGGCAGACTTCGGTGCTCCCTTACGGAAGCGGACTTTCCTGGCAGCCTTCTGATGGCGAGGCTAGGTTCCCCACTTGTCGAGGGCTTTACCTGAATGCTTCCTCTAGTAGCACTGTCTATCTAGAGCTTTCTGATAGTCCGGGACAGTATTTGCAGTTTACGGCCACGGCGCCGTCCTTGGTTAATCTGGCCTGCACTGCGATTAGTGGTGGGACGATCACCTCAGCGAACGTTCTCTTCTGATGAACCCTTATTTAAATGCCGCCACTGATTTCTCGGAGGCGTATCGCAAACAGATTGCTGCATCTGAGCAGCAACGTCGATCAGACCTCTTTTCAGATGAGGCTTTTGCGGATACACAAGAGGAGGAGGCGGCAAGCCTTATCGGCGAACCGACGCCTCAAGCGCCAATTCCTCCTACTGAGTATTCTGACGGTGTACCCAACGGTACTCCTGACGATATGGGTGACAACAGTGGGAATATTTTGGCGCGAGCTAAGCGCCGGGTGAGCCAGTACTTAAACTCTAAAAACTGAGTTAGTATGCTGCCAGAGTTTTCTGGTTCGCGTGCTCATAGATTGCTTCCCCTACTTCAATGAGCGAGAGATCCTCGAACTGCGGATTCGTACGCTTGAGGACTCTGTAGATGGTTTTCTGATTACGGACGCTAACCGTACGCATAGAGGTGAGGAGAAAGAATTCACGTGCTTAGAGACCATTAGAGAGCTTGGTCTCCCCGAAGAGAAGATTCAGGTTCTGCATGTGGAGCTGCCTTCTGCCGAGGAAGCTCCTGACCCTTGGATTCGTGAGCGTGGTCAACGCGACGCTCTGGGAGTCGGGCTACACATGATGCCTGACGACACAGTTTTTATCTGTTCGGACTGCGACGAGATCGCTAACCCAGATAAGTTTCAGGAGCTCCTAAGGGTCGTTGAGGAAGAGAAGGAAAATGTTGTCCGATTAAGCATGTCTATGCACTATGGTCGTGCGGATCGTCAGCTCGTTTCGCCTGAAGGCGAGCTTTTTGACTGGCGATGTGGAGTCGTCAGCACCGTGGGGCAACTAAAAGATTTTGGGACTTTGTCCTCTATGCGCGCCACGCAAGCAAACCGTTATTTCGGTGATCGCGACGCGGGCTGGCACTTCTCTTGGATGGGCGACTCCGATAAGCGCAAGCTGAAGCTCAGGTCGATTGCCGAGTATTACATCTGGGATCGTCCTGAGGTACAGAAGTTGTGTGATGAGTTTGAGCCTGAAGAAGGCAATACCGACATGCTTGGTCGGGAGGATCATTTGCTGACTTCGTATCCCGTTGAAAATCTCCCGAAAGAACTGGTTAAACTGGAAAGAGTAAGGAATTATCTGTTGCCCGATGTCCGATAAAATGCCCGCTGAAGTCTTAGCGCGTTTTAAAGAAAAGCAGGAAGAAACCAAAGCTCCTAGCGGTGAGGAACTTCGCGGCGACTCTGAAAAGCGCACCCGTGCTCGGGATAAAGCCCGTAAGCACAAAGAGATGAAGTCTTCTAAGTAATCTTATTTCGGGTTTTTAGCCCGCAGCAGTGAATGCCTTCCGCCTCGACTGAAAGCAGAACAAGGTTCAACGAGATTCTGGAAGCTTCGCGCACTCAGGATCGGAGCAACCAATCGGCAACGATGGTTGTGCTGAGCCACTTACAGCAGATGACCCTTCTCATGATGAAGAAGGGTCTCACTTTCTACTGTGAGCAAGACACCTATAGGAGCCGTACGCGTTTCCTAGAGGATGTAATCAAGCTGAACCGGCTGGATATTCGATTCCCTTCGATTATCCGCAACTTCCTGATCGACGGCTGTGGGCTTTTTTACTTTCGCCCTGACCCGAAACTCAAGTACCAGATTTATTTCTTCAATAAAAACCAGTATCGCGTCTACCACGACCTAAACGGTGAAGTTGAAGAAGTAATCATCATCTATAGCTATAAGGTAAAGAACGCAAACTTAGGTTTACCTAGTAATAGCTACGGACAGAACAAGCGCTACGTCCGCCTTTCTATTACTGCTGAGGAGATCACTGAAGTTGAGACCGACACTGAACTCAGTTTCGATCTCGAGCCCGGCGCGATCTTAAGTCCTGCCAAGAAACGCCCTAATACCCTTGGTTTTGTCCCTGCGGTTGAGGTTTTAAACAAACCGAACGCTAGCGGTACCGAAGGAGAAGGTGAGTTTGACCCGTTCATGGAGCAGATCGTGCTTCATGATCAGCTGACTCGTAACATTGCCAAGAATATTGAGTTCTTTGGCAACCCGACTCTGATCAGTTCCCGTCCTCGTAGTGATCTGGTCGAAGCGAACGATAGTCAGAGCACCTTTAGGCCAACTATTAGTAGTCAAAGCGGTTTTGCTGGCGCCGACAGTCCGTCGACGCGAGTTAGTGAGCCCTTTGGCGCTGGTATGGGCTCTGGTCTCCGCGTGCCGCGAATCATCGCGAACGTTGAACCTTCTGACCGAGTCGGTTACATGACTCCTGACCCCGTGAACGGGGATATGAACCGGTACACGCTTCTCCTTCGAGAGGAGATTCGTACCGCTCTGGGTGGTGTCGACGAGATTTCGATCTCTGCAGGTGCCACTGCAACGGAGATCAAGGGTCTGATGGGTCGTGCTCAAGCCACGGCTCTTCGGAAAAACAAAAGTTTCCTGACCTACGGATTTAATCGTCTCCTGGAGATGATGATCTACCACCAGGAGCAGATCTTCCGCGAATCTTTCCTGCTGGCTTCCGGCATGAAAGAACCCAAACCCCCTAAAGAGGAGACTCCGGAGTCACTCGAGAAGTACCAGATTTCGGTACTGAAATTCGAGACCAAACTTGACGAGGCAATCAAGAAAGCCGTCGCAGAAAACAAAGTACCTCGTGGTGTTGTTGGTCTTCCAGAGGACGGTGACCGCGAAGTTTCTTATCGGTATCAGGGTGATGTTTATGAAGATACGTCTTATGACGTTCTTCAAAAGTCCATGGTCGTCCGCAACATGCAGGAACTAGGTGTAGACAGCCTAGAGGCCATGAAATACCTTTTCCCCGATAAAACTGACTCTGAGATAGCGGAAATGCTGAAGGGTTTCCCCTTCCGCATGATCCAACAAACTCAATCTGCGATGCAACAATTTCTGGTATTATTATCCCAGATGTTGCAGTCTCCGCATCCGCTTGCGCCTAACCAACCGCTTGCGGCAGATCCTAGACTGAATATCACTCCGCTCCTTTATAGGACGTTTGACCACCTAGCGGAAGAATTAACCTACTCGGGTAGCTATGAGCCAGCAGATCCAAGCTTCGACCCCGAGCCCGGTCTCCCCGGCGGCAGCCCCGGCGGTAACCTCGGACCAGGGCTCAACCGCCTTCCCGCAATGGGTGGCGCAAACAGCTACCCCGGCGGTAGCTTCGGTACCTACAGCCCAACCGCCGTCGCAGGTGGCACCGGCTACGGACCCTTCTATCAGCAACCAGTACAGCCCGTCAACGTCCGTCTCCTCCCCGAGCAACCCTTGGGAAGCAGCAATGGGTTCCCTGGAGCGGGTGCTGTCCCAGGTCAACTCTCAATCCCTCAGCCAGGAACCACAGTATCCCTCCCAGACAACTGGTCTGCAGGGTACGCAACAGATCAATCAGAATTTACAGGCCCAACCCTGGGCTTACCAGGCGCCCCAGGAAGCGCAGATCTCGTCTACCAACGCCTCACAGACCCAGGCTTCCTCTCAGGCTTCTACGGCCCGGACGAGCGCCGCTCCGGCAATCAGCGACGCAACTCGCGCCGTCGTTGAGCACTTCGGTGTCGAAGCCCCTGGCATTCTGAATCAGTACGCATGCGCCCTCGAGGACATGCTGATCCAGCAAGCAGGTGCGATGGATGATCTGTCTGGCCGTCACAACGCCATGCAGACCATCCTGACCAACCCCGACACCCTGGCTGATTACACCGATCGCTTCTTCACCGAGGTTGTCCCCGTGGATATCGACGGACCTGCTGCTTCTCCCCAGCAACAGGCTTATCAGCAGAGCTACGACATGCCTGCTCCCCCCGCTAACGCAGGTGGTTCTCAGCAGAGCGTGAATCCCCAGAACCAGTGGGAGCAATTCAGCGACGTCATGAACCGTAGCCCCGAGAACGCTTGGCGCTACCTCAGCAACATGGGTCCTGAGGCCCTGCGCAACAAGCTCCTGTTCATGGACGCTGCCTGATAGACTTTCACCGGAATATCGCTCCGACCCTCCTTCGGGAGGGTTTTTTATTGCTAGTCTTTTAGAAGCAACTTAAGGATTATGCGCGCTCTAGGTGAACTTCGTCGCAAGCCTCCCCTCGAGGCGCCCAAGGCTCAAGAGCCTGCTCCCCAGCAGACCAGTGAGCCCGCCCCCGCTGCTCAGGACACGTCTTCGTTTGACGAGTCCGTGGTCATCGACTGACCCTTGGACGAGATTCTTTTCTTTATTTCTTCCTCAGCCA
>Ga0208645_1003930_pt1 | contig 10754 bp, 12 predicted proteins | sample VirMetDEL_Sep_01_FD_184519 | JGI IMG/M metagenome (GOLD analysis project Ga0208645, IMG submission 184519) | Aqueous microbial communities from the Delaware River and Bay under freshwater to marine salinity gradient to study organic matter... | ecosystem: Environmental > Aquatic > Marine >...
AAACTTGGAGAGTGATAATGGTTAATAAAAGTGAAGCTAACTTAGTAAGTTTTAAAGTGCTTCTTACACGTAACAATGAAATCGTTACAGAGTTTAGTATGTTACCGGAGGATATGGTGGATGAAATATTCCCTCTTGATGAGAGAGACGTAATCAAAACAATCCTCCGTAACGGTAAGTCAAAGATGGGAGACTTACATAATTATTTTCAAAGAGAGTTAAACGTTTTAAAGTAAAGTATAAATCTTAATTGGTTTTTCTTTACCCTTAACAAAAATAGAATCAAGTTCTTTACAGGGTACGTTACAATTATTAATTGTTTCGTGCCCCACTATTATATCTTCACCCACTTCCTTAGTAGAACTCTCTAGCCTTGCTGCTAGATTCACAGCATCTCCAATAGCTGAGTAATCAAATCTAGTTTCACTTCCCATATTACCTATAACAGCTTCCCCTGTATTAATACCAATACCTATCTCTATACCCAAGTCTGCATCAATCATATCTTGTTTTATTTTTAAAGCTGTTTGAATTGCTTTGGTTTCGTGTTGGTCGAGGTCTATAGGTGCATTAAATATAGCCATCATTGCATCTCCAATGTATTTATCTACCATACCACCGTACTCTTTAACTGCATTAGCTTGTATGGTTAGTGCCTTATTCATTATCTCTGTAACTTGTTCAGGTTCTAAAGTCTCTGACAAACTTGTAAAGCCTCTAACGTCTGTAAATAAAAACGTACAACGTCTTCTATCTCCGCCTAACTTCAGAAGCTCCGGATTATCTTGGAGTTGTTTGACTTGTCTTGGGTCAAGGTAGTGTTCAAACTGTTTCTTTATAAGCTGTCTAAGTTTGAATTGTGTTCTAAAGTTTAAATAAAATTGTAGGGTAGCAATAAGTGTCATACTTATCATACTCCAAGTAACATCTATCAGTATGTTATTTTGTATGACACTATATCCAAAGTAGCCAGTTCCTACCATTAAAGTACCAACTGATACAATACCTACGGTAATACCTAGTCGTGCTATCAAAAGAGCTGTTAGCAATCCACCGACCACTAATAATAATAGTTCAACAAACAACCTATAGTCTGGTACTTTTGGTGTATCTAAAAGAATGCTTTCAGCTAACGCTGCTTGTATCTTATGTGGTTCTAACAACCCTACTGGTGTTGCTACTTGAGGTGCAATACCTTTAGCTGTAAAACCAATAAACACAAATTTATTTAATACATCTAAATCTGTTAGGTTTGTTGTTGGTGTGTTAACCCAGCTCACCCACTTTCTTCCAAGACTATCTGTTGGGATGGGGGGTAGTCCTTTGACTCTTACCATTTCAATACCACTCTCATTAGTCTTTATTTGATAAGTCTGACCACCTCCTAAGATTTTTAAGACTTGAGTCCCAAATGAAGCTACCCACCCATTAGGAGTTTGTTGAAGTAAAGGAATTTGTCTGACTAATTTATCTACATCTACGGGCACCGAGATTGTACCCTGTGTTGCTGCTTGTTTTAGTATAGGAATATTTTCTAAAAATCCTTGAGCTTGTGGTATAGTAACATCGGGACCAAGTATAACTGTACCGTGTGTTTCAGGATATTTTTTGTTAGAAACTTCAGGCATTGCTATCACACTTGCAGAACTTTGTAAAGCTTTAGCAAATTCATCGTCACCTTTTAGTCTATCTTTATGTGGAAACAACATCACCCAGCCAACACCTAGTGCACCAGCTTCCATAACTCTATTGTGAATCTTTGCTAAGTCTTGACGAGGTAACGGATATCCCCCTCTTTCATCTAAGTCTTGTTCAGTAATGTCAAGGATTGTAAAGTAACCTGTAGGTTCTTGTTGTGGAACCAAAGCATCAAAAGTTTTAAGTCTTAATATTTCTAAAGGTGCTAAGTTAAATAGTAGTGGTAAAGTTAAAATACCTAACAGTCCTATTGCCCACTTCATATTAACTTCCTTGTGTAATTTTAATAATAGAATCTCCACCACCATTTATTTTTATAGTGTTAGAGATACCGTTTTGTATAAAGATAACCGTATATCCTTGACTAGAGTTTAACTCAACCTTTACAGATTGCTCAACTTGTCTTGTTAAACTAATCATCTCACCCTGTATCAACGTAATAATTTGTGTTGATGTATCTTGTCCATAAGCTGTTCCAACAACACGAGTGACTGTTTGCTGTTGATTTAAATCATCCTCATTAAGCTGGTCTAATTCATCAATCACTTTTAACATGTCTTCAAAGAAATTGACATCAAGAAAGTTTATATCTAACTCTGTAAACTCTAAATCATCTTCAGCTAAATAGTCTTGTTCAAGCTCATCAAACTCTAATAGGTCTACATCTAAAACATTAGACGTATCAGTGCTGGTGTCTTCGGTCAATTGTTTAGTTTGTTTTGGAGGATTGACAATTAACATATTATCAATCAAATCTAAGCTTAAGTCTAGAATAACTGGCTTAGTGGGGGATTGTTCGTACACATTGGTTACAGTAGATTCAAATGGTTTATTAAGAACAACCAAGCCCATTGCAGTCTCGACTGTTATTTCTCCACTTGAAGTTCCATCCAAATTAGGTAAGAGAATAACCAAAGACCTACCCAATTCATCTACCGTAATGGTAAAGTCTGTACCACGTATACCTATTGTAGCTGATTCAGTTCTTATGGTTATGTTCTCTTTTGCAACTTTACCAAGTTTACTTGTGACAAACCTTGCTGTACCCTTTGCAAAGTTAAGAGCCATTTTAGATTTCTTTGGGTCAGGGTCAAAGATGAACTCATCTATTAAAACTTGGGAATGCTCTGTAAGCCTTATAAGAGTATCATCTATAAAAGTAATACTCATACGACCATTAGATGTTTCTACGCTGTCATATGAGAGGATAGGAGCTTCTAGGGTGGCTTTCTGTGGTGTATCTCTAACCACCCTAGCAGAGCCTTTAAGCTCTGTAATATTTCCTATATTATCAGCAGCCCAAAGAGGTGCCACCATCATTTTGAATGACACACACAGTACCACCAGTACCTGTTGAATTAATTTGTAACCAATCACTTGCTAATGTACTCTGTTGTTGAATATTAAATGTCCTTGAATTGCCTGTCTGGTCTAAATAAAAATAACCTCCATCAGCTCCGTCTGCATCAAAGTTTATAGTATTAGAATCACCATCAACATCAACATAGTTAGTTGCTAAGTCGTAATCAATTTCAAAATCAAAGGTATTACTATCACCCTGTATAATCCAGTCTAAGTCTAAAGTACTTGCTAAGTCTGCTGTTGCTTGGTCATAAGTAAATGTATTACTACTACCAGAAACATCTATATTAAGATTACTTCCGTCAGCACCATATGTATTAGTAGGGTCTACTTGGATATTAAAAGTATTACTACTACCATCAAACTCAAAGTATCCTGTGAAGTTATCGGCTGTGATGTCTCCTAAAAACTTATTACTATCACCAATCTGATTGATGTCTAAAGTCATAGTTCCACCATCTAAATCTAAAGGTGTCATTGTTCCAGATATTGCACTAGTCCCTCCAATGATGTTACTAGAACCTAGTTGTTCTAAGTCAATATTTGCTGTGGCTCCAGTCTGGTCTACATAAATTTCATTATCGGCAATAGCCACCGTAGCCAATAATGCAGTTAAGTTAATTAATTTTTTCATATTTCCAATATCCCCTCTCGATACCGATTGTTATTATATTTAATACTCCTGTTTCTACAGCTCTTTGCAAAGCTATAGACACACTTTCGTTCTCTGTGAAGCCACCTTCAATTTCTACAAGCTCTGTACCCATTTCAATAAATCTAAATACATCTTGTGAAATACCAGCAGATAAAATATTTTTAGAGACTAACACCTCTGTTAATACTTCACCTGTAGATACAGATACCAACCTTAGTGATACGCTAACCGTATCTTCTCTGTATTGTTTGCTACTTCCAATACCTAAGTATCTGGCTCCAACACCACCACTTGTTATATTGGTGTCATAACTAACAACACCCCCTTGAATTAACAAACCTGCAAACAACAAAGGTTTGAGTTTTGTTTCTTCATCAAATTCTTGTCTTGTACTACGTATAAGCTGACGTTCTTTCGTTAAATCATCTAAGCCTACTCGTTCTACAACTTTAAAAAACTTTCCATTTGCTGCATGTTTTAAAGCTCTAATCAAATAGGCTTCTGGAGCTTGAGTTACTGCAGTACTAAACAACGCAAATGTGCTATTGCTTTTACGTTGTCCTGTTAAGTCTTTAAAACTGTTAGGATAAACTGCGACTGTAGGCTGTACTTGAGCTGCCGGTAAGTTTTTTAATTTTTCTGATTGTAGTTCTAAAATTTTAGAATCTTTAATAACAATGTTAGGTGCACCACCAGAAGTGAGCAACCCATCATATTTAAGTGTACAACTAGAAAGTAAAAGAACCGATAGGTAAAGTAATTTCTGTAGTATTCCCATCTGCATCTGTAATTGTTAATGTAATAAATTCACCATTAGTTTCATACTCAATGGTATTGCCTTCTAATTCTACGACTCCACTTGTGGCTGGTGTCTCACCGAATAAATTATCTACGAGCTGTCTTGATAGCTGGGCATAAATTCTTGATTCTAAATTTCGTATGAACCTTGCGAGAGTTGTGTTGTTTGCTTCTCGTTCCAGTTCTTCTTGATAAGCTTTTATCTCTGCTTTTATATCTTGTATTCTGTTTGCTTCTTGGTTCTCAATGGTTAAGTAATGGCTAGATGTATTGATACCGTTAAAGCTAGGACTTTTAAACTTGTGTACCATTTCATCAGCTATATTTTGTACCGAGTAAAATATACATAACAAAGACCAAAAGGTAATACAGAAATAACAATTCCTTGTAGACCTTTCGCTGCTGAATGTTGGTTTTAGTTTCATAATTTTAAAATGCGTAATTAAATCTAACACCTACTTCGTAGTTGTTTAAAACAACTGCAAACGAAATGCCATTTATTATCCATAAATCTCTTGTTCTTTTGTGGTCTACTTGTTTATCTAATAAGTAAAAAGCAAGTGAACTACTGACAAGTTTACCAACAATAATATTTTCTATTTTTGGTCGTTTACCAAATAAAGCATTGCCCTCTATCCAATTACAATTAGAAGTTTTTTGACACTGAATTAAGTCATATGTTTGCAAGGTGTCAATCGTTTGTAAAGTTACATACGAATACCAAAGTTTTTTATCAGTAGTATCCCAATCTTTAAAGTCTGCAAATATAGAAGTGCTGAATAATAAACATATTAAAAATTTCATTTAGTCCTTACGTTGATCTTTCTTTCCATCTGCTCTTGCGATTCTATCTATATCTGGTTTTAATCCCATAGCTGCTCTACACATTGCATCAATTCTAATCATATCGTTATCCATCTGACGGATACGATCAATAAGTGCAACAATCATACCATGTTGAGTATCTAATTTTTTGTGTATATCAGATATTAAAGATTTAAATAATATCCAAACCAAGTAACCTAGTCCCATAGCTGCTACTGCTGGAATGCCTATAGTTTCTACAGCACTTATCCAGTCATTAGCTCGGTCCATTATTTTGAAGGATTAAAATCTTTATTTGATTTTGAAGAGTTTGTGTATAAACCAAACCATGCAGCTCCTGCTCCCACAACAATAGAAATTAATCCGGACTGCTCAAAGGAAGGGTCTTCTAATCCCATAAACCAAAAAGTGGTATAGTATAATAAATACATATACACACTTAAAAAAGCTCTAGGAATAATTCTCCAGCTATCTACAGCTTGAGCAACAAAGATTAATTTTTGATAAGGGTTATCGTTCTTTTCATCTTCTAACTCTCTTATCCTATCTTTTAGTTCTGACTTCTCTTGTAGCAAAGCCATAAACTTATTAAGGTCTATCTCAACCTCATTTCTGTCCATATCTCCACTGAAGCCACTCATGCCCATGTTGTTATTCATTTTACCCTCTCTTATTTTTTAACTAGACTACCACCAAAGTACATACCAATAATGGCAGATACAAGGTTGGTATCTAGTTGCGTAATTACCAAGCCTTGGAAAGTTATCCATTGAAACACTTCTCTACCATCTGTAAAGAATAAAAAGCCCGGTTGAAATAGTGTGTATCCTACTGTTACATCTACATCTGGATAGTAAACAGCTACCAGTTTAGGTAGTATCACGATTGCAAAGATTGCAGACAAGGCAATGATACGTCTTGTCCACTGAAAGCCTTTGTCTTGTACGTTCCTTGCAGACTCTACAGCTTTGAGTTGAAACTCTCCCCTTGTAATCAACATCTTCTGCTCATCTTGTTTAGCCTTCATACGTTGAGACCAGAGACTTAACACACTACTAAGAAGTGTTGAGCCAAGCATTGTTATAATTTCAAATGGGAACATCATACACCTCTTCTAATAATTCTTCATAAAGTCTTCTAAAGTTTTCTAACTCCATAAAACTTAACCCTTGTCCAATCTGGTGCATTCTATAAATGTTATAGGCTATGCCTAATTGTTTCTCTGTGTAAAGTAGCATTAGTCTTGAAATAATTTTTTATCAATATATTCTTGAAAAATATTATTAGAAGCAGCAATTCTTTTTTCTAAATGTGGCTTACCGGGCTTTTCAAATATTTTCATAAAAGATTTAGTTGTATTTTCTATATTATCTTTATTTAAACTTTCAACAAGTTTTTTTCTTTCGTTATTATCTAACATTTTACCTTTAAAATTAGAGTAAGTATCTGTCCCTTGAATGACATCATTTACATATTCTATTTGACTATCTAAAGAATCTTGTTTATTATTATGCATTAAATAATCCTGATAATAATCATTCATAAAATCAAACTGAGCAATACCATAGCCTTTTTTAGGCTTACCAATATCAGCTTCTGTTTTTAATTTTTTAGTTACTCTATTTGTTACACCCTTATCAATATCCTCTTTAGTATATACCAAAGGTTTCCCTTCAAGTTCTCCTTGAACAATATCGTGCCTAAATGTATCACCTGACTCTACAGCAAAATTTCCTAACATACCTATTGCAGCTTCGGGTCGATATCCAAAATCATTAACAAATTTATTATATATATAATCTTTATTACTGATAGGATTTACCTCTTTATTATCAGTACTCCCACCTTTATCAAACCCTAACCTACTCATCTGCTCTTGTGTCTCTTCCCTAATTAAAGAAGATTGTAAAGATTGAGATTGCACAGCATAAGGTTGTCCGGTAAAGGGGTCTATTCTATTTTCAGGTTCGTTTTTTACATCACTAACATCTTGAGAAACACCCAAACCTTCAGCATAACCAACTCTACCACCCTTAGAAAAAGTACTACGAAAGCCTTCTAGTTTGTTAAATCTTTCGCTAAAACCCTCTAGTCTTTCTTCAGTCCCCGTAGCAATTTCAGCATATTTTTCAAAAGCTGCTCTATTTTTTTTATCTTGTTCTTTTGCTATTTCTTGTATCGGTGTATAAGGTTCAACGCCTGTATATCTTTTCAGTAAATTTTTAGTCCCTATAAAAGGTAACTTTCTAGCCCCTGTTTCCAACAAACCTCTGTTATATAAAGTTATACCAACAATATCGTTAAGAACTGGTCCACCTAGATTAGCAGTAGCTATTGCAGGGTTTTGACCATATGCTAATGCTTCTGTAAATCTAACACCATATTCTATGGGACCCAACAAGCCTACACGTTGATAAGCTTTTAAAGTATCTTTCCAAGAATCTTCACCTCTATCTATACGTTCTCTATTTTCTTCTGATGTTCTCCAGTAGTTAGTAGCTTTAGCAACATTAGTAGACATTGCAACAAAAGCAGCTACTTTAGGTGCGTTAGTTGCTGGATTATTAATTGTATCTCTTGCAAAGTTTTTTAAAATTGTATTTCCAAACACTGTAGGGTATCTTAAAAACTGTGTAAAAATATCTACTTTAGGATTAGTCATATAAGTAGGTACTCTAGCAGACTCTCTAGCGGTTGGTAAGATAATAGAGTTAGTAAATCTACCGGCTCCTCTGACTAACTGCTCATTATAAAAAGCATCGCTTTGTTTAGCTCCTGCATTTAACCATCTAATACCATCTTCAACATCTATTCCTAAATCAAATAATTCACTTCGTAAGTTTTGAATTTTTATTGGAGCTGTTTCACTTAGTATATCTGCACCATCCAATTTAAATTTATTAAGTTTTGTTAAGTTATTTCTTATTAAATCTTTACCGGTAGAAAAGGCTGCAAGTTGTACAGTTTTTGTCCAAGGTACAAGTAAGTTAAATCTATAAAATCTTCTTGCTTGTTTTTTTAAAAATTCATTTTGTAACCCTTCTCCAGATATTCGATTAGTAACATCTCCCATAGCTTCATCTACCGCTATAAATATACCGTTCATTTCCCGAACTATTTCATCAGGTGTCATGTTGTGTTTTTCTTTAAGAAGGCTTCCCATTTCTGTTGTAAATATTTTATTTCCTCTTGTTATAGCAGACTGCATACCCTTAATGTTTGAATTTAAAGGAGCTTTAGCTAAAGGTATCATAGCTTCTGTTACAGAAGAAAGAGTTGCAAGTGGCAAATACGCCATTGCATTTGCAAGTTTTGTAGTGTCGTAAATGCCTTGTATCAAACCACTATCAAAATAATCGACTTGTCCTGTTACAGATTTATAAAGGTCAATTATTCTTTTTTTATCTTTTCTCGTAAGTCCTTTTTTTCTAACTTTTTTTAGTTCTTGATTTATAGGATTAATGTATCTTTCGATAAACTGATTTTCATTAGACTTGCTAGTTTTACCCGGAAGTAAAAAAGATTTTTTATGCTCTATATTTTTAGCAGCACCCATATAATAATTTGTAGTTACTGGAACTAAGTCATTAGTTAAAAACTTTTCAAAATTATTATCTTTTAAATTTTTAAATGTTCTAGCTTGAGTAAGAAATATAGAGTGTGAAGCATACAGTTCATTTTGTTTATCTAACATCTCGTCTATAACATCATCTACATTCTTAGTAGTAATACCTTCTACATTTTCAGAAAGTAATAATTTTTTAAACCCTTCTGGGTCTTCTTCGATTGCTTGTCTGTTCCAAGAACGAGGAAAGTAATTTTCAATTCTAGGTGCTTCCAATCCAGCTTCTTCAGCTTCTTTTAAAATCTTATCATAAAACTTTCTTAAATTTAAAACTGTTGCTTTTACTTCATCACTAGCTCCCTCATCAGAAGCTCCTCTAAGTATTCTAATAACAGCTAACTCATTATCTTTAGTAATGTGTCCCGTCTTTCTAATAGGTTTGACTGCTGCATCAAAATCAAGCAAGAAGTTACCTCTAGTATTATTAAGGTCTTCAGAATAACTAAACCCTAATCTTCTGGTAGTTCGTTTGCCTATTTGTTTTGAAAATTCTTCACTAAATTTTTCACCTAATTCTTTTGCTTTAGGAGAAAACTCTGAAGTTGTTCTAAGTATTCTAGTTGGATTACCTACTGTATTAGCGAGTAAAGTATCTTTAGCTTTTCTAGCTTTAAACAGTAACTCACTACCTGCATCTTTTCTATATTCATCGTTTGTAAATAGTCTATTTAAATCTTCGTTATATAAACTATGTCTTTGTGCTAAGTTTCCAAATACGCCACCTGTAATAGCTCCAAGAGCTGCAGAACCTACAAGTTCTGGTGTAGAATATAATTTCCGTAAATCGACATTTATTTCTGTATTTTGTCTGAAGTGATTGTCAAGACCTGTCCAAGCTCCTACTTCAGCACCTGTAATAGCTGTAGCTTTTCGGATTTGTTTTTTACCAACATCTTGAAGTTTATTTTTTGCAATCGCTTTGGAGCCTTGTAAAGCTGCTGTAGTTATTCCTTGTCTTGCAGCTAATGAGGTTCCGCCTGTTATAGGCGTAAGTAAAGCTGCTGTTATAGCTGTAGGGTCTGTAACAATATCTAAGGTTGCATCTTTAATAAGTTCAGCATATTGTTTAAAGCTTCCCATGTCTGCATTATCAAACTTAGAACGAAGATAAGCATAGTCTTTTTTTTGTTGCTCAGTAAACTTGCCACTTTGCATGGCTCTGTTCATTCCTGAAAACAAATTAAAATCTGAATCTCTTAGATACTCAAATACATCATCAGATTTTTCACCAACAGATTCTAAAAACCTTTCTGAAGTTTTTTGAAACTCATCATCTTTTTCAAGATCGTCTAATGTATAACTATTAGAAAAACTAGAAAGACTTGATGAACCCCATGTATCGTTAATTACTCCCATAGAACTCTTTAAATGTTTAAGTCTTTATATAAATCGTTTATAAATTTTCTTCTAAAATATATTTTTTTAAATGGGTCATATTTTTTTTCGTCTTCTGTTATATAACCTGCATTCACTAACATGTCATTTGTTACTAAATCAATAGGGTCTGTTCTTCCCGGAGCTTGTTGAGTAACTCCACCAACTTTAGGCTTAACTTCTATAAATTTATTTAGAGTGTCTATATTAATATTATATTTAGAACTAATTTGAGTTTTACTTAAAGGTAGTACTGTTTTTTCTTCATTTTCAATTTCAGTGTTGTTTTTTATTGTAATTAAATTACGACTTGTTTCATAACCAAACTCTTTATTTAAATCTTTTATATATTCTTGTCTTTCATCTATAGTTAAATTCATAGAATCGGCTTTAATAAAAGTTAATGTATCGTTATAT
>Ga0208645_1003935_pt1 | contig 10738 bp, 22 predicted proteins | sample VirMetDEL_Sep_01_FD_184519 | JGI IMG/M metagenome (GOLD analysis project Ga0208645, IMG submission 184519) | Aqueous microbial communities from the Delaware River and Bay under freshwater to marine salinity gradient to study organic matter... | ecosystem: Environmental > Aquatic > Marine >...
AAAAGTCTTGCAATCTCTGAATCACTCGATATGGTGGCCCTGTCTCGGCGGATGTCGCTACCGGCTCACCGGAAAGCCCCAAAGAGACCCCTCGCAGAGGTTAGAGGGTTATGGGTACTAGTACGGGCCAGCGGCAATCCAAAAGCCCCGAACGCCAAACTAAGCAACACGGGTCAGAGGTTGCAGAGGGTAATCCGCCTTCGACACTGGTAACGGTTTACCATAGCCTGTTAGACGTTCAACGGATCAACTAGGGATTGCACTAGTCCAGAGAGCCATCCGACAGAGGGTAAACCAGCGCTCATCGCGGGCGTCCAGTGAGATACTCCTACCGCTCCGCTTGAGCGCATCGGGAACCGCAACGGGCAGACAATCCACACGGTAACCACTCGCGCAACCCTACCGCAACGGGCAGACAATCCACGCAACTGGGAAGATGGCGGGGTGCGTAGGGTATCGCCAAAGGACACAACGTTGTGTCTTTTGTTGATACTCTACAACAACACGGAGCATTTGAAATGCTGATTGAAATACTCGAAGCGTTATCTATTGTTTTACCGTTTATATCAATTCCGTTTTTACTGGTTTGGGGGAGGTAATCACAATGCGACAGAAATACGACAGCACTATGTACCAAACAATCACGCAGTACCGCGAGAACGGTTGCTGCACAGTGGTTGCATTGGCTTGCACAATGGATTGGTCGTTCGGCAAAGCGCACCGACACATGGCAAAACACGGACGCAAGAATCGTTGTGGGATGCGGATGTCGGTCTGGTTGCCAGCGCTGCGCGAAGCGGCTGAAAAAGAGGGCAAAACGATCACACACGTTGACTTTGCAACGGGCATGACGATTAACCGGTTTGCCAAAACTTACCGCAAAGGTACTTTTTACGTCAGAGTCAACAAACATGCGCTCGCAATTGTTGACGGAGTAATGCAAGATTGGACTGCAAACACGGCAGGACGCCGAAAAATCTTAAACTGCTTTAGAATCGAGGGCTAAACAATGGACGCAGAAACAAAGTTAAGACTAATCAACGAACAGATCGACCGATACCTAACCCAGATGCGCGCATTTGCTAGGGAAGACAAGGAGGAGGCGAAACGATACAGACAAAAAGACCTTCACGAGATGGCAGAATGGAAAGAGGGCCGATACGCCGGTTACCAACACGCCGCGAACGCCCTTGTTAACCGTCTACAAATGATCGATGATCGTTTCCAACTTTGAAGCCTACTGATGAGCATTGCGGGAGCAAGCGAAACGCACTGGAGGGTGCGTCTAGATAACCAACAATCTGGGAGGATTGACGATGTGTAAACAAACAGGGCGTACAGTTGTAGCGCCAACCAAGAAAGGCGCGAGGGTTTGGCTACAGGGACTAGAGTCTCTGGGCTGGGCTGGTGGTGCACGGTACAACGTAGAGTTTCACGACGGCTTTGTCACACTGTCACGATGTGCAGACGGTAAGCGCAAAGTCACGCCAAGCAAAGGTGGTGTGATTGACCTTGAGTCCAAGAAAATTGCACAGGTGTTTGAAGGTTGCACAGAGGTTGCGTACCATGTAAACTCCGACACCATCAACGTATTTAAACTGACCTTGGAGGGTTAAACCATGAAACTTAGAAACGTAGGCAGTAACATGACAGAGATCACAACCGAAAAGGGGCAGATCCTGTTTTCTTACGAGACACCCGTAGCGGCGCTGTTGGCTGATGCTGACAACGGCGACACAGTTGTAAAGACCAGCACCAAGTGGAGTCAAACCACGAGCCGACACATCAACAAGTGGCTCGACGGTTTAACAGCAGTTGAGCGCCCTCAAGCGTTCTTTGATAACCTAGTGTAAACGGAGAGTAAAACTATGGAAAATGTAACACGTAAGAAAATCCTGGGCCGTTCGTTCATCATTCGTAAGCGTACGCGAGACAGTAAGCCGTTCAGCTACACCCGTGGGGCTTGCTTCCACATCGTGAACGCTGGATACTGGTACTTTAGCGTCAGCGTACGCAAGCCACAGCGAAAGGTAAACATTTCAATCAGCGACAAGTAAGGGGGTTGCGTTAGTGGTGAACCTAGGGTACGCTCTGGGTTCACTGCTAAAACAATCAACCAACAGAGGGTAGAACCATGACAATTGACTTTTTTGACTTGGATATAGTTGAGCCGTTCATCGGTGCAGACGGCACAGATTACGAGGGTTTGAGCGCTCGCATTATCCGTAACGATAACGAGAAGTACCCTTACCGTGTGCATTTTTACGATAACGGGGATGAGATTGAGGCCTTCAAATGCTTTTGCCCCAATCTACTTAACGCCATGAACGCGGCGAAAGGATTTACAACAGGCAACGGGAGAATCATCTAATGGAAACAGTATTTGTAGTGCAGGGTTACGACTTTGGCGGCAACTCAAGAATCCTGGTTTTCAGGTATCTTGAGGACGCCAAGCGAGAGAAGTTTGAGATGGAAAAAGAATTTGAATTTGTAGACCTTGACGAGATGGAGGTACTCGACAGATGAATCCAACAGTATTGTTTCTGTTCAATCACAGTCACTACGCCATGCTCCCGTGGTTGCAGAGCGAGCGTTACAACGTGGTGACTGTAGATTACGAAGACACAGACCACTCCGGTCACCACTTAATGCAGACGCACGGCTACGGGTTTTTCAGGCTGAACATTGACCTAAGCAGGACTGACGCAAAGCAAGCAGTAGACAACAATCTGTCTGCGCTTGGCTTTCGTTCACCCAGCATCGTGATTTCGTTTGCCCCATGTACTGATCTGGCTGTGTCTGGTGCTGCTCACTTTGAGCGTAAGCGACAGGCAGACCCAGATTTTCAGACCAAGGCGGTACGCATGGCGAGACTTGCGGAGCAGTGGGGAGTACCGTACGCAGTAGAGAACCCCGTGAGCGTGTTGTCTACACTGTGGCGTAAGCCCGACTTCACGTTCCACCCGTGCGACTTTGCGAACTACTGTCCTGACGGCCCACACCCAGAGTTTCCCGATGTGATACCAGAGAAAGATAGGTACAACAAAAAGACTTGCTTGTGGACGGGTAACGGGTTTATACTACCGCAGAAATCAGGACTACCAGCGCTGGCTCACGATAATCCTGGTCACGTTAAGCTAGGCGGTAAATCAGCACGTACCAAGTACATCAGAAGTTTAACACCACGGGGGTTTGCAATGGCTGTGTACCTCCACAACTTTGATACAGTAGACAGAGGGATTGACTAATGTGCGAGAATGAAATAACGTGGTTATGGGGTTTCGGTTGCCTAGTGGTAACCGCATGGTTAATATTCAGCGAAGAGGTAAAGCACAAATGAACGAGGATGACGTTTACAGCGACTACAGCCACTACTGCGACGGCACTGGTCCGTACAAGCGACTAACAGAAATAGAGTACACCCATATTTGTGACGGGTGTTACGAGATCGTCGATAGTGTTGACACTGATACTGGCTTGTGCGAGAACTGCGAGTACGAACGCAATCAAGAGCAGTACTACAAACACGGGATAGGGGAAGAGCCATGGTAGAAGTGGATCCACAGTACGAGATAATGGTGTCTGATATGGCAGAGTGGGCGCACTGGTCTGCTAGTGTGCACGAAGGCGACAACAGCAAGCTGGAGGACCACTACGCTTACTACCGTAAGTGGTCTTACACCAAGCTGGAAAGTGAATGGGAAGGTTTCTTCGGGAGGGACTACAGCAATGCGATGTAAAGCGTGTAACGTCATACTAGATGACGCAGAGAGAGTAAAGAAAGACATCACCGGATCTTACTACGACCTATGTACAGACTGTTTGACAGTATCTATAGCTACCCACTGGGAACTAGAGAACATGGAGTCAAGCGTTTATCCTGGTTCTTTTACACAAGATGATGTCTTGCAACTACAACGAGAGTATGATAACATATACTTAAGTATTACTAATGAAGATTAACTTAAGTATTAAACTAAAGAGTTAAACTAATGAATATTACTAAAGAAGAAACTAATGTTGACCTCTTTGTGGTATCATCTGGACTGCTGGAATGTGCAGTCGTAGGCGAGGAGGCCTCTAGATTGCTCTGTAAGCGCATTGAACTGCTTGACCCGTGGCGAGGTATACCCTTTGTCAAGCAGCTCTCTGTGAGCCATACAGAAGCTCTCAGGACTATGCAGGAAATTGCAGTCAAGAGTACACTAGATGCCGTCAAGCGTGAATCAAACAAGAAATAGGGTTGCAATTAGAGGAGGGGTGTGGTATACTATAGGTGTACTTTCGGGTACAGTTAATGTTAACTAACGAGGATTATCTCATTATGTCAAGTCAAGTTATCGAAGGTGTAGTAAACTTTAGCAACGTCACTAAGCACGACGTATTCAACGGTCAGGACACTGGTACGTTCAGTATGACCATCACCATGTCAGAAGATGACGCAAACACACTGTCGGCACAGGGTGTTAAGATCAAGGATTACGAGGGCAACAAGCAACGTAAGTTTAAGTCCAAGTACTCCATCAGTATGTACACTGCTGACGGCGACAGGTTTGACGGGGAAGTACCGTACAACTCCCGTGTCCGTCTGAAGTTTAAGACGGGTCCAGCGCACCCTGTTCACGGTACTCCTACGTACCTTGAAGCAGTCAAGGTGCTGGAGTTAGCAGAGGTTGCGGAAGACAACGTAGACTTCTGATATGACTGCATCATTCCTACACCACGAGGCGTGTCCTACGTGTGGGAGCAAAGACAACGTGGCGGTTTACTCTGACGGTGGCCGCCACTGTTTTTCTCCTGGCTGTGGATACCACGTTAACGGAGAGACAGGGGAGGAGACTAAGAAACTCTCTGCGCTCTCAATGGGTGGTGTTGTGGCTGACATTTCCAACAGGCGAATCTCAAAGAACACAGTGTCACACTACCAAGTGACGGTTCACTTTGCTCCTGACGGAACTATCGCTTCACACTACTACCCCTACTACGATCGCGACACAGGCGAACTGGTAGGTGCAAAACAAAGAGTGGTAAAGGGTAAGCAGTTTATCTGCTCCGGTAACATGACCAACGTAGGTCTGTTCGGACAGAAGCACTGTCGAGGTACGGGTAAGTACGTCACGATCACAGAGGGAGAGCTTGATGCGCTGTCTGTGTACGAGATGTTCGGACAGAAGTACGACGTAGTTAGTTTACGCAACGGTGCGTCCAGCGCTGCCAAGGAAATCAAGCAGAACCTAGAGTGGCTTGAAGGCTACGACAACGTGGTCATCTGCTTCGATCAAGACAAGGCAGGCGAGATAGCACTAGAGCAAGTCAAGGATCTGTTCAGTCCTAACAAGCTGAAGATATGTAAGCTGCCCCTGAAGGACGCCAGCGAAATGCTGATAGCCAACAGGGTACAGGACTTTGTTCAGGCTTGGTGGGACGCAAAGGTGTACCGACCTGACGGCATCGTAGCAGGGACGGATACGTGGGAAGCACTGGTAAACAAGAGACAGGTACAGAGTGTACCGTACCCGTGGGATGGGTTAAATGAAATCACGAGAGGACACAGACCGTACGAACTGGTCACTATCACCAGCGGTAGTGGTATGGGAAAGTCCCAGTTTATCAGAGAGCTTGAGTACGATTTGCTCCAACGCACAGACGCCAACATCGGTGTACTTGCACTGGAGGAAGACGTCGCAACAACATCTCTGGGAATTATGTCGGTGGCATCATCTAGGCGACTACACTTGGAGGAAGACACGCCTGTTGATGAGCTTAGGCCTTACTGGGAAGCAACGATGGGTTCTGGACGTTACTACCTGTTTGATCACTGGGGGTCAACGTCTGCCGACGAACTTCTTTCAAGAGTACGGCACATGGCAAAGGCCTGCGACTGTCGATACATCATCCTCGACCACCTGTCCATCGTGGTTTCTTCTCAAGAGAACGGGGACGAACGGAAAGCCATAGACGAGATTATGACCAAGCTACGCACACTGGTGGCAGAGACGGGGATTACACTTTTCCTGGTGTCTCACCTGAAGCGTACCTCTGGGACAGCACACGAGGACGGAGGCCGAATCAGCCTACAGGACTTACGTGGTAGCCAGAGCATTGCACAGTTGTCAGACATCGTGATCGGCATGGAGCGTAACCAGCAACACGAGGACGAAGACGTAAGGAACACTACGTGCGTCAGGATTCTCAAGAACCGTTACGCAGGAGAGACAGGACCAGCGTGTTGGCTACGGTACGACAAGTTTACCGGACGCATACACGAGTGTGCTAACCCTAACCCACCGGAGACAGAGTTTTGAACCTAGTCTTTTGTGACATAGAAACTGACGGTCTGGACGCCACAACTATCTGGTGTGCCGTGTGCCGCAACAACGGAGTATCGGAGGTAATATGTAATGAACAAGACTTCAAAGCGTATGTATCGGATCGTCCGAACGCAAGTTGGGTTTTCCACAATGGAATCGGTTTCGACGTACCTGTTCTGGACCGCCTTTGGAACGTTAGTTTTGACCGTAGTAGGATCGTTGATACACTTGTCCTCTCTAGGTTAGCCGACCCAAGCCGGTCAGGTGGTCACTCTCTGCGGAACTGGGGCAACACGCTTGGGTTCGCAAAGGGAGATCACAACGACTGGTCCCAGCTTACTCCCGAGATGATCGACTACTGCTTGCGTGACGTAGAGTTAACCGAAGCTGTGTACAACAAACTCAAGGTAGAGCTAGACGGATTCAAGCAGGAGAGCGTTGACCTTGAGCATCAGGTGCAGTGGCTAATGCAACAGCAAGAGGACAACGGATGGCTACTCGATCAGCGTCTGTGTCACCTGCTCGTTGCTAAGTTTAAGGAGCGCATGAATGAAATTGAATCGGATCTTCAGGCGGTTTTCCCGCCGGTTGTTGAGGAGCGATACTCAGAGAAAACTGGTAAACGGCTTAAGGATAAGGTCACTGTATTCAATGTTGGTTCAAGACAGCAAGTGGCCGACAGGCTTACAGCTAAGGGCGCAGTATGGTCGGCAGTCACTACGACGGGCAAACCTGTTGTTGATGAGAAGACGCTTAAAGAGAATCATCATGTTCCCGAAGCGCAACAAGTACTGGAATACCTGTTACTCCAGAAGCGACACTCCCAAGTAAAATCCTGGTTAGAACACGTAAAGGAAGACGGCAGGGTACACGGGCGAGTCATCAGCAACGGTGCTGTTACTGGCAGAATGACACACCAGAACCCAAACATGGCACAAGTTCCTTCATCTAGTTCCCAGTACGGTGAAGAGTGTCGAAGGTGCTGGACTGTACCGGACGGTTACAAGTTAGTCGGTGCAGACGCCAGTGGATTGGAACTACGGATGCTCGCACACTACATGGGCGACGAGGAGTTTACAGATGTCTTACTTAGAGAAGACATTCACACCAGAAATCAACTGGCTGCTGGACTTGCAACAAGGGCTCAGGCAAAAACTTTCATCTATGCTTTCCTTTACGGAGCAGGAGATGCCAAGATCGGAAGCATCGTCGGAGGATCTGCTAAAGATGGCAACCAGCTTAGGACACGCTTTCTACGAAACACACCTACTCTTGAAACTTTACGAGACAGAGTTGGACAGGCTGCTAGGAAAGGTTACCTCGTCGGACTCGACGGAAGAAAGCTCTGGGTCCGATCAGAACACAGTGCATTAAACACGTTGCTTCAAGCGGCTGGTGCGGTTGTAATGAAGAAAGCTCTTGTTCTTCTGAACCTTCACGCGACGGAGCACAACATCAACTTCAAGTTCATAGGCAATATACATGACGAGATACAATCGGAGGTGGCTACAAAACAAGCAGAGAAGTTCGGCTGGCTCGCAGTCGAGTGCATCAAGGCGGCTGGCATTTCATTTTCACTCCGCTGTCCGCTCGACGGAGAATATCAAATCGGAAACACTTGGTCGGAGACACACTGATATGGAAAACTACGATATGTTTGACAACGAAGTTGAAACAGATAACACTGTAGAGATGAACAGGTCACGCAAGGGAGACTTAGCTGAACACAAAGCAGTCACTTGGCTGTGGGAGCAAGGGTACGAGGTGTTCCGTAACTGTGGCTGTAGTGGTCCCATTGACATAGTGGCGTACAAAGACGGAGAGTGTACTTTAATCGACGTTAAAACTACACAGAAAGATTACCGACCAAACAAAGGAGATTGGCGAATAGGAGAAAAGAGAACAGACGAACAGAAAGCAAACAAAATCGTGTTCTTGTCCTACAACCCAGAGTCAGGCAACTTCTATTGGATCAACCATAGGGATTAACATGGAAATTTACTCGCTAGTAAACGACATCTACAAAACTGTTTCAACTAAAGAACCAGCAGAGGGTGTCGATCTGTACGACGAAATTGATCGCTTTGGTGAGAACTGTAAGCGGCTGATGACAAACTTGTTCACAGAGAAACGTGACGGACGTACGATTAGAATGTCAAACATCGGGCGTGATGACCGTTACTTGTGGAACGTGGTTAATAATCCTGGAGTCGCAGAAGAACTGACGCCTAACACACACGTTAAGTTTATGTACGGACATCTGATAGAAGAACTGCTGTTGTTCTTGACTAGACTAGCAGGACACGAGGTTACTGATGAACAGAAGAAGTGCGAAGTCAACGGTGTTACGGGCAGCATGGACTGCAAAATTGACGGTGTTGTCACTGATGTTAAGAGTGTGTCCACTTTTGGGTTTAAGAAATTCAAGGACGGAAGTCTGGCTTATGATGATCCGTTTGGATACGTTGCTCAGATTAAAGGGTACGGATATTCCGAAGGTGAAACTAAGTTCGGATGGCTTGCGATGGACAAGCAGAACGGACACTTAACTTACCTGATGTACGACTCTTCCGACACGCAAGCCCCTGTTCACGAGAAGATAGGGTACGACGTAGGCGAAAGGATTGACCGTATCAAAGAGGTTGTTCAACAAGAGGAGCCGCCGAAGCACTGCTACGAACCAGTAGCTGACGGCAAAAGCGGTAACATGAAACTGGCAGTCGGTTGCTCTTACTGCCCTTACAAGAAAGTTTGTTGGCCTGACGTTCGAGGATTTGCCTACGCTAACGGCCCACGTTACTTAGTGGAGGTGGCTAATGAACCGCAAGTCCCAGAAATCGAAATTAGGTAGAAACTAAAATGAAGGTGTGTTCTTTGTACAAGAATTGGTTTTCTGCTGAAGATTGTGATTACATTACAAGGTACGCAGATAAAATTTTAGATGTAAAGGAAGCTACTGTTGGTCGCGACAAAAAAGAAACGATACATAAAACACGGAAGAGCCAAACTGGATTTATAACCAAAAATGGTTTGGCAAATTCAGAGTTGTGGTACTTTGTTTCGTCTAAATTGGTAGACATAATTACAGACGCAAATAAAAAAGTGTACGGGTTTTCTATCTCAGGGATTGACGCTATTCAGTACACTGTTTACAGCAACGCTGGCGATCATTACTCGTGGCACACTGACACTTTCTTTGATCAAAGCCCTTTCCAAAGAAAGTTAAGTGTGACTCTGCAGTTAACAGACCCAAGCACGTACAAAGGTGGTGATTTTGAATTACTTCAAAGGCACGAGTACAGTCTCGAAGAGTTAAGACAAAAAGGTAACGTCTTAGTTTTTCCGTCTTTTCTCTCCCACAGAGTTACCCCTGTTATTGAAGGGGAAAGAAAAAGTATTGTTGCTTGGTTCGATGGGAGAAGGTTTCAATAATGCGCCGTAAAAAGAAAAACATAGGTAAATACAGATCAGGGTTTGAAAAAGATGTCGGGCAACAGCTACAACCATTTGGTTTTAAGTACGAGCCGTGCCAAGTTCCGTACAGGATTGAACGAAAGTACACACCAGATTTCGTGTACGAACAAGGAGGAGTCACGTACTACATTGAGTGCAAAGGGTACTTCAGGGCAGGAGATACACAAAAATACCGATCAGTTAAAAACTGCTTGGGCGAAAACCAGGAGTTAATCTTTGTGTTGATGAACGAAAACCAGAGAGTAAACAGAGGGAGTAAACTTACTATGGCTGGTTGGTGTGACAAACACGAGATTTTGTGGTACAATATAGATACGTTACAGGAGTTAGTCAGCTATGTCTCTGACACTAGAAGAAATTAAAGAACGGCTGCTTCATCTTTACGACCCAGATGATTTGATAGAGGCGTTACAGATTTCAGCAGAGGATATACTTGACAGGTTTGAGGATAAACTCCTACGAAAGCTAGACAATTTTCAAGAAGAGTTGGAGGAAATGAATGAGTATTGATAACGCTACGCCTGAAGAGTGGGACAGAGTTAGAACTGTCAGCGGAAAACTGTACCACCCACAGGATAAACACAACTCTGTGACACAGCCCGATCACTACAACAGGGGAGCGATAGAAGCCATCGAAGCAATCAAGGCGTCCATGCACCCGCAGGAATACAAGGGGTATCTCAAGGGCAACTGCCTGAAGTACCTTTGGAGGTACGAGTACAAGAACGGCGTAGAGGATCTCAAGAAAGCACAGGTCTACTTAGGCTGGTTAATCAAGGAGGTAGGCCCGTGAAAGTAGTAGAAGGTAAGTTTGGTAACAAAGATCAAGAGAAGGACGAAATCACAACATCAGAGTTTCTGTCTGCGTTTGTAGTCAAAGCACTAAAACACGAGGAAGAGGGACGAAAGGTAAAGGTAGCTGTCATCATGTACGAAGACGGTGAGATGTTTGA
>Ga0208645_1003938_pt1 | contig 10735 bp, 13 predicted proteins | sample VirMetDEL_Sep_01_FD_184519 | JGI IMG/M metagenome (GOLD analysis project Ga0208645, IMG submission 184519) | Aqueous microbial communities from the Delaware River and Bay under freshwater to marine salinity gradient to study organic matter... | ecosystem: Environmental > Aquatic > Marine >...
TGTTTCATAGATTTGTTCCTTTCTTATACTGACTTCTAAATTCACACCATGTCATCCAAGCAGTAATTCCCTTCCCCCTAATAATCAATTTACCTGCCGGAGACTTCCTTACCTCATACCCTTCCCTCTCTATCATTTCACTAATGCTTAATCTGTATGTGACTCCCATGATTATTTATTCCTTATCTTATTTGTTATTTGTGTGAGGAACCGAGCTAGACCCGCCCTCAAGAAAACTTCATCAAATGCTCTTATCATCATCCTTGTTTTTTTCTGTAGTCCTATTCTCTCGGTGCGGTTGTAAATAGTTCCATGTGCTGCTTGTCGCCTTCGGTCCCAAGGACAAACAGATGCCCTTCCTAAGCAGTACTGATATTGATTCTTTTCTCCATCAAACTTGCCCCCTCTTCTCTCATATAGATTGAGTGCTAAAGTCTGGAGCAATGCATCAAAGAAAGTCATCACCGGTTTTCCATCTGCTGCTTTAAGTTCTACATAGTGCAGATAACAAAGCCTCCGGAGTGGGTCCTCTTTTCTTGGTGATGCATAGCTGACCATCCACTCATTGAACATCTTTTCAGCCGGTCCCAACCTACAAGTGCCAACGATTGCAAACCTCGCTTTCTCTAGTTCCCAAGTTAGCTTCGGCTTCGGATTAGTCGGTGATCCATGCGTTAACATATGTTTTTTACATGGGGGACAAAGTGCAGCAATCGGATCAACTGCCACACCTGTCACCCCACAACCTTTACATCCTGCCATTGATCTACGCATGAAGTAGTCCTGTCTATCAGAGGCTAACATCTCTCAGGTCCTAACTTTACAATCAACAGATTCATTAAAGGATTCGATAATCGTTATATTAGCTACTGCTATAACTACAGATCATCGTGATAAGACTTAGAAGTGTTAGTCCTATTGCTACTAATATAATACAATCTAGTAAGATAAGTATAATGGGATCACCCCCTGACTCACCCCCCTGTACATTCTCTTTAGCTTTCATACTTAAAACTGAGCTAAGTTAGAGACATCAATCTCTTCATCCTGATCTTCTGGTGGGAATGGAGACTTAGGGTTCTGATAGTAACCGGTGGTAGTCATGTACTTTCCAGATGCAATAAGTTCGTCATGCTTCTCCTGTGATATTTGAACTAATGGAATAGACTGATTTGGTGCCATCTTTGGTCTTAGTGGATCATCTTCCACCACCTGCTTAGGCTTTTCTTCAAGTGCCGGTTGGTCCGATTCATTCATCAGCCCCAATGGCTTAGTCACCAATGTATCTAAATCGAAGTTGTATGTATTAAGCAGCTGCCTTGGGACCATCATATCAATAGCCATTAGCACCTGCTCAAAACAATCTAACCTTCCCTTGATCCCATGCTTTGAACTCTCGCCTTTTTTCTCAGATTGCAGCCTAGATGAATCAAGTTCTTTTGCACATTCACTAAGCGGACTAAAGCGTGCAGTCCTATTGACTTTCATGACCTCGGTAAAGATGTCCTCAAAGCCTTCGGTGTACCAATGGAACATATCTCTAATGACTGCCCCATGTGGTGGATTATCCATTCTTAACGCCCTAGTTGTTTGGGTCTTAGTGATGAAGTTTTTACAGATGAACAAACCTTGCCCATAGTGTACCCAGAAGTGCTTAAGTTCCTGAGCTATCTCATCCATGCTTTCCGGCATTACTTCTTTATTATTTGTATTATGACTAGCGGTGTAGTGGTCCAGATAGGCAATGCCGGCAAAGTCAGCTAGGTCCAGATACATATAGATATGGAGTAACTGCCCCCACCCCTTCATCTTTTTAAAATGGATATTGCTAGTCCATAATTCTCGGTCAACGAATCTACTTTTCTTATTACTCATGATTTTCTGTAAGTTTATTAATTAATACTACTTCCACATCATTGTGGTCATACGCCTGTTAACAGACTGATTTGGAGCGATTGCTAACCACTCATCTACCGGAACAAACTTGCCCCACTCTCCATACATAGTTCCCTCCTCATACTTGAAGCGGTCATGCAGATTGAGTTTGTAAGCAATGCGGTTCTCCCTGCAGTAGATCAAATACCAAGGCGTGCAGCCCATATCTCTTGATCTCTTTAGCAGTATTGAACTCTTCCGGTCTTCTACAAACCAAGTCGGATAGTACTCGCTCCTGACTTTTACTTCAGCAAGTACCTTCGTTCCTTCAGCATCAAAGAATTTAATGTCATACCTTTCCTCATTTGGAGTAACCTTGTATTGAACTCCGGCTTTCTTAGCCCAAATGTTGGCGACAAATGCTTCTTGGATGCGGTCCCTCTTTCGGTCCCAGATCATAGCAGTATCTCCTAAGCCAAGGTTGGCATTTGTTCATTGATGAATTTGTGCAGATCGCACTTCCGGAAGAACAATTCACCCTTCGGTGTAAGTCTCCTAGCAATCATTCGCACTCTAGCCTTATTCCTTACCCACGCTTGCAAAGTCCTTCGCTCTATTTCAAGCATCTTTGCAGCATATCCTGATGGAATAAGTTCCTGTGAATTAGTGGGAAGCTCAAGGTAAGTCTTTAAGCGTTCCTCATTTATCGGTTCTATAGCTTTTCTAGCCATCTGTCTGTTCTCCTATATGCCAACAAACTCAAAGCCCCAGAGGGCTAAGAGAGATTAATATTTAACTGTTAGATATAGTCTCAACTCATGAACACTGATTTAAGAGATGTGGCAGTCCCCTAAGGCGATTCAAGGTCTATGACAGCAGATGCACGGTGTATTTTTTCCCACCGGAGAGCTCGGGTCAGTCTTTCGCAACATGACTTAATATAACTATCGGGTATCAATGCGGATTCACCAAGAAAAAAATGCAATTAATGCACAAAAAAGCCCTACGCTCTCCACCGAGTCAGAGAACGCAGGGCAACTTACAGAAGGAGATCAACCGGCAAACTTAACTAGCTTTTCATCAGAGTTCATAGGAGTGATGCTAAAAAATTCTACTGCTTCCTCTTCGGTCTTCTCAGAGTTCTGATAGTGTTCTCTAAAGACCTGCTCAGAGTTACCAAGGCGACTAGAAGTATCTGCTGCACTATATCCACCCTCGTACAGGTAAGTTCCGCAGCTATGCCTACCAATATCACTAAAGGGTCTCTTCTGGATCAGCGTAGCATCTTCATTATAAAGACCGGCTAAGACTAGGACCTTATCCCTTTTGTTATAGAATGTTCTGTCTGTGTTACCATCAGCACCTTTAGCGAAAGGAAAGAGCGGTTTGGTCCTGTCACAAATCTTAAACCATTCAATGGTAGCAGGGAACTTCTTCAATGCGATCTTCCTAGCTTTCTTACTTCTTGCAGTACTATCGGATGGGATCAGGACAAAAGGATTAGCAGTATCTATCTTAATGTGGTCCCAAGTTATCCTGTGCAGCTCCACCGGTCTTAATCCGCAGAATACATGAAGAATAAAGAATGGAAGTAGATTGTATTCCTGATCTGTACTCTGTGCTGCGTACATCAACTGCTTTGCTTCTTCTGGAGATAGTACCCTGACAGATTCATCCTTCTGCAATCCCTTAACCTTGGTCAATCCATCATGTAGAGGCTGCTCCTTTAAATACTCCTTTTCCTTACACCAATTAAATAGACGCTTAGCCTTGGTGTAGTAGTTATGCAAAGTTCTCGGTTCCCTCTTTTCCTTATCAGCAATACTCCGGATATGTTCAGCAACTTTCCTAGCTACATCCGGCTGCTGAATTTCTGTAACAGGATTCAAAAGGAATGGATCAAGTAGTTTTTTAAGTATTCTGTAACCTCCATAGGTCCGGCTACTATTATGCTTCTTTTCAGCATCTCTTTTTAACTCATCAAGGAATTCCTCAATGCAGCTAATGATAGTCTTTGTTACATCTACCTGCGGTCTATGCTTAATATAGCTCTTAACAATATCCAGAATACTAATGTCTGTTATACCTGCTTCCTGTAGCTCAGAAGTTGCCTGTTTATACATGATCTTCTGGTCCGGAGTCATAGACAGATCGACGTTACGCCTCTCCCTCTGGACATAGTTATCAAAGTCATAAGCTGCGTCCTTAGTGTTAAATGTGGTCCTAGCTTGGATTAGTTTTCCATTAGCTGCTTTAGTGGGTCTCGGATCGAGTACAGGCGGTACATCACCCCTATAATCAACTTGCCACTTACCGGTTTTAAGTTTTGATATGTGATCTCTGTTCATTGTCATTCTATTGGTTTGAAGTCTGTAAGATAGCTTCAACCTTGGCGAAAATTTGGCGAAAATCAAGCAAAGATGTTTAACTAAATTTAAACCTGAATGCTCTGTGCATACTTAAGTAGCTGATTAATAACTACTTGGAAATGTGAAGGAAGGATGCTAGAGTGGTCGAATAGGGCGGTCTTGAAAATGGCTAAGAAAGTAATCTCGCCCTACTGCCCCACCCTCACTAACTAACAGGCTTTCCTGCTTACCTACTAGGATTCCGAGTGATCAGGTGATTATCTAGCTCGCTATAGAAAGGAATAAAAACCTTTTAATAATAAATAGATGTTGGCGAAAACTTGGCGAAAATTTAGTGGGTAGCCGAGGGGTAAAATTCTACGCTGCGTATAATTGTAACCTCTTCAGATTTTTTCAGCTATTCGTAAGTGATTACACCTGTCTTCTGATTGAAAACAACTTTTTCATTATTTGGAGAGGTCCCTATTCTTAAACGCTCAGATCGCCGAGATTTTCTTTTGGCTTTTTCCGCATTGCACTTGTGTTCTTTAGGATCGTTGTAAAGACTCAAAATAGCCGAGATGAGCCAAAAGAGAGAAAGAAAGAAAAGAAAAATCATCCAATCAGCGTTATCTGATTCTTGACCAACAAGATAAGTGCATCCTATTGGAGCCAAAGCCATTGCCCACCCAACCAACCACTCAAAACTTCCTTTTTTACATATAAGTTCGGAGTCTGAATAAAACTGCATTTCATAATCAGTGGCGTCTTCGAAACTTCTGTTTATGTCCTCAAATCTAGACATTATTTTACCGCAAGTATTGCAGTGAATGTTAGTTGTGGATTTATTGGCTACAAAAGTAGGGTCAGGTCCATTTGGGTTATCTAAAGAGACTGCTCCCCTTATAGAGTTTGTTGTATTTACGCTAAACTCTGTGTGTTTCCAGCAAGAATTACAAAATGGAATATTTTTATATTTATATTCATCAACAAATTTCATCCCACTATAGAACTACCCTTCCCTTACTCGGTCAATCACTCATTAACCTCAAAAGTTAACTCCATCGCTTCAACATTAGCATCTGCTAGTTGGTCAAGTTGCCTTGATCTCATAGTCGCATCACGCAGTCCCATCAGCATCAAGCAGCGTACAAGAATTGTGCTTTTTTTTGAGGGGTCGCGGGGACAAAAACCGTTGTTCGTAATAATGAAGACTAAACAGATTTTTCAGAGTTTTGCTTGATGTAAAACAGATCAAAAAGTAGGAAGAGATAATGAAAGAGAGTCCCATTGTAGATTATTCAGTGCCATTCGTCCTTAACATCGTTGGTGGAATCTTCCTTGGTCTATCTGTCTTATTATTTCTTTTTCCCATACACTGGGCAGAATTTACCTTTTTAGCTCCTCAAAGTTGGGCGGGTGATGCAAAGTCCTTTTTTCTGTTAGGCATTTCTATTTTGTTAATTAGTTTCTTTTTCAGACTTCTAATTGATATTAGATTCAAACTAAAAAATCCAGAAACCGAAGACTAGCCCTTCGCCTCGAACGGCAACCGCAGAACTTCCGTTCCTTTGCTCATCTGTTCCAAGTGCCGTGTTTAAATTGTAGCATCCTTTGATCAACGCCTATCGTTTTCAAATGAAGTTCCTGTTCTTCCTCCTCCTCGCCCTTCCGTTATTCGGCAAGCAATCCGAGAGGTACTACCAAGAGAAGTTTGCACGGGAGATTGGTGGGCAAGTGGAAGTGGTTATGCAGGACGGCACTAGATGCGATATTCTGACCGCCACACACGCCATAGAAGTGGACTTTGCTAAGAAGTGGGCAGAAGCGATTGGGCAGAGTTTAAACTATGCTATGCACACAGGAAAAAGACCAGCTGTTGCTCTGATCGTACTTGCTCCATCCGATAACAAATATGTTGAGCGTGTACGAAAGATAAGTGCCGAATACGGGCTTGGGTTAACGATCTATCCGATAGATGGAGGAGGTGCTTCTGTTAGCTCATCTAAGCCTCGTGCAGTTGGAGAAAAGGAGTTTTGGATTACCTCAAGCGGGAAGACTCATAACAGTAGTTGCAGGTACTACGGGACAACTAAGAGTGGTAGGTATTCGGATAAACCGAGTGGGGATAGCTGTAAGGTTTGCGGGGGTGGGTGAATTAGGCTAATCAAGTTCTTAATAAGCATGATAAATTTTATCGAGAATACTTTAAGTGGTGATTTTTTCCCAACGAGCCAGTTCGACATTAACAAGGAAAAGAAACTAAACTGGGAAATACCAAAGGTTCAGGTTTTAGAGAGCCTATTTAGGGACATCAAAGAAGCACTTCAGTTATCTGTTGGAAATAACTACAAGGTAACTTCTAGTATCGGTCAGAAGCCTCTTCAAATTGCATGGTCTCCATGGGTCGGCATTCATTCAAAAAATGAAAACTTTGACTCTAAGCCCAAGTCAGGTGTCTACTTAACAATACTGTGGAATGTTGATGGATCGGGTGTATGCGTTTCTCTTCAGACCGGAGTCGATAATTCATCCAATGCAGAAATTAAAGCACGTGCAAAAGGACTTCGGAAAAACTATAATGTAGGAACATTTAGCGAAACAATTGACCTCGCTTCTTCCACTGTAAAAGACAATTCAAAAGGGAGACCTTGGCAGTATGAACAAGCCAACATAGACGGCAAAAATTACGGGTTAAACTCTTTGAATGAAATTACTCAGGACATCGAAGTCTTCCTTAATAATTATGACCGATTGATAGATCGAAAAATAGAACGCGGGAAACTGAGAGAAGAAATTGCAATTGAAGAAATTCACTTAACTAAGCTACCCCAGAAGTCTCAAACTGCCTCAAGTAGCAAATGGAAAACAAACAGAACCATTAGAGATAAAGCATTAGAGAAAGCTGGTAGAAAGTGTGAACTGCAAGAGTCGCACATTACTTTTATCGACAATAATAAAAATACTTTCATGGAGGGGCATCATTTAGTTCCATTAGAGTATCAAGACCTCTTTCATGAATCCCTTGATTTTGTTGATAACATTGTATCTCTTTGCCCGACTTGTCATCGCGAGATTCACTACGCTTTACCTAAAAGAAGAAAAGAGATGGCTGAATCCTTATTTAATAAGAGAGCGGCACAAATCCAAGAAATCTTAGATGTAGAATTGTCTCAGGTTATATCTTTTTATGAAGAGAACTTAGAGTTTTCAGGAGACTAGCTCACTAAAAACTATCCCACACCGAATCAAACGCAGAATCCTCAAGAAACTCTGCCCGTAACGATCCATCCATCTTGATTGCCCTGCGGGTATACTCTTTTGCTCGTTGTATCTCATTAGCCAAGGCATAGTAGCGTCCAATCGCATAGATATATCTAGCCGACTTGCTGAATCGTTCCTCGTCCAATAGCAGAGTCTCCACTGCCTTCTCTGCACTGTGTAATTCGCACAGGCATTCGGCTAGGTTTATCCAGCCATCTATTCGATTAGGGTGATGTACTCTGATTAGATTAGCGTAGGCTTCTGCATGTTCCCATTTCTTCGCTCCTTTACAGGCTAGGTACTTCGCTTCCAGAACCTCAAATGACCACTTCTCATCGCCCATGATCTCCTCTAGCTCAAGGAACGATTGATCGTACATACCAAGCTCTCGGTAACCGAATGCACGGGAGAGATGGACGGAGGGTTTCAAAGGGGGGGGGAAGTGTTTAGGGCTGTTTAGTTTTAGAGGAGTTTACTTTCAACCAAGGTGGAAGTGAAGGTGGCGTAGGTTTAGAAGAGTTTGCTTCCGGTGATGAAGGGCGTTTGGGTGGCGGTCGAGGATTTAGCGGTGGCATTATTCTAATACCACCCTTGTAATTCCGTTCCAGCTTCTTCTGACCATTCTCGTGCCATTCAGACCAAAGCCCTTCCGCCTTTCCGTCCTTGTAATTCCGTTCCATCTTCTTCTGCCCGTTCTCGTACCATTCAGACCAAAACCCTTCCGCCTTTCCGTCCTTGTAATTCCGTTCCAGCTTCTTCTGCCCGTTCTCGTGCCAATGAGTCATCAATCCATCTAACTCGCCGTCCTTAAAGTTATCCTCCGATCTTTTCTGCCCGTTCTCGTTATATTCAACCACAACTCCATTTCCATCTTTAAAATTCGTTTCAGGACACTTCTCCCCATTGGGCTTCCACCTCTCGACAGACATGAGTTTTTCATCCTTGTAATTCCGTTCCGATTTCTTCTGCCCGTTCCCCCACCACTCAGTCCAAAGCCCATCCCATATTCCGTCCTTGTAGGTTTTTTCCTCCTTTTTCTGCCCATCTTTGCTCCAAGTTTTACTGCGAATAGCGTAACCATTGACAAATTGATAGACGGTTCGGTAGCCCGAAACTTTCTTTTTTACATACCCATCGTAACCTTCCGAAGAATTACTTTCAATTGTTTCCCCTTGTGCATTTCTTTTATAAATAATTGGTTTACCAGGGTATATAGATGGTGATGCTGCTAACGCCTTGTAAATCCCATCTGGCAACTTATTGTAACTCCAATCTGGCAACTTATCCCAGAACGCTTTTTCTTCAGGTGAATTATAAGTGAAATCTGGCCAATCTAAATCTTTTTTTCGCGGTGGAATAGGTTTTCGAGGTCGAGGAAAGGGTGGAATAGGTTTTCGAGGTCGAGGAAAGGGTGGAACTACACTAGATTTACTCGAATTTTTATCCGATACAAGGTTGTGGATAGTTTTCGGTTTTATGCTAGAGTTAGGATTGGATATATCTTTGATTTCTGCTTTGGGGCGTTCAGCAAATGGATCAAATTTGGGACGAGGTTTTTTAGCACTGTCGTCTTCAGTATTCTGTATCTTAGTCTCCTTAACTCTTGGTGGTGGAGTCTTTGAAAGCTTGCCCTCTATCCAATAATTTTCTTCAACAATATTTCCATCTTCGTCGTAAAATATTTCTTCGCCGTGTAGTTTCCCGTCTTTCAGTTCTACCTTACCTCCCGGCTTCCCATTAGTGTCTAAGATTGTAAGATAGCCAGTTATTGATTTTTTTGATTCACGATCTCTTACAACATCAACTTCATCTTCAAGAGATATAGTAAACGCTCTTTCAGCTTCCTCGACAGTGCCTCTCCATTCAAGTTCTCCGCTGCTATTGTACACAAAAGATTCAAGCTTAGGCTTGGGAGGTGGCGGCAGAAGACGAGGCGGGGGTTTATGAGGGGGCGGAGGTTTATAAGAAGGTGGAATAGGAACCTGAGAAAAGGCAAACGATGTTAACCCAATACACACAAAAAATAGTAGGAACTTTCTCATGCCCCAAATCCAAGCACGGTACTAGTTAGTCGTCAAGAGTGCCAAATTGTATTCCCAGCTCTCGGTAACCGAATGCACGGGAGAGATGGACGGAGGGTTTCAAGAGGCCTTGAATTATTCTGGGTTCATCTTTTCTAGGACCAATGTCCCGTTGTTGTAAATTTGACGAAGAATTTCTTTTCCGTTTTTATTAAAGGCCTTGAGGGTTCCGTCTAGTTGCCCGTCCTTCCAGTTACTCTCTCCTCTCTTCTGTCCGTTTTCGTGCCATCCGATTACTAAGCCGTCTTGTTTTCCGGCCTTAAAGTTAGCCTCTGCTTCCTTCTGCCCGTTCTCATACCACCAAGTTCCTGAACCGTCTTGTTTTCCGTCAGAGTAGTTACTCTCTTCTTTCTTCCCTCCGTTCTCGTACCAATGGGTAATTATGCCATTTAGTTTTCCCTCTTTATAGCTAGCCTCTTCTTTCTTCTCTCCGTTCTCGTACCAATGGGTAATTATGCCATATAGTTTTCCCTCTTTATAGCTAGCCTTTCCTTTCTTCTTTCCGTTGTCGTACCAGTTAGTTGATAAGCCGTTGAGCTTGCCGTCCTTCCAGTTAAGCTCGTGATCCTTTTGTCCGTTCCTGTACCATGTAGTGTTTAGGCCGTCTTGTTTTCCGTCCTTCCAGTAACTCTCTTCTTTCTTTTCCCCGTTATCATGCCACCACGTTACTAAACCGTCGTCTTTCCCGTCCTTGTAGTGACCCTCCGCCTTTTTCTGCCCGTTCTCATACCACCAAGTTGCTAAGCCTTCTCGTTTCCCGTCTATCCAGTTACCTTCCTCTTTTTTCTGTCCGTTATTGTGCCACCAAGTTGCTAATCCGTCTTCCTTGCCATCCTTGTAGTGACCCTCCACCTCTTTCTGGCCGTTCTCATACCACCAAGTTGCTAAGCCTTCTCGTTTCCCGTCTATCCAATTAACTTCCTCTTTTTTCTGTCCGTTATTGTGCCAATGGATGCTTTTTCCGTCTTGTTTTCCGTCCTTCCAGTAACTCTCTTCTTTCTTTTCCCCGTTATCATGCCACCACGTTACTAAACCGTCTTCCTTACCATCCTTGTAGTGACCCTCCACCTCTTTCTGGCCGTTCTCATACCACCAAGTTGCTAAGCCTTCTCGTTTCCCGTCTATCCAATTAACTTCCTCTTTTTTCTGTCCGTTATTGTGCCAATG
>Ga0208645_1003941_pt1 | contig 10731 bp, 5 predicted proteins | sample VirMetDEL_Sep_01_FD_184519 | JGI IMG/M metagenome (GOLD analysis project Ga0208645, IMG submission 184519) | Aqueous microbial communities from the Delaware River and Bay under freshwater to marine salinity gradient to study organic matter... | ecosystem: Environmental > Aquatic > Marine >...
TTTCTTTATCAGTTGCATATACATTGTTTTCAAAAGTAGATTCTCCTACAAAAGTGGAAACACCACTGATGTATAAGTTTCTACCACTGATTTCATCATATACAATGTCACCTGTGACATTTAAATTTCCATCAATGTAGACATCATTTTGGAATGTAGAAACACCTACAAATGTGGAAACTCCACTGATATAAATGTTTCTGCCACGAACTTCATCATATACAATATCACCAACAACATTTAAGTTGCCACCAACATAAAGATCACTCTCAAAGGTGCCAACACCAACAAATGTTGAAGGTCCAGTAACTCTTAAATCAGTTACAACAATTTGACCACCACTGATATTGACTGTTGAAATGGTGGCAATACCAGATGTCTGGAAGTTGTTGGGAATTAGTGTCCCATCAACATTAACCTGACCATCAAAGTATGCTGCTGTTGCACCAGCACCTGCTCTTCTTCTAACCTCTACGTTATAAGATGGACTTGCAGTGTTTACACCTACAAATCCATCAGAATTGGTTACAGAAAGTGCAGTTCCACCAAGACCAACATTCAGTTCATCAATAGCAGTAGTGACGCCTGTAATGTAGGCACCCCTCTCTGCTCTAAAATCACCGTGAACATCAAGTAAACTGCGAGGTACTGTGGAACCAATGCCAACTTTCTGTAGGTCAGTGTCGCCATAAATCAGATTTACAGCGACTTCTATCCCGTTTTTGACTACAAAATTCTTGTTTACAGCCATAAGTCGTTAGAGGTTCACTATCCCCTCAGTTTTTACTATTTAGTCAAGTTACAACTCTCATTACAACTTTTGCAACACCATCACTTCCTCCAAGAATAGATGATATTACATCAACTTGTCCATTGGAGTAACCTGATCCCCCTCCACCACCTGAGCCTTGTTCACCACCAGCACCACCAACTGCACCGTGACCACCATTGCCACCATTTGTGCTACCCAATCCACCAGTTTCAATGATGCTGTATCCTGCTTTGAAACCTCTGGTGATGGAAGCTGTACCTGAAGCAACTGTACCATCTTTCAGTCTAAACTGAACAGAAGTTCCAACATCAGCACAAGCAGCAAAACCTTGATTTCTATAGTAAACACCTCTTGGGCAAGGAAGAACTCTTCCTCCTGATGTTCCAGTTGCTTTTGTATCTGGTGAAACAGCAGTTGCTGATGAATAGATAGATCCAAAAATACCAGAGTTTGGTAAGAGACCTTCATCATAAGTTCTACCACCTGTTCCTGGAAGTCCACCCCTTCCTCTGTCACCTGCAACACCTACACCACCACCAAATCCACCTCTGTTGGTAGTTCCTGCATTTCCACCTGCCCCAACACAAGCAAGCAGTGTTCCCTTCTTATAAAGGAAAGGTGCTTTAATAGTTTCTGAAAGACCAGCAATTACATATTCAACATTCTTCTCCATAGTAAATCTGATTCTGGAGTAACCTCCCTCACCACCCAAGTTTGATCCCCTATTAGTTCCTTTACCACCATAAAGATCCATCTCAACTTGAATGTCTTTATCTGGACTATAGAAGCTATAGAATGAAGAGGCAGCATTGGGGACAAGATCAAACTCATATTCACCATTAAACAGATCAATATTCTGAACATTTACATTATAGTCAGTGGTTCCAACACCAATCTGCTCAATGTTAATAACATAACTATCAGCATTATCAAGAACTGCAAAGTTAGCAATACTTGTAATTCCAACTCTATTTGTTGCTGCAGAACTTGTAACTCTACAAGTAACAGTTTGTACACCAACAGTATCTGCCTTTAGAGTCAAAGTAGGTGTCTTTGAACCTGATATAGTTGTTCTTCTTGTTGTTGTTGTAGGAACATCAACTGTTCCATCAAAGACAATATTAATGTATCCATCTCCAGGATTTCCATATCCATCATAATTGAATGAAGCATATCTGGTATCAAATCCACTAGCACCACCATTACCACCACTTCCACCAGAACTGTTATCTTGTCCAGAAGAACCACCACCACCTGATCCAGGATAGTTTGAAGGTCTGGCTCCACCGCCTCCACCTCCTCCTCCGCCACCATCACCATTCTTGGTGACTCCCTTATCTCCAGAATCTGGAGATGATGTCCCATTAGACATTGCATCTCTAACTCTACCAAAACCAAGACCAACACCAATTCCGTTTGGTGGACCCTGAGCACCTCTATTCAAAGATCCACCACCGCCACCACCGCCACCAGCAGCTACAATGGTATATCCACCTTTTACGGAGTCATAGACAGCAGAGGCACCTCCGCCTCCTCCACCACCACCAGACCATCCATTCTGACCTGCGCCACCACCATCTCCACCTTTTGCGTAACTGCTGGCACCACCAGTACCATAAGCATTCTGGTTACCAGAGCTTCCAGAATTTCCCTGTCTACCAATTTTAAATTCAAGAGTTCTAGCACCACTAGCATATGGGAAATTACCTACCCTTCCCTGTGATCCAGCTCCACCTCCACCACCAGCATCTGATCCTCCAGATCCACCAGCAGCTCCTGCAACAGTGAGTCTTACATTGGTAGCAGTTGATGGAAGTGTGAGAGAAGCATCTGATGAATATGTTTTCTCAATTTTACCTGGAATTGTAGTTGAAGATGTGGTTGTGACTGCAACTACACCATCATTTACATCCACTCCATTCAAAGTCCATTGATATGAAACATCACCATATGTGGTATCTGTCAAACTCGCATCAATTGTGAAAGTTCTAGTTTGATTGGTTAATGCTGATGCATCACCAGAGAATGAAATAATCTCAATCAGTGGATCTACAGTGACTGTTGCTATACCAGAACTCAATGGTTCATTTAAGGCATTTCCTGTTCCTGTAGATCCTGACCCTGCTCTTGAACCTGCATAGTCTGCTACTAGGTAAAATTTTCTGTTATTATCTTGAGGTGATCTTAAGTTTGACAGTGTGAGTTGAGTGGTGCCAGTTCCTGTTATATTAGTGCCATCAGAAAGAGGACCTACACCCTGCTCCCACCACTTATATGTGATAACACCAACATTTGCTGGTGTAGAAATTCCTGTAAATGAAACAGTTGCTATACCAGAAAGTGTAACTGAACCTGTAACTGTTGAACCAATACCAGTTGGTTGCTGCGAAAAAGACAGAATAGGACCATTAAGGTCCAGTTCTGTCTTGATTGATCTGAAAAAGTTTATTGCTACTGGACTCATGAGAAGTTCTGACCTCCTACGATACCATACAGAGTTGTGCCACCATCAAATGTAATGAATGAATAGACATCAACTGCTGCTGCATTTCCAGTTACAGTTGGTGCAACCCCACCTGGCCAATAGACTGGGATTGAAGTTCCACTGCCATTCTCAAATGTGTCAATGGCAACTGTTCTTGCTGTTGCACCTTGTGTAAGTTTGACAGTAAATGAGGCAGTTGAGTTACCAGCAGCATTGGTAAGTACAAACTTACTGATGTTTTCAGATGTTGTAATGAAGAATGTCTGTGCCTGTGACAGATTCAGAGTTGCTGTATTGCTGCTGGTGGTTACAGTCTGACCATACTCAAAGTATGACTGAATTCTGGCAGGAACAGCAACATCAAGTGCTGCTTTTGGTGAAAGTGATCCAATACCAACTCCACTTGTTGTGGTTGCAAGAACTGTTGCTCCACTACCCACTTTAATGTTAGTAGCAGTAGCAACACCAACAACCAATGCTCCTGTTGAAGAACTTAAATCATAACTTGTTGACTTGAGTTTTCCTCCAATGTTGACATTGCCAACAAAGTCAGCAGTGCTGATAAATCTGGATGCATTAGCAACATACAGATTTGTTCCAGCAATACCAGGACTTCCAATCTCAAGAGTATAACTTCCATCAGGTGTTGTTGTTCCAATGCCAACTCCAAGGTTGTTAATTGGATAGATTCCAGTTCCACCTGTTCCAACAGCATCCCAAAGACTGTCATTGGCAAGATTGGTCAGTCCAGAACCATCACCACTAAATGTATTAGCAATGATTGTGCCATTGACTCTCAGTTTAGTGCCATTAGCAGTTGTTCCAATGCCAACCCCATCACCATCAACACAGAATACAGAAGAACCAGAACCAACTTTCAGTGTGCATTCGCCAGGTGTGGTGGTTCCAATACCAACACCATCAAATACTACTTTCTTAGAATACTGTTCAATACTTACAGCACCAAATGGATTCCAAGTTCCTTGCTTGGTAAATACCCAACCAACAATCAATCCATCAGTTGATGTTGATATTCCAGGATCAGAATAAAAAACTATATCACCAGGTGTTCCTGCCAGAACTGGTTTTGTGGTTCTAACAGTGAGTTTTCTGGAAACTGGTGCATTTCCTTGCAGAAAGATGGAATTTGCTTCAATACCATCATCAGATGTAGATGTAATTTTTTTGGTAAAGAGGACAGGACCATCAAACTGTGACAGAAGGTTGCCAGGTTGACCACCCTCAACTCTCAATGTTCTGGAAATTGTGGCATCGGCAGGATTGATGATGTCAGTTCCAGTGTCAGGTCCAAGAGCAAAGATGTCTTCACCAGTTACAGTTGGAACTGGAGTGTTGTAGACTTCTTCCTTACCAGTGTTTGATGTAATCCTCTTGTTACCAACAAAGAAGTCACCTCTATCATTCATACCAGTGAATACTGTGATTCCACCAGCACTATTGAATGTTTGTGATGTAAGTTGCTCCTGAATATTAAGTTGTCTAGACTGCTTATCAGGAAGAGCAGTGGAGTAGTTACCAGGTCCATATCCAAGATACTCAAATGTATGACCAGAAGCACGTGTGATAGATGGTCTTCTGAATTCAAGTGGACTAATCTTGACTCTCTTAACTACAGAACCAGTTATATGACTTGTTGCCTGTGTTCCAAGCAGACCTCTGAATACCTTGACTGGATTGCTGGTAACAGTAGTCTTAATTCTTACAATCTCATCATCAATTCTCAGATAATCTCCAATCTTGAAGTCATAGGATGCCAAATTAGTTATATTAACTTCATCTACAGATGCATTAGCAACAGAGGATGAAAGTTGTGCTGTGATGTTATCATAAATGTTGAGAATTCTACCACCAAAGTTCTCATCATACAGTGAAATCAGTCCAGGTTGTGCTGCTAAACCAGGGTTATGTGCCTTAATTGAACCAGTGGTAGCAGGAACATTAGTGCTAATACCAATGTTAGCAATGAAAGTGGTAAGACCTACAACTCTGTTAACAGTAAAGTTACCATTGTAGAATGAACTGTTAGCACCTGACAGTGTTAAAGCATTGTTTGCTCTGAATCCGTGATTCGTAGAAGTAGTGACAGTAGCAAGACCAGTTACATTGTCATATGACAGTGATGAAACTGTAATGGTAGGTCCTGTTACAACAGCAAAAGAATTTGTAGTCCTATCAGAACCAACTCCTTCAGTTGAATATTCATCAACAGATTCTAGAGAGTTTACATTAATTTGATTTGTTAATGTAATACCAGTGATGGTATACAGTTGGTTATATTGATCATAAGCAAATGAAGTGATACCAGAAATTCTGATAGTATCACCTACATTGTTGTAAATTGAAGTAACAGCAACAGATGCAACAGAGTAACCAGTTGTAGTAGCAATGCCAACAACTGATAAATTATCACCAACTTTGTAGTTGGAACCTGGATCCATCAGTTCAAGATCTGTGATAGTTCCAGATGCATCAACTGTAACTCTAGCACTAGCATTGAATCCAGTGGTAACACCAGCAAATGTGGCATTGTAGAGGTTTTCAACTGCACCAGTTCCATTACCATATCCTGCACCACCATTAACAATCTGGAATGCAACAACTCTGTTCAGACCATGCTCAACATCAGTGTAAATGGTGTGTGCTGTTCCAGAAGTTGATCTGATATCAGTGATAGCAATACCAACAGAAAGATCAATTTCTGCATTGGTAATGGCTCTCTTTGTGATGCTATTTTTTACATCATCAATATCAACAAGTCCTAATGTATCAGCACTAGCATATGAAAGTGCTGCTTTTGGATCAGAATTAGGATTATCTCTATCATATTGTGGATAGAGATCTTTTACTGGTTGAGAGAACGCAAACTTGGAAGAATCATTATAAGGAGAAATTGTTGGTGTATTGGTAGCATCAATGATGGTCATATAGTAAACACCATCTTGAATACCATTTTGATATTCTCTTACAGTATCAATATCATAAACATAATAATTATTAGGAACCTTCACTTTCTGGAATGTAGGAAGTGAAGTAGTTCTTTGTGATGTATTGTTAGTAAATGTTCCTGGATTAGTAGCAGGAGATGTTACTGTGAAAACATTAGAACTAGGAACATTGACAACAGTATATGTTCCATTGTATCCAGAGTTAGCAAGACCAACAGTATTAACTGTACTGGTTACATTATTAATCTTGATTGAAGCACCACTCTTGAGACCGTGTGGAACTTCAGTGGTAAAGTTGAGTTGACCACCACTGTATTCTGCTGTTCTGATGAATCTAAAGTTTCTCAATTGAGCAGAGTTGCTCATTGTAACTGTACTTGGGCTATACTGAAGAGCAACTTCAGTATTAGTAGCACCAATTACATCATTAGATTCCTGAATAACAAATGAAGTTCTTGGGGGTCTTGCTGATGTAATACCAACACCAGATGGGATAACATATCTAAACTTATAAACTTTATCACTCAGGGATCTATTATCTGATTTTCTAATAATATAGGTTCTTGATGTTGCTTCTCCAAGGGCAGTTGTGCCAACACCAACCAATGTTGAATAAATGTCATTATCAGTAGATGCGGATCCAACATTGATATACCACTGTTCATTGGTAGTATCAAACTGAATTGGGTGACCAGCATCACCAACAATCTTATCACTTACTCTACTTTCAACCTTAAGTGTGCCACCCTTGTTATTAATTGTGATTGATTGACCAGCTGCTGCTTCACTAAATGATGTTGCTATCTTGATCTGATCAGAGTTTAATCCATCAGTGATGGCAAAATATACTTTATTATTAGTAATGCCATCAGGCAATCTTGCACTATCTGAAATAACCCTAATAGTTTCACCATTCAAGAATTGATGATTATCAGTGAATGTGATAGTATTTGATGAAATACTGTTGATACCAGCAGCAGTTCTACCAACTGTCTTTGTCTTGACTGATGTGACCTTATTGGAACTATTTTCAGTGCCCTGCATCACAATACGAGCACTCTTTGTACTAAGAGTACCATCACTAGTGATACCTACATACAATCTATCACCAACCTTTGCTCCAATTCTGTATCCTTGAAGGACATTTCTTGGTGATTTTTCTGAGTTGATTTGATTATAAAGGTATAATCTATTTGTTGATGCTATACCTACAGTGTTGTATACATCAACAGCATCATATTCAAGGTTGAAATCAGTTGTTTGAATCTCTTGTGGAGGAATAATGTGTGTAATGTAACCAACATCATCCTGACCAAATGCCTGATCTCTAAAACCAGTACAATTTAAAGCAATCTCACCAAAGTTAGAGTTGGAATTGGTAACTGAGAAGTCACCACCAGACTCTGTAACAAACTGCTGAGCATAACCAATAGCAAAGATTGAAACTAACTGACAAATGGCATTATTTGATGCCTTAATATGGTAACTATAATATTCTGGTCTATATTTCGCATTAGGATCACTATGAATATTAGCAACGTTATTGGCATACAAGAAAGTGCCAGTTCCTGAATCATACTTCAAGAAGGCATTGTCATCTTTCTGGAGTGATACGCCAGTAAACTGCGCAACAACCATTGACCTGAATCCAGATGTCTTGGATCCATCAGCATGGATACCACACATACCATATACTGATCTCAGAGAGATGTTGAAGATATATGGTGAGGCAGAAGATACAGTATCAGTATCCAGAACAACAGTTGCTGACGCTGGAGTTTCTAAAGCATCAGTTGGAGCAGTACCAACAGCATAGGTAAATTTAGTAGTATTGCCAGTAGCACTGTCAGTGGTCAGTACACTATCTACAACAAATGAACCATTATAGGCAGCATCTACACAATCATTAACTTGGAATGCTGTATCAACATTGAGACCAGAGATACCAGGTGACTCTAGTTCAACTGTAATGGTTGTGGTTGCTGTAACACCATCACCAGCTTTGATGCTGCTAATGCCAACAGCACCACCCTGAGGACCAACAATACGATATTCATCAACTTTTGCTTCAATATCAAGACCAGATGAAGGATAATCTGGTTGAATTGCTCTACCTGAAGCAGGACCATAAGCAAGACCCACTTTCTCATAGTACATCTCAAGGTCAGTTCTTGAGTATTGAGTATTGGTGATGAAAGCATCATTAATGTAAACATCATTTACACCATCAGCATACTCAAAACCAGTTACCTTGTGGTGTGAGAAGTTTGGAACAAACTTGGCAGTTGAATAGTCCTTATATACCTGACCATTTGGATTTCCATCAAAGATGGTGAACTGCCAGAAGTATGAACCACCAGTTACTCTAAAAATAGCAGTTCTTTCAATATTGTCATTTTCTGGATTTGGGACATATTTGGGGCGAATCTTGGTTTTACGCAGGTCCATACCTACGAGTGAAACACCACGTGGAATGATTACGCCACCATGAACACTATTGAGTTTGTAAAGATCATTAGATGATGAATCTAAATCAAAGTTAGAAATGGCACTAAAGGGACTGAAATCACTTGAAGTTGTTCCATCTCTTAATTGATAGTTTGTTCCATCAATAGGAATCCATCCTGGTCTATTGTCAATATAGTGGTCACCAGGATATAGGACAATCGTTGTTTTTCCAAATCTATCATTATCAAGACCTCTTTGATAAGAGAATCTTGATGCTTCAATAAGTGCTCTTTGGATAGTCTTAAATGGACGTCCTAATGAGTTACCCTGATTGTCAATATCATCAGTAGCATCAAGGTCATTTGGACTTACATAAAGGATATTTCCACGAACGTTTTTCAGGAAATTATCTAAGCGACTGAGAGGCATCTTACTCGCACAATTAGTTCTATTATGACTTATTTATCACATAGAAAAACCACCCAGAGGGTGGTTGAAAGGCACAGTATGCCACTATTCACACGGAAGGAACTTATATTATATCAGGATGATAAACCTTTGTCAAGTATATATTCTACAGTGTTGGCAACATCATTCATAGCATCTCTTAAATCAGGTCTTTGACCTGCTTCTTGCTTTATAATGGGTCTGGAATCATCACACAGAGTCCATCTCCATTGCTTCATATGTTGACAATACCATAGATTTATTTTCATACTACTCCTGGGGTAACAACTCTGGATTGACCAAATCTAATTCAAACATCATTGGATGGCATTGTTCATCTATCAAATAGAAAGATGTTTTGTAGAGATCTTCTGGCTCATATCTTCTTTCTTTATCAGCTATCTCTAATACTTCTTTATCATACCAAAGACTTTCAGGAACATCGTCAAATGTAAATGGCACGTGATTGATAAAGTACATTTGAACAAGTTGTTCGCCTTCATTATACCAACAATAAGATGTTTGGATTTCGTACTTCACAAATACAAACGCCTGTTTGAGTTATTTAGAAGTACCTTTTCATACCTGCTGTGGGATTCGAACCCACCCTGGAACGATTTTAAGTCGTTTGTCTCTTCCGCTGGACTAAGCAGGCATATGGGCAGGGAGGGATTTGAACCCCCGTAGGCAGAGCCAGCGGATTTACAGTCCGCCTCCATTAACCACTCGGACACCTACCCAGTAAAACCTTACTCAGGTTTATAAGTTGGGGGGTGAAAAGCACAATATTCATTAAATGTGATTTTCATCTCTTTCCACGATAGATTACAGTTTTCTGCTGCTTTAGGAACATTCCATTTGGCGGAAAATAGCATTTCCATCGATTGTCTCGTTTCTGGTCGCATACTCGTAACATTTTAGAATTTCTTTGTACAGATTGTAGTTGTAATTAATCAAAATGGCAAATCAATTGGTTTCTTTGGTTTGGGCACATAACCTGACCCATTGTCTTTGTATGTAGTTTTAGGGGTATAACCCTCTTGGATTGCTTTGAACTTCTCCTGTCTCCTCTTGGATAGGTATGGTGCTACCTTTTCCATAATATAGTAAGCCTTTCTCCCACCAATGTCAATACGGTACATTTCTTTGTATATGTCCTTACCTTTTGGTCTATACGTTCTGTAAGACACATTAAGATAATCAGCAATCCTTTGGATTATATCTTCATCACTCATAGCAATGCTGATACCAGGAGAGTAATAGGTGTACTCACCAGTCTTTAAATTCTTCTTTTTGGAATTAAGACCAATGTAACCTTCTCCTTCAAGAATGCCCACAAAATAACTAAACATATCCATAGCAATAAAGCAACTAGGATTATTTATAAAAAGGGGAGTTTAGGCATTTCCCCTTTTTTACTTAGAGGGGCATTTTCACCTGGAAAATTTAATCCCCCCAAAATGAAACTAAAAGTCAATTTTCCCTCAGGAGACAGTTACTGGGTCACAGTATACCACAATGTCATCTTGAATCACAGCTCTTATCACTTCAAGGACATTCATAAACTGTTCTACAGTTTCACAATCAATAGTCTTACTATCCCCCTCATTGGA
>Ga0208645_1003947_pt1 | contig 10707 bp, 12 predicted proteins | sample VirMetDEL_Sep_01_FD_184519 | JGI IMG/M metagenome (GOLD analysis project Ga0208645, IMG submission 184519) | Aqueous microbial communities from the Delaware River and Bay under freshwater to marine salinity gradient to study organic matter... | ecosystem: Environmental > Aquatic > Marine >...
GACTCCAATGTGTAGGTCCCTAATTGACTGAAATCCATTATACGTGTATCTATATATTTATTCTCCGTCATTTTTGACTTTAAAGAGCTGGTAATGTAAGGACGTCATCTTCTTGCCAATGTCGTCGCTCAATTGGGCCAACGACGCGTACCGCCGGATCTTGATGACCTTGCCCTGCTTGTTCTTAAAGATGACCCGGTACCGCACTACGTTCTGTTTGTTGTCGTTATAAATGTGTTTTTTGAACTTAAGGAAGCCCAAGATGTGGAAATAGTCCAGCAACGGTTGTAAGTAGGCGCCAATGTCGCGGCGCGGGTCGCTGATCAGGTAGACAAAGAACGCCTCGCTCTCGGCCTGCTGTTCCGGCACCGTCATGCGGGCTAGCACGTCGCGGACCAGTTCGAAAAATCGGTACAAGAGCGCGTCAAAGGATGGTTGGTGCAGTTCCAAATTTAGGATGATCTTGTTTAAACGGTGTCGTTCGACGAACAAGGACAGGCCTTCGTTCTCCGGATGGTAGATTTTGGGCGAATAGATGATGATGTCTTCAAAGCGCGGCATTATTACATCTCTCGCATTAATTCTTCAACTTGTGCACGATTGGCTGTTCGCCCCCCATCTCCACTACCGATCCCTAACATATCAGCTAGATCCAGGGCAGGTGTACTCGTAATTTGACGGCGGGTACGAATTTGATTTTCAGGTGTAGGTATGATATTGGACGGATCTACCTCTGCCGCGATTCGAGGACGACGAATTGTTTCCGTTGTATCGTATTGTAACGGCGGTCTAATTTCTCCTCCTATTTGCTCTTGAATCTGGTCTAAGAATGAGGGCGATATTGTACCGTCTGTGTCCTGTTTCGTATTGGTGTCGTTACTGTTGTAGCTATATAGAAGTTGATCTTCTGTATCGGTGTCGTATTCGGCCTCGTAATCGTATTCGCTAGGTATTGGTGTGTCGTCAGACTTTGCTTCGTCGTTGGGGTCGTATAAAAATTTCTCCCCGTTGTAATTATATTCTTCAGGGTCGGGTCGCCGTATCTGTGCTTCAGGAGTGAGATATCCATATGCCGACTCTTCGGCTTCCAATATGGATGCCAAATCATCTCCAGGTGCTATTTCACTAAATGATTGCGGTTGCGGGGGTCCTGGTATTGCGGACACTTCTGGAATATCATCTAAATTTGCTTCCATTCCACCTACGTCACCTTCAAGCTCTTTTAATTGACGATCAATGCCTTCTAATCCCTGTTCGGCGCGATCGGCAACTTGGCCCAGATCTTCTTGTAACCGTATATCGCGTTCTTGTCTGATGGGTGACGCATTTATGGACTCTATTTCACCTCTTTCTCTTGCCTCCCTAAATTGGTCATCAACCCGCTCGAAAACGTTTCTATCTCTCACAGGTCCTTCTCCCTCGGACAATTCACTTAAGTCTGATTGTTCCCTACCCACCCTCTGCGAGCGCTCGCGGGCGGGCGCGTGTCCGTGTGGTCGTACGAGGTTTCTAACAAGCTGACGCGCTCGGACACCCAATATTTCATTCACGTCTGGCCGGTTGTACCTCTGTGCAATACTGCGTTGGTGAATATTTCGAACATATTCGTCATAAACGGGCTGGCTGTAATCGAGACCTGCCGTAGAAACATTTTTTATAAGCCTGCCTAGGGCCTGCTGTTCCAACAAAATATTGGTCGGCGTGGCTCGTGCGAGATTTGATGCGCGAACGTTCTCTTGTGGGGGTGCGCGGACGCGGCGGCGGCGACGTTTCTTTTTCTTGTCCTTTGTGGAGGCCATTGTATACCATGACAATAGATTTTTTATTAATGTCGTTTTTAACAAATAAACACATACAAATTATAATCTTAACTACAGACATAATGACCGATCACATGAACGTCGTCAAACTGGAGCAAATCCCCAACATGGACAACCCGGAAATCAAGGTCGTGGACGACTACAAAATGAACGTCCCGAAACACCTTCCGCAAGGGTTCTTTTCACTCTTGAGCGTCGGGTCGTCCGGATCGGGCAAGACCAACGCCACCTTAAACCTTATCAAGCGCCTCAAGCCGTATTACAACCGCTACGTCCTTATTTCGCCCACCGGCTGCTACGACGAGGAGCGCCAGCAACGGGCTGAGAAAAAGTACGACCAGCTCAACATTGAATTTGACGAAGAGCACTCGTGCTACCACCGCGGCCTCATTGGCGACATCATCGAGCGCCAACGGAAGTGCCTCATCGAATACGAAGAGTGGAAGAAGTACAAGGACATCTACGCCCGGTTCATGCAGTTCCTGCGGCGCCACCGCGTCCGGATCGCGGCCGGGGACGACATGCTGTGGAAGTTCAAGGACCTCGACACGTTGCTGCGGTACGACTTTTGCGAGCCGAACGACGACGCCTACTTCCCGACCCAGATTGTCCCGACGGCCATGTTAATCATCGACGACATGGCCTCCACACCGATCTATACGAACGCACTCGGCGAACTGATCAACCTGCAAATGAAAAATCGGCACCTGAAAATGTCCGTTTTCAACCTGGTCCAGGCCTACAAGCTGTGCCCGCGGAGCATCCGGCTGAATTCCAGCGTCATGATGCTGTTCCCGTGCAAGTCGGACAAGATGATCAAGGAGTTTGCCGAGACCTGTAACAACCAGTACACGCCGGAAGAGTTCCTTAAGCTGTTCGAGTACGCCACCAAGAACAAGCCGTACGATTTCCTCTATATAGACAGCCGCGAACCGAAGGGCTTCCGTAAAAATTTCAACGAGCGACTGGACATCCGGAACGGCGAGGCCGAAAAATCGGACGTCCCAAAAACAGATGATTTAAAATAAAATGTTTACAATATTATATAATGCCGGAACGTAAGGGAGACTACTTTGCTGACAAAAAGGAGGCCATCGAGTATTACAAGGCCAACGAAAAAAACCTCGAAGACAAGCCCGACTGGCTGATTGAGTGTATCATCGATTTCGCCATTCAGTACCCGAACTACAAGGAATACTGCGAGGTGGAGGCCCGCGTCAAGAACGGACAGGAACTGACCCAAAAACAAAAGAAAAAGTACGGCAACCTGAAATGGGACCGTGATACCGAGGATTACAAAGACGGTCAGGTCGTACCCGATACGGTTGAAATCCACCAAAAGGGTGAATACGAAGACATTGCCAAAGATCCGGAGGTGCGGGAAAAATACAACAAGTACGGTCTGGACTTCGGCAAGCAGTTCGAACCGTCCGACGAGCTGGTATTCCGGAAAACGACCGCCGACGGCAAGGAGTACGAGGCCCGGGCCAAGACCGCAGACGTAGCAGAACACGGGCTTAGAAAGGAGGACTGGGACATTCGGGAGGTCACAGAAGAGGTGAAAAGTATAGAAAAATAAAATGTTTAATTGTAATATAAAATGACCTGCGGATCAAAGTGCACGTGTAAAAAAGAAGAGTGGAACAACGGGACCATCTACCGAATATTTGTGTCGAAAACAGATTCATACGCAGGATCACCTCACATTGACATACCGGTTGACATTGCCCAAAGCGAACTGACGGGGAAAGTATTTATTGGTATTGAGAATTTTGTGCTTGACAGAGAATTAGGCTCGGATTCACTGACAAACTTTCATGACCAAGAAGTAGACCATATCGAATTTTGGGCTGCGCAGCAATATTTGTTGTTAAGATCGTACAATCTACCTGCCGATATCGATTACAGCACTTATGCCGCTACGAATGAAGGATCAAATAGTCGTATCTTTGCACGTCTTCCCTTAAGAACAGAATATCTGCCAAAGGAAGGCGCATTACACCCGATGATCCCTCGTGTAATGGGTGATTATTCATTGAATAAAGACGGTATCCTCTACGAAATGACCAACAATCCTTTGGCTATTAGCAATGGGCGATTGCGTGTTCAATTGTTAAATACAGCAGGCACGCCTTTCTTTTGGAAGGACGCACCAACTGTAGGGGATCAAGTACCAATTGCAAACTTTGCTTTTACCCTGGTCATCTACAAACCCCGAAATACCTACAATTAAAAATATCTAGTCTATGTTAAATAAGCATGATCTACGAGACCGTCAAATCGATCCTCTTCTACCTTGACACCCGGTACCGTTCCGGCGGGACCATCGGGGCGCCCCAGTTTACGTTCCCGAATAACTTGATTGGCTTGATGCCTCAGGCAGGCGAGCAAATCAGACTGACGCTGCAGGAGGCGGCCATCAATTACACATTTTACCAGACGGAGGCGTTCAATAATAAATTTGTCTTGATCGAGGAAAGCGACACCCAGCGTGTGGCCCGTGTCGTCGAAATCGAAATCGGGAATTACAACCTCAACACCTTCATTCTGGAAATCACCAACAAGCTGAACCAGAACAGCCAGTTTTCGTATGTGGTGACCTTCAACGCCAACCAAAACACACTCACCTATCTCGCGAGCCCAAAAGGCGGGAACAGCGTCGTCGAAGTTCAGTTTGTGTTCGACCCAAACACAGGATTCGCAGAAACCAGTACTAGCATTCAGGAATCGAGCAACGAGATCATGGGCTTTCCGATTGGTTCGACTGTCACGTTCGACATTGCGGGCGGCGGGAGGACCGTCACCTCGACCGTCCCCATCACCATGTCCCCCGGGGCGGAAAACCTCTACGTGACCGTCACGAACGAGTGCAGCAACTACGGCAACGCCAGTGTGGCGAATGTCTTCACGTCCTCCAATGTCCTGGCCAAGATCCCGGTTGCCTCGGTGCCGTACAGCACGCTGTATTTTTTTGACCTCAACAGTAACTTTAGCACGATCATTAGTAATAAATATCTAGACAATTTGAACATGAGGCTGTTGAACGAGCGGTTCACCCAGATTGAGCCACGAAAGAACTGGTCGTTTACCGTAAAGATCGAAATCATCCGTCCAAAGGTGGAAGGCAAACTGCTCAAGGTCATGGAAGAAATGCTCGAATTGACCAGATTAAAGTTCTTGAACAAGTCAAAAAACGATAAAAACACCTTAGAAAAAAAACCTTTTAATAATGATATATCATGGGATTCCTCAAAAGAGTTAAAAAATTCGGACGCGGAGTCGTTAAACAACAAATAAAGGCCACGAGGCGCGGCAAGCGCTGGCTCGGTAAGGCTGCCGGCACGGCCAAGACCATATTGGGTCGCGTGGACAAGCTCACGGGCGGGGCCGCGACCAAAGCATTAAGTGCCCACCCGTACGGACAGGCGGCGCTGGCAGGGATCACGGTCGCCGACGCGGCCCTTAACTAGATAAAAAACGTACAAAAATAAAATGTTGTAATTAACATATACAAAAGATGAATATTCCGATGATCCCCGAACCACAACCATTCTTTCAAACTGGCATCGGTAACGCAGCCACCGGCGGCGCGCCCAATCGCCCGTTTCAAATCCCCCAGTACCCGGACTCGATGCCACGGGTCAACCTGAACCCGCAGTTCCAGCTGGGGGCCTACAACAATGCGGAGGAGTCGTACAATTTCCCTCGGTTTAACACCTACTGGGAGCAACCCAATCAAAGCACCTACAACCCGATTGACCAGACCGATGTCACGACCCAAATCGGTAACGCTAGTAACGGCGACAACCAGGCCAAAGGCATGGGCGCGGGCAAGCGTCCGAAGTCCTTCGAAAACGTCGTGCCGAACGTATACAGCCGCCTCCAGCAAAATGTGGACGGGTGCAACCGATTTACATGGAATCTCGGGTGGAACGTCAACGAAGGCGAACCCATCGATATAGCGTCCGGCGAAGCAGAGGCGATCATCAAATCACTGATCGATGAAATGGGCGGTATCAAGAAGGAACGTGTCAAGAAGGAAGAAATCAAAGAGGAGGCGTAAATGCCTTATAAAACGTTAAATTATATACACAAAAAGTGAACTGTCTTTTTGTGCATATATTGTTTTTCAAAATATGCGGGTTGTGTGCAACGTCCTCACAAAGCCACCCCTTCACCTCGAGGTCCTGTTTATATCTTTGTCAGTGTTGTTGCTGGTGTGTTGTTACGAGATTGTTTACTGGACAATCTTCAGGGTCGCGCCGGCGTAGATCTGCACCATGCTTGTACAGAGCACAAAGACCGTGGACGTATTGGGTGTGCTAGTATCCCCAACTTGATTGTAAAACATCTGTGCGTTGGAGCCGAGCGTGTTGATACCGGAGACCAGGCGGTCCTTGTCGGCGACGTCAAAGTCGAACGACGTGGCGATGACGAACTTGTCATTCAGGTAGGTCGCGAGCGGTGACTTGTGGACGTACGGTTCCCAATAAGTAGTACTTTTCTTTGTTTGGTTTAGCGCGACAACCTCAACTTGGGAAATACCCGTGTCATCAGTGGCATCCGTTGCAAAATATAAATCTCCTACACTAGGTGCGCCCCCACCTGTCCAGCCAGTTTCTGCCCATTGATCATCAGTGGTATTTCCATCAACCGTTTCAACACGTACCAACACGCCGTCGGAAGTTTGATTAGCAAAAGCAAGTTCAGTAAGATAATAAAGTTGTGCCTCTGTGTTGGCATACAACTGTCTCGAACCCGGCTGCATTTTACGGAACAATGCGTTTGCGCCATCAAAATAGTCACCAGCGCCGAAAAATTCAAGGGGCAACTGCGGGACTGAACACAGCTGATCCGCGCAATCGTAGTCATAATCAGGGATGTCCATGGCCGCACGTGTCTCGACGAGGGCATTGGAGAACTGCTGGTTCAGGGTATTTTGCTCCACAACGGGGGCAAACATGTTGACGTTGCCGGAATCAATCATGTAATTAGGAGAGTACTGGTTATTAACCGAGAACTGGGCTTGTTTTGCGTCTAACGAGTCACGACGCAGCGCCTGTGGAATACCATTTATGAACTTTTTCTGTCCCGAATTCGTAATATCGTCATCGTCTTGAGTGGTGACCAAGATCTTGTTTACGGACTGGGAAGACACCGAGAAGCGCTGGTTAAAGCCGGAACTGTTGTTTTTCTGTGAGAAGGAGAAGACGTTTTCGAACGGAACGTTGATGGGCTCGCCCGCGGCCAGCTTGGCGGCGACGGCCTGGTCCACGAGGTTGTTGCCGATGGCGGCGGTTTCAATGTAGAAATTAATGTTTTTCATTTCCCATGCAGGCGTCTTGGTTGCTGCGCTACCGTCAGTCACTTTTCCACTTTGCACAATACTATTGTCAGCCATCGTAAGGCGCAGTTCCAAGTCACCGAGCAAGTTCGTGGACATGTACGAAGGCGCCATGGTCTGGGTGGCGCTGATCCAGTTGTTAATCGAAAAAGGGAGCCATCCTCCTTGTTGGTCCTCGGCGACGGCGCCCGGGGCATAAAGAGGCTGTGGCAAAGACCCCTGCAGGGCAGAGCGTTTCCGGTCCATCAGCTCATTGCCGTGGATATCGTTAAGGATGGAACCAAGAAGCTTGTAGTTGACAAACGGCTGCGTAATGATACCGCCGTTCGCGATGAGCGACAAGGTTTCAATAAAGGCGAAGTCCCAGTTCGTAGGCAGTGCCACACCGTCGGTAGCAGCAGGCGTTTCGGGGAAGTACGCACGCACGGCGCCGGTCATGGTGAGGGACGCCAGGTTGACAAGCGTGTTGCTCGGCAGTCGAACAATGACCTGCGAACCGGACTTGGCGGTGGTGCTGCTGAGCGCCTGGAGGCGAACGCGGTTCTTGCTGAACGCGAGGCGGTTGACATAGAACTTGAGGGAATCAGGAACAAAAAGTGGGCTACCCATGGATGCGTCGGAAATCATTTTTATGTATTTAATTAATAATATTATTTTAAGATGTTTTATACGAATTTAGTTTTCATCTGTTTTTGCTTTCTGCTCTTGAAGCACCCGCAGTTGCTCCAGAAGCACCTGCTCTTTTGCGTCCAAATCTTCCACTTCTGCTTCTGCAGCTTTCTGCCTTTTCCGGTGTTCTTTATTTTTGCGTGCTATTTTACGCATTGTCTCTATGCTGTGTTTCTTTCCTGGTAATGTTCTCAATGGTGTGACTGTTTCTGTGACTGTTTGTGCGGTGGTGCTTGACATGATATATGTTTAACTAATACTTTTATTTTAAAACGTTTTATACAAATTTTTTACATGTTCGGGAACACCTGCTCCATTAAATACTGTTTTTTTAACCGCAGGACCTCCTGGTCGTACTTCTGACGGACGGCGGCGTCCTCGGCCATCTGGGTTTCCTGCCGCTTTATGCTGTGGACCGTGGGCGCTCGGGGCGGCTTCGCGGGCGCGGGGGCTGGGGCGTGCTTGCCCTTGCGCCGTGGCTTCTTGACGTAGACGACCTCCTCTTCCGAACTGCTGCTGTCGGACGACTCGCTGACGTAGACCACCTTTTGCTTCTTTTTCTTTTTTTTGGGTGCCTTCTTTTCCGGTGCCGGCTTCTCGGTCTCTTCGGCGGACGGCTCCAGTTGCAGGGCCTTCATCTCGGCCTGGATCCGGTCCTCCTTCTCCTTCAGTTTGAGCTCCTTCAGCTTCTTCTCCTGCTCCTTCAGTTTTTTCGTCCGTTCCTTTTTTTTGGTCAATGAGATACGTGCTTTTTCCCTAGCCTTTGCCAGATTGGCCAACTGCTTTTCCGACATCTGGCGCTTCTGCTTGGGGGGTGGGTCAGGGAGGTCCTCAATAGGACTGGTAGGTTTTTCTACGTCGGAACCGTGATCTGACATTCTCTATATATATCTATATTGGAAATTATTTTAAATAATTATTTCTAAATATTAAGTATAAAAACAATGTCCGTAATTCCAACCGTATACAATCAAGGCACCGGACTCATAGGCTCCACCACTGGCGGTGCTGCGATACCTAGCAATATTGACGACCTCATTATAAATGACACCCTTTTGGTCGGTGGTGAAGCGACCTTTAACGGAGCTGTGACGGTCAATAATACTCTGTCGGTCACTGGCGCGATCAGCTTTCAGGACGTCACGGTCGAAGGCACCTTCATATTGGAAGGCAAGACCCCGACCCAGCTGGCGTTCTACACAACGGGCGGCGAGCTGACCGGCACAGCCGACATGACGTACAGCGGGGGCGTCACCACAATGACCAATGTCACCGTGACCACCGCCTTGTCCTTTGGCGCGCTGACCAAGACTGACTCCAACAACTACGCCGTGGCCTTTCACGACAACAACCGCATCTGTATTGCAGGCAGTCCCAATGTCCTGACGTACAATCCGTTTTCTGGAACCCTTAATGCTTTAAAAGTAACTGTGGGAGATGACCTTATCGTCGGCAGTGATTTACAAGTGACATTCGGTAACGTGACATTGACAAACGGTGACCTTACCATGAGCAACGGCACGCTGACGGCCAACGCCGTAACCGCAGGTGACGCCGATATTACCAACAACCTGGATGTGACAGGGAGAGCAGATTTAGGGACGATAGTCACTATCCAAGGCCTTAATACCGTTTCAGCCAATACATCGTACCCAATTTTAGTGTGGGACAACGGAGGTACCGGAAAGGAAATAAACGTGGATGCGGCAAATTTCTATTACGATACAACCAATAATACACTTAATGTCCCGAATGTGTCAGGTAATTTCACTATTACAGCCCAAACAAGGACCGATCCTGACGACTATCCGGTCCTATTTTATGATCTAGCAACAAATGACATTTGTATAGATCAAGGAACGGCAGCCTTTACATACAATCCCAACTCAAATACGTTAAGTACAAGAAATGTGACAGTAGCGGTTGATCTAACAACCGAAAAAGTAACCTTAGATACAGGAAATATTTCTAACCATTCAACTAACGTGTATATGGGATTCAAAGCAATCTCCAATAATGGAACAGATTTATCAGGGATCCCATATAACATAGCCCTTTGGCAAGACGGTCATGTTCGGCTGATAGGAAGGAATAATCTAAGATTTTATATTTATAATGATTCTGGAACAACAACCCAACGTCTTAATATAAATAATGATGGCGCAAATGTTGAGGGGACCATTCGAAATGGGACACTGCCTATAAACTACGTCCAAACATTCACCTGCCGTGATGACGGAACCCAAGCTGCATACGTTGCACAAGACACACTGAATGGGTGGGGTAATGGTACCGGAATCGATTGGCGCACGACAGCTGCACAAGGCGCGAGTCCGACGATTTATCAATACGGTGCAAACATCTCTGACAATACGGTGACCCCCATTCTGCGAGGGGCGATTAATTTCCAGAGCAATAATGATAAATTCTTTCTAACCAACAATGACTACGCTGGATGGTGGTACGTTGACATCCATTTGTTATGGCAAAATCTCAAAGGTGTTCGATTGATGCCTCGTATCGATTTAGGAAAACAATTGACTCCTACGTCTGCTATCGTAACAGAACCCCAGGTCGGTCAAGGTGCCGAATACACTCGAAACGACATCGGTGAATTATCGACTCTAAGTATAAGCGGTCCTATCTATATGGCTAGCACAGACAATCGTTTCGGAATTAGGACATATTTGGTAGACCCTTCAACACAATCTAATCCCGATATCTCAGTACCACCTAACTGGAATGACCAGACACTTGAATTTAGAGGCCTAGGATTAACCATTTCATGTAAATATCTAGGCCTAGCAAACAACGCAGGTGAAACTATCAATACACTATAACATGCGTCGCTTGACCACGGGGCAACCCTTCTTC
>Ga0208645_1003950_pt1 | contig 10700 bp, 11 predicted proteins | sample VirMetDEL_Sep_01_FD_184519 | JGI IMG/M metagenome (GOLD analysis project Ga0208645, IMG submission 184519) | Aqueous microbial communities from the Delaware River and Bay under freshwater to marine salinity gradient to study organic matter... | ecosystem: Environmental > Aquatic > Marine >...
TTCACGAGGCAAAATAAAAGGTGCTGAAGGAGAATGGAAAGATCGCTCTCGCAAGCACCGATATGTTATGGTTTTTGATAAGAAACTAGAACTATTGTGGAATAGTGACTCTAGTGTTCTCGGTTCTAATTAAATCTTCCGTAACGTACTGAGAGGAACGATCATAAAGCATAATCTGCCTCATATCATTGAGGAACTGTTGCAGATATTCTCTTCTCAGCAAATAGATAGAAGATTTTTGGTTGTTCTTTCTGGTTTCATATTCCCAGTTCGTTACTGGTCTTACTGGATTTAAAGTTGCGGCGTAGTCATCAGGATCTGGTATTGTGAAATTGGAATCAACGACTTTTTCTTTTGGAAGAATTAATCTGCCACTAGAATCCTTGACCTCTTTGGTTTCATAATAACGAACATCATTTAATCCATCTATACCATAAAGGTTTTCTGCATATTTGTAGAGATGGTAGTTGGATAATGGCCATTCGTCTCTTACATTTAGGATTCCTGCAGTTAATAAGACGACCCAATCAAGTTCTGCATCGCCATAAAACTCTTCTGCCACGAGTTCTGGTCTGGAACCTTCTGGGATCTCGTATTTGTTGAAGATAGTAAAGACACCACTCAGGTCATCACGAAGTTTGTTTCTTCTGAATAAGTTTTTGACAATCAAATAACTCTGAGAGGAAAGACTATCAGAGAGAAATGATTGATATGCTAAGTCTGGTAGTTCTCTGAAATAACCCATTTTAGTAACCTACGGTATTGTCTTTATCATTATAGTCCCCAGCATAAATTGGTTCAAGTTCTTTAAATGATAAATCCATAATCATAGAAACTGGTGTTCCTACTCCCTCTGCGTTTGGATTTGTAAAATCACCATAAGTTGCATAAGTCCCTTCACCTGTGTAGTTTACAGACATATCTGTAAGAGCACATTGCTTAAATTTGTGTAAGAATGGGTGTTCTCCCGAACCTTTCATGTAAGTCAATTCGAAAATTTTTGGTGTTTGCAAAAAATAAGTTCCATCTCCCGCTGGAGCCATAGATTCTTTTAACTTCCTTATAATTTTTTTGACTGCTGTTGCTTCTTTTCCACTTCTAGGAGTTAATTTAAATGAGAATTTAAATGATCTTAAATTAACTCCCTCAAATAAGAGTTCCATATTTGGGTTTAATACCTGCCCAGTTTGTCTTGCAAGTAATTGAGAAGCGGTAAGATTTCCTCCAAAAGGAATATTTGCTGCCTGAGTTGCCAAATTTCTGATGAAAAATTCTCTGGCTGGTCCGTTTGCAATTGTATCTAGTGCCCCATTAAAAACTTGTTCTGTTAAAAATTGAGGTGCGTTTTTATAATTGTCCAAATTCATCAAACCCATCGCATAATTAAGTGCCTGTGCCGTAAATCCGTCCATACTCCCTGGACCGAAGGAAACAGAATTTCCATCTTGAATGTTTGATGGTATTGGTAAAAATATAGTGTCTTCTGGTTTTGCTATTTTTGTTTTTCTATTTTTACTACCAGCTTCAAATTTTCTTATCTCAGAGTCTATAGTAGTAGTAACATTATCTGGTTTTCGGTTTTTATCAGTTATTTCTACAAACCTTCCCGTATTTGCATCTTTATAATATTTTTTTTTGTCTGTATCTTTACTTCCAAGTCCTGGAGCGACATAATTGATAATACCAATCCTCAAAAAATCAGAAGATTTATTTAACTCATTTAAAGGATATCTTAGAGATTTATCCTGTTTAGGTGGATTTTCTTGAAAAGGGCGTCCCATTTATCCGCTTTTTTAACTATTTAGAGCGAACTTTGGCAAAACTGAGTTCTACCACATCAGAAAGTTCTTCTGGGTAGATTTCATATAGTCCACCAACAATCTGATTGTAATTATATTGTCTCATATCACCACGCCAATGAAAGTTCTCTCCACGAAAACCCCAAGAATAGACATCGGTTACGGCAACTAATGGATATTCATCATACCGTATTCCATTCGTCATGGCACTATAAAAGAAAGTATAGAACTTACCAGCACTCACACTAGTTTTTCCAGTTTCATTCAGAACACTGATAAGTGCTTCCATTTTATCATCTGGTTTTTCGACTCCAATTAAAGCATCAATAACACCACGCACACGATTGTCATTATCGTCTGTTGGATTTCTTCTCTGTTTAAGTGTTTTTCTTGGCATTACTTAATACCGAGTTCGTTTTCTGTAAGAACCTTAAACTCATAACCACGATCTAGGCACCACTCTTCTGCTGCCTTCCACTTTGCTTGGTTTTTGGCATACTCAACGACTTCATAAATGTATGCTTTTGTTTTTCTTTTCTGAACCTTTGGTTCCACACACTGTCTTTGTGGTTTAATCTCAATAATCATTTTTTTGATTTTACCACTAGATTCTTTGACCTTAATATAAAAGTCTGGGAAGTATCTGTGGTATCTGTTGTCTAGTGGTGAACGATAAGGAACGACAATTTCTTCACTACCCCATTCCAAAATGTTTTGATTATTATCACAGTAAACCATAAACTTTCGCTCCCACAAGGAACGATAGATTATATTTGTTGGATCACCCTTGTATTTTTTTGGATATGAAGGTTGGTATTTTCCCTTATATGACATCTAAATACTTAATAATGTAAGACTCGTATAAGGTATTTAGATGGCAAGTCCTAGAGAAGACGCCAGGCGTAGAGGGTTGCCTGCAGATAGACCAGGTGGTAATCCAAATTATAAATCTCCTACACCTCCTCCACTACCAGATCAATCACCCGAAATAAGAAACGGAACCATAAACAAGTTTAAACTTACTATGAGTGAGATGAAGAGTAAACTTGGAACTCCTGCTCTTACCAGTGATTATTATGTTGAAATGCCCATTCCAAGTGGAGTTGACGCTTACTTAAATAATGTAAAGAGTGTCATTGGACTTGAAAAAGATGAACTTGTCAATTTCGTTAACAGAAGACTTGGATATATGTGCTCTGAAGCTACTCTTCCAGTATCATCTTATGCAACGGCAGAAGTAAAAGACAATTTTGTGGGAGTAACGCAAGAATTTGCACACACACGTCTTTATACGGATTTGGATTTAACTTTTTATGTTGATAATAATTATCTCTCTATGAGATACTTCGAACTTTGGATGGATTATATTTCTGGTGCTTCTAATTCTTTATCTATTAATCAATCATTGTTAAGCAACCAACAATTATCCATAGCAGATCTCAATAGCTTTTCTGTGAGTAAAGGACACTATAAACAGTTTCATTTTCCAGATCAATATAAGTCTGACGCAATAAGAATCTATAAATTTGAAAGAAATCTTGATACTCAATTGGTTTATACTTTTATTAATGCTTTTCCAAAAGGACTAACTTCCGTTCCAGTATCTTATGGATCGTCGGAGTTATTAAAAATCACTGTAACCCTAAACTATGATAGATATATTGTCGGTAGAGCTCCTATCAATACTCCTAGAGAACTTGTCAATATTGTGGATGAATTAAGAAAAAAACCTCTCTTTTAACCGACACAATAAATAATCACAACTGAAATTCTATAGGTCATTATGCCTTTACCAAAGATTAATACCCCGACATATGAGTTGGAATTGCCATCAAACGGAAAGAAGATTAGATACCGCCCTTTCTTAGTCAGAGAAGAAAAAATTCTGATTATGGCACTGGAATCTGAAGACATGAAGCAGATTACAAGTGCTATTGTACAAATCTTGTCTGAGTGTATTCAGACAAAGGGCGTCAAGGTTTCTGATCTTGCCACCTTTGATATTGAATACTTGTTTCTGAATATTCGTGCAAGATCTGTTGGTGAAACCGTAGAAGTAAACATTACCTGCCCAGATGACGGAGAAACGACCGTTCAGATGGAAATTGATATTGATGAAATCAAAGTTCAGAAGGATAAGAACCATAAGAATATTATTAAACTGGATGATGTTCTTTCCATGAAACTTAAATATCCATCATTAGATCAGTTTGTAGAAAGTAATTTTGAAACTAATGAAGATATTAGTGATGTGAATAGATCTCTTTCTATGATTATATCTTGTATTGAGATGGTTTATGATTCTGAGGAAAGTTGGAATGCTGTTGATTGTACGAAGAAAGAACTGGAAGAGTTTGTAGAGCAACTGAATACCAAACAGTTTAAAGAAATTGAAACTTTCTTTACAACAATGCCCAAACTTTCTCATACGATCAAAGTAAAAAATCCAAATACCAAGAAACAATCCGAAGTTGTTCTGGAGGGACTGGCAAGTTTTTTCAGTTGAGTATGGCTCATACTAACCTTGAGTCATACTATAAGGTTAATTTTGCCTTGATTCAGCATCATAAATACTCTTTGACAGAACTTGAGAATATGATTCCTTGGGAGAGAGAAGTATATCTTTCTCTACTTGAACAACACATTGAAGAGGAAAATCTAAAGGCACAACAGAGTGGACATTAATCAGGTTTACAGAGCACCATCAATACCGAAACTTGGTAAGAAGACCGTATCTTCTTCGGTATTGCGTAGTGCCTCTGTAACCAAAACCACTCCAAAATTAAAAACTACTAGATTTAGTTTTATAAAACCTAGAATTTCTGCCGAAGATTTAAAGACTGATGTTTCTTCAATAAGTTCAACAGAATCTTTAATAGAAACGAACAGAATTCTTGTAGATATTCAAAGACAGTTAGCTATAGATTTTGCAATGAGAATTGCAGAAGAAAAGCAACTACTAAAAGATGTAAAGAAAGCAGAATCAAGAAGGAAATTTGCATCAAAAGAAAAATTTGTAGAGAGCACGCAAAAAATATCAGGTGCATTGGGAGGAACCATTTTTAAAATTGCTTCTCCTATTAAAAGTGTTTTTGATAAAATTAAAGAATTTTTTAGTTTAATTCTAACTGGAATAGTATTAAATGCTGCATTTAAATGGTTACAAAATCCAGAGAACAGAGCAAAGTTAGAGAAAGTATTTGAGTTTGTCGGAACCTACTGGAAAGAACTCATTGGAGTGTTTCTTGGTATAAAGTTAGCTGGTGTTATACTTAAACTTGTAGGTCTTGCTAAACTCCTTAGAGGTAAAGGACCTGGTGGAGGAAGTCCTCTTGATTGTGCAGGAGTAATGAAGTGTTTTGCCACTTCTGTTGTTCCCTTCCTAGCGGCAAATCCTAAAGTAGTAAATCAAATAGGGCAATCCTTTTTAAGAAGTCGTCAGTTTCTTACTGGTTTAGTCGGGGCACTTGGACTTACTAGTATATTGGGAGGTTCTACTCCAACAGTAGAACTTCCATCAACATTACCAGTAACACCAGAACCGGACTTAACTTTTAATACAAATCCGCAGGATCAACCAGGATTTAATTTTGGATATACACTAGAAACTCTCGTTTCTATTATTGGCGGTATTTTGGGTTCGGGCAAAGTTTTTAGACCTCTTGGTAATGCAGATGGTGGAACAATACCAGCACCAAAGAAATGCACTTCCTGTTCTTCTCCAGTTCTTCGTGCTTCTTCTGGTATGACGGTTCCTGGACAAGGACCTGGATGGATTGACAGCGTAAGAGCAATGCTTGCTCCCGGTGAAGAAGTTATTAGAGCAACTTCTGCTATGTTGTTTAGACCTCTTCTTAAAGATATTAATGATAATGCCGGAAGAAAATGGACAGATTTTTCACAGGCGATTAAAAAACTGTTTATTATTACCGAATATCAGCAAGAAGTACAAGAAAAAATGTTCAAGGTTATAGAACAATTTTCTGATTATCTGAAAGAACAAATAAATAAAAAACTTTTGGATGAAGGTATTGGTGGAGCCGCATCTGGTCCTGGTATGAATTTCATGCCTACCTCAAGACCTGCAACAATGCAACCCAAGATCATTATGAGTTCTACTTCTCCCAGATCTTATGAATCTTTAGCAAGTAATAATAATGGTTCTGGTGGAATGACTTTCTTACCAATGGTTCTTCCAACACAAAAATCTAAACCACCAGAAATACCTCAAATGCAGGGAAAAGCAACTGAGGTTCCTGTTGTATCTCCTGTTGATTTTTCAAATCCATGGATGGAAGTATCTCCCGAATGGTATGGAATTCAACTATACGGGTAATAAAATATGGAAACTCAAGTAAATCAACTTAAATTAAACGTTACTAATATTAAAAGTTATTTAATTTCCTCAAACAAGAAATTAAAAAAACTTAGAGGAGATAAGAAAAATTTATTTTTTAAATTAAATAAGAAAAAACAATTACGAGAAGAAGAAAATAGATTAGAATCTAGAAATCTTGGAGTTGGTTCATCATTCTCTAGAATTACTAGCGCAGTTACGTCACCAGCAAGAGGAATATTTGATAAAATACTTGATTTCTTTGGACTGATCGCTTTGGGAATATTGGTACAAAAACTTCCCCAAATCATAGCAAAAATAAATGAATTTTTTAATAGTGATTTTTATAAGACAATGAAATTTGTGGTTTCTGGAATTGTGAAGGGTGCAGTATTTTTAGTTGATATTGCATCAACACTAACCGCTGCAAATATGCAGAGATTGAAAGATGAAAAAAAATATTATGATGATTCTCTGGATAAAATAAACAATGATTTAGATTCGGCAAAAAATTTCTTTGCCAACATGTTTGGTTCTAATAGTATGCCAATGCCAATGAGTCCCTCTGGCGGTATGTTTCAACCACCAACTTTTCCTATACCATATCCATCAAGTGGTTTACCTATTCCACCACCACAAACTTTCTCGCAAGGTGGAACAGTAGAAAAAGGAGAAGATGGACAACAAGCAAAACCATCTTATACTCCAAGAAAGAGTGGTCCTCTAAAAATGGCTGAGAGGGACATGACTTCTGGATTTGAAAATTTTGCACTGTCTGTTGATGCGATTAAAAAGACAATAGAAAAAGAGGAAGAGAATGCGATAGCACTGGCAGAAATGTCTAAACAATTTAGTCAATTGACTTCACTTGAGGGAGGAAAGAAAAAACCAAAAGATCCAAAAGATCCATATCCACGAGAACCAAGAACTTTACAACCACCATCTGAAGAACCAACAGTAGGATCTTTAAAATCTCTTTTACCAAAAGGAAATCCAACATATACACCTGGTGAAGGTTTCCAACAAAATAGACCAGACCACATGGGAGTAGATATTGGAGTTGATCCCAATTCTCCTGTAACGGCATCTCAAAGTGGTACTGTTGAAAGAATTTCCTCAATATTTGGAACTTGGGGAGAAGGAGTATACATCAGATATTCTGATGGTCATCTTGGAGTATATGGACATATTGAATCTAGTGTCAATGTTGGAGATTCTGTATCAAAAGGTGATGTTATAGGAAGAGTCAAAGATTGGCCTAAAGGATATGGAGGAAATACTAGATATGATCAAAATAGTCACTTACACTATGAAAGAATAAATTCTGATGGGATTAATATTAATCCTCAACCATATCTTAACAGAATTGGACCAAAAACCACTGGCACACAGTCTAATAAACCAAAGGGAGGAAGAACAAAAAATATATTAAATACTTCTAATAAAGGTGGAAACCAATCACTCTTCGTTTATGCAGTACAACCAGTAGAAACTTTTGTTCCTTTCCCATATCCTGTTCCTATTGAAACCACATCATCAAGTCCAGCACCATCAAATCCAAGAGTACCATCAGGATGGAGAGCATAACATAAATGGCAAACTCAGCAGCAGCATCGGCATATGAAGTATTTGAATTAGAAAAGAACGGTAGAGTAATAGATATTACTGGCGCAGATCCTTATGGTGCCAGAGTAACTTCTTTTGATTATTACGAGAGTATTCTTTCTCCTAATACAACTGCTGTCTTGTCCATCGCGGATATTGGTGGATCTGCACGTTCGGGATATGATAAGCAAAACAGATATGGAACATTAGAATCTGCACTTCCTTTGACTGGTGATGTGACAGTTTCTTGTAAGATTGCATCTCCAACCGGAATGGGTTCTTTGGACTTTACTAGAAAACCTTTTGTGTATGATGGAAAAATTACACCTGCCGATGAGTCAAATCGCCAGGGAATGATTGTTAAATTAGTTTCACCAACCGCAAGTAGAAATAAAGTACCCGTTCAGAGAAAATATAGTGGTAATATCGGAAACAGCGTACAAAAATTAATCAAAGATTATTTTGGTAATCAAACTGCAATCATTGATCCCACAAAAAATTCTTTTGCCTTTACTGGCAAAAATCGCACATTCTTTAAATTGATATGTGATGTTGCAAGACAGGCAATACCAGTTAGTGGAGATCCCGGATACTTTTTCTTTGAGACACAAAGAGGTCTTAATTTCAGATCTATTAGTGATATGATCAAACAAGATCCTTATCCTGTGGAATATTTTAAAACTGATGTATTAAAGTCTGGCGTAGAGACTGATGAAAATACCTTTAAGATTGCACTGAAGTCAACAATTAAGTCGGATGATAACTCAAAGTTAGCAATGTCTGGTGGATTGAGAAGTAATAATATATTCTTTGATCCTATTTTATATACAGTTGAGCATCAGATTTATCAATTGGATGAATTGGAAACATCACTCGGAAAAACAATAGAAGTTCCAACGGCAGATGCATTACCGACACACTTTCATTTCTTGGATATTGGTAGCCAAGATGTTGGTGTGAGTGTCCAGACTAATAACCATCCAAGAGAATGGCAGGCAAAGTCAAAAATGAGATATAATACACTATTCTCTCAGATTATTCAGATACAGGTTCCATTTAATCCACAACTATCTGCGGGAGATACTATCAATTGTAGATTTGAGATGGTTACACAGGATAAAAAAGATCAGGGTTCGAGTGACCCTACAACCAGTGGAAAGTATCTCATATGCAACTTGTGTCATCATACCGATGCCTTGAGATCGTTTACATCAATGACACTGGTTCGTGACTCATACGGACTACATACTAATAAAAACAAAGCATAATGTTTGAATCTCTAGGAAATCTAACAAAAGATATTTCGGGAATTTGGATGGGGCAGATTGTCTCTTTTGATAATCAAAAAGAACAAATTGCCGGATTTGGATGGGGATGGAGATATAAGGTTCGTAAGATTGCAGAAGATTCTAATGACAATCAAATTAGTGATGATAATCTAACGACGGCACTGTGTCTATTGGGACCTTCTGATGGAACTGGTGGAGGCGGTAGATCTAGATCTGTCAGATATTCTCAGGGAGATATTGTTATTGGTTTTCATTTTCAGGGATCTCCAGTAATCTTCGGTGCTCTTGGAAGAACATCTGCTATTAAGTATACCAAAACTTCTGCTAAATTTGCTCCTATAAGCGGATTTACACAAACAATAAAACCCGGTCTGGTAGAAAGACAAGAGAACAGTGAGTCTAATGGACCGTCAACACCACAGTTAAGACCTAAAAGTGTAGATGAAAATCAAAAAAGAGAAGTTCCCAAAGAGGAACTGAAAAAAATAGGAATAGATCCAGATACACCAGCACAAGTTGATGAGCGTCCAGAACCATTATGGGATGAATATGATGATGGAACATTGTCAAATAAGGAATATGAGGCACAACTGGAAGCTGCTGCCGCAGACACCACTCCAAAAATTTACGGACAAAATTCAAGACAATCAACAGAAATGCTTCTTAATAGAACAGACTATCTCAGTCAATATGGAACAGTAGTCAATGATACACCCACAGCAGAACAACTCCAACAATTTGAATCAAATGGTTGGAAATTTACTCCTAATCCAGATGGAATTCCTGGTGGAAAAGTAGAGCAACCAGAATCGCTCTTGGGTGGTTAATAAATATCAACACGAGGAGGTAGACTGAAAATGGCAGAAGCACCAGCAGAATTAGATGCTAGACAGATAGAATATTGGAATAAGATAGCAGAAGTTCCCCCAGAACTATTGAGTGAGTCATCAAAGACTTTGTTGCAGGAAGTAAAAGATGCTTATTCAGATCAAATAACTGGAAAACCTCTAACAAAAGAGCAGTTAGAAAAACTTTCTCCTACAGAACAGGATGCACTTATACAGCGTGCAACCGTAATTAATAAAAGAGGAAAAGATGTTGATCCAGCATCAATAACATCTGGAAGTAAAATAATTCTTGCCGATCCTTGTAAAGATAACTTCTTCGCAGAACTAGAAGCAAAATTAGATAAGTTCTTTAAGGTAATTACAAAGGCTGGCAAGTTTATTGGGAACTTGAGTGAAGAGATTAATATTATCGTGGGGCAAGTCGGAACACTTGCAAAACAGTTGATAGGAAAGATCACAAGTGCCATATCAAAAAAATTAGAAAAGTTAATTAAAGAAGGTCTTGGAAAACTTGCCAAGAAAATATTTGATACTGTAACAGATAATCCAATAGCAAAGATTATTAAAGAGCAAAGTGGTCTGATAGAACCAACTAATGCATTGTTTGGTGCGTTAAAATGTCTAGTTGCCAATATTACAGAGGCACTAGAAAAATCAATACGTGACTTAATCACTGGAATGGTTAAAAATGTAATCAATACACCAAGATGTGCAGTTGAGCAATTCATTGGAGGATTAATTAATAAAATTACTTCTTTGATTGATTCTACCATTGGACCTTTACTCGAACCAGTGCAAAAAGCTCTTGGATTCGTCTTTAAGG
>Ga0208645_1003952_pt1 | contig 10700 bp, 7 predicted proteins | sample VirMetDEL_Sep_01_FD_184519 | JGI IMG/M metagenome (GOLD analysis project Ga0208645, IMG submission 184519) | Aqueous microbial communities from the Delaware River and Bay under freshwater to marine salinity gradient to study organic matter... | ecosystem: Environmental > Aquatic > Marine >...
GGCATCTCAGAGTGGTCTCCCGCCGAAGTTACCGCCAACGTGCGTGATTTTGCTGATAACGGATCAACCGTCTGTTTTGCTCGTCGAAGCATCTCAACACTTCCATCTACGCAACGCTAAAGCTTTTCTTGTTGGTCTGCCTTTACTGTCTTTCATTGGTCCTTTTACTCCTGACATCCTAGCACAGAAGGAACGCTTACGAGGACCACCACCGGGTTGAGGAGCTTTTAAGTTAGACCCCGTAGCACGATTGTACTTGTCACGCCCTTTCTTTGTGAGTCCACCTTTACGGGACTTCTCACCTCTACCTAACGACAGTGATACGCCTTTACGCTTTTTTGCCATGACCCTTAAGAGTAACACCACGACGTCTTAACGTTATGATGTCAGCTTGTGTTATCTTCTTTTTATCACCAGCCACAGCAGCTAAGCGTTTTTGTTTCTTACTGTATTGTGAGTACGGCATGACTACTTCTTAGGGAACCCACGCTTCATGTTAGCGTAAGCCTTTGGCGATATAGTTGACTTCTTCTTACTACGGCTGATGCCTAAACGTTTACGTCTGTTCATGTTGTAGTATAGTCCTTTTTTCATCGTTTCATTAACATCTCCATTAAGCGATCCAGTTTTTGATTAATTTCTTTGACAGTAGTTTCAAGTCCACTCATACGGTTCTCAACAGCCGTGTCTCGTTCCCGTTGTGCAGCCAGTTCCACCTCTATCTTAGTCAAACGTCTCTCATCACTCTCCAACCGATCTGTCAGCTTTTTAATCATCCAACCAATAACACCTAATATAATAGCAAGAGCAGAGTCGAGAAAGTGTGAGATGGATTCGGTCATCTGTATTAGGTTGTTACTTCAGGATTTATTTTAATACTGTTGTCTGTCGTATCAATCCACAACTGTCCTGGTTCTAACCAACTAGGTTGTGTACCTGCTACTCCCCCATCGTCAATGTCCTTGGGTAACCCTAAGATTTTTACCATGTTATACAACACGTTAGACTCTTCATGTCTTCTTATAATTAAAGCGGAGAAAGTATCGTTTGGAGTAAGAGTATCTGGATAATTTGTGCTTGTACTTACTTTAAGAACAACAAATGTGGTAGCACTAGGTACATCAACAATTTCAACAAAACCAGTCCAAGAAGCGTCACCGCCTGATAACTGTCCGTATTGACCTGCCGTTAAACCGTGTGCCGAAGCTGTCGAGAAAGTTGCTAAAGTAGTCCAAGTCCCCGGAGATACAGCTGTTATAGGGGTTAACGGAGTACCAGCTTGTGCTATGTGACCAATACCAAAACCTCCCCTGCCAGTACTGTCGGGATTACTGGATACGTTATATACCTGACCGTTCGTGCTTTGATCGTTTAATTGGACAACGGAACCACTACTACCAGCAAATACAGCTACTGGATTGTTATCGCCCGTGTCTTGTACTAATATATCCCCGTCTATTTCCAGTTGGGCTGCACCACTGTTTACTTTACCTATTCCAACCTTACCCGCTGCTGTAACATTAAAGTTAGTATCAGTAGCACTTATCTTACCGCTTGTAACAGCATTGTCGTCTATCTTACTATTTTCAACAGCGTTATCAGCTATTTGGGTCGTATCAACACCTCCGTTAGCTATACTTAATGTACCACTACCTGTAATAGGTCCACCCGTCAGTCCTGTACCACTACCTACTGAAGTGACTGTACCCGTATTAGCGGTAGCACCATCCGCAACATTCAAAACTGTCCGCACTTCAGCAGCAGTTAGTTCCTGTACATTCTGATTCGTACCGTTGTCGTTGCCAAGCAGTACATTATTACCTGCTACCTCCTGTATCTTAGCGTACGTTACTGAATCATCAGGTAAAGCCCCCACTGCAACATTACCAATAACATCGTCTACATAGTCCTTAGTGGCTGCATCTTGATCGTCAGAAGGATTAGACAGTCCTGTTATTTTATTACTGCCCATAGCTAGATTACCGCTCATCGAGTCACCGGATTTACTAACTTTCAACGCATCGTTTGTATCTACATAGTTTTTAGTAGCAGCGTCTTGATTGTCTACTGGGTCAGATAGATTTAAAAGTCTTTTATTGAGTCCGTCAAAACCAGCTCCACCTTCCTTTACACGTAACGAAACGTCGTTCTGTTCAGCGCTTTCTTCAGCTAGATAACGGTTGTGCAGGTATGCTCGATCCAACTCTGTTTCCGTTAATACAGAACCGTTTACGAAGTCTACTAGGTTTTGATCAGGCTGGCTGTATCTTGCTACTCTAACAACCTGTCCAGCAGTGGCTCCTGTGTCTAATACAATCTTAGTGGACGGAGTAGTGACGATAGTAAAGTCTGTGGTAGCTACACCATCTATAGATACTGTTACGTGTTCGTCTTCTAAATAGTCAAAGGAAAAAACAAAGTCAGTCTGTGATGCTGTTGCTGTATAGTCTACGTAGGTGATAGCCATGATATTATATTATTACTTATTGAGTGAGGAGTTCAAGCACATCTTCTGTTCTTCCTGCTTTCTTAGCTACTTTAATTTCTCGTTGTAATTGTCTAAGTTCAGGAAATTCATTTAACATTTGTTGTTTAGCTTTAGCCCTATATCTATTTATTACTCTACCTAAGTATTTAACCCTAGGACTCGGCAAACCTGAAAAAGATGAATCATCTAATGCTTGGTATTGTTTATTTTTTATTAGTTTAGCAAGAGCTTGACGAAGTGTCATACCATTAATTCTAACTTGGGAATGCAATTCCATCCATCTGTCATGTGCTGATCTACCGTTACTTTGTTCGTATTCGGTTAGTTCAATCAACCCATCAAGTTTAGTACTTGGCGTAGCGAAGCCGTGACCTACTCTTGCTATTTCAAACAAAACTTCATCGTCAGCTTTACCTCCCCACATGATAGGATTTAAAGGATTAATAATACCAGCTACACCTTCAAAGTATTCCTGCACAACAGGCTCACCTAATATGTTTCTTTTTACATCTAAAGCTTCTGATATGCCCGGTATTCTTTTTTGCAACATATCCCAAAAGCCTCTTGTCTCTTTCATCTCCATATCACCTGCAATCGATTGACCTTGGTTAAATATGTTAGGTATAAAACCAGCAGCAACTCCTCCCGCATATTTTGTAGCAGTTGTAGATTCAGGGTTAAAAACAAAGTCCATAAACTTATCGATACCAGCAAGATATGATTTATTCGTAGCGTTTCTAGCTAACGTAACCCCCATAGCAGCGAATACTCGACCTAAGTTATCTGTACTTATGCTGGCTAATTTATCGTCTTCCAATAGATCAACCATATCTGCATAAATACCAATCATAGAAGCTATAGGATCAAGTCTTTGGTAACTAATCCATTTATCGCCTACTTTAATACTGTACGGCATATTACCAGCAGCTTGCCAAGCTTGACGTTGTTTATAATCTTTTGGTCCTCCTCCGTTAATGCGGTCTTTAAAAGCAAAAACACCCGCCATTAAGGCTGTATTCATTATCACTCCTGTAGCCATTTTACCTCTAGCTTCTGCTCTTTTTAAATAATCAGGAGTACCATCAGGTTTCACAGCTTTTAACTGCTCGATAAAACTAAGTCTTGCATTTTCAGTAGCAGGTAAACCTCTTTGCCATAAATCATCAACTCGTTTCCTGTACTCTTTACTTACTCCATACTTTACCATATTAGCACCTATGACCGCAGGATTACCCACACGACTAAATGCAAATTTCAATATGTTAGTAGGAGTACGCACAAACGGAGCTACGATGAAACCAAGATAAGGAACGGAGCTAACAACGTTTTGTACTCCCTGACCAATCTTACCTAGCTCGCCTGAAAAAGTAACCTCTTCTGCACTTTTAACACTTGGGTCAATCCAGTCGCGAGTCAGTGCATCTAAAGCGTTGTAGTCATCTAAACCTTCTTCAATTAAACCGCTGCGTCGAGCTATCTCCAACTTCTCTGATCTAGTTTGTTCGACGTAATCATAAATTGCTTTTTCTCTGTCAGCAGGTGTATTGAATTTTTCGTTTTTAAAAGTTTCGTTAGCTTCTTTAATTAAATTAGCCTCACTGAAGTTTCTGTTTGATCGAGTAACTAGAGCATTAAGACTGTCAGTAACATAAGTGCCTAACTCTTCAGGATCAGTAATACCTAATTCGTTTATCGCTTTATTTATTAACTGTGACTTAGCCCTCGATCTATACTCATAAAACTTATACATCTGATCGACTGAGGTGTTAAAGCGGTTCGGAAACCTAATTAAGTTACCCATGAAGTCTATAAAGCCTTTAACGGAATCGCTTTCAATTTGTTTCCCCATTACCTCTTCAACATTGCGAGCCGTGATAGAACCAACACTACCTGTAGACTGTTCAGCAAAAGCAGACCGAGCGTCGCCTATATAATGATCACCTGACTTCCATGCTTTTAACATAAAACGTAACAGGTCGCTCATTTCTGATGTAGTACTCCAAGAATGAATAGCAGCTCTTCTTTGATTAGGGTTACCCGATAAAAAGCCTCCTACATTTCTCTCAAACTGTTTCATCATTGCAGATAAACCCGTGCCTACAGCATTGATTGTTAAAGTACGTGGTCCCCACATTAAAGAGTTTTTGTAGTACTCCTCAACCATTTTTGTCAACTTACCACCTTCTGTGCCTCGATTGATTTTATTGAGGTTAATCATAGCATTCCACACGTCGTCACCTGCTTTATCTTTAGCTAACAAAATGTTTTCAACAATCTCATCGATAGTCATAGACCCACGTTTATTTAAGTATTCCTGACGTAGTTTCTGATTAGCTATCTCATTAGGACTCAACCCCATACGGACACCCATCTGCCTTGATTTTAAACCCCTACCAAAACCACTGGCTAATCCCGAAGCGTTAGCTTGTATGTGTAGTTGTTGCTCCAATAAACCTCTCAATCGTGCCTCTAAAGTCTCAGCTTCCTCCACTGACAGTTTCTTCCCGTCAGCTTTAAACCTTTCAGCAGTTCTTATTATTTCCGCTCCGTTTTCTGTAAGCAATGTTTCAAGAGCCTTCATTCTAGAAGCAACACGGAATAATGTAGTCCTGTCTTTTTCTGATTGTCTTAATAAACCATTTACCATCTGACCATCACTACCAAAAGCGTCAGCAAATTCATTTACAACGCCTTCATTAAGGACATCTTCGGTCATTGTCTCTAACTGTTTAGGATCGCTTTTTAGTATTTTATCCGTCAAAGCATCCATTAACTCTGTTAAATCGTCGATATACATACCGTCAGGAAGTTCTGAAATTGAACGAGCTAAACCTGTTAAAGCCCGTCTTCCTCCTACAGTTAGTTTTGATACATCTATTTTACTTAACAATCTATCAACAACATCACCGCTAGGTTTGAACTCAGGTAATTCTGCGAACATACCATCAGGTCTTAATGAGCTTTGTCTTTGAATTGTTACGTTCCTTTGTTGTAAAAAGTCATTGAATATCTTCTGTCTTTGGTCGATTCCAAGTTTAGACTTTAAAGATATAAACATATCCTTGAAGAACATCGCTACTTCATGTGCTATCTTTTGTAGTCTTGTTTTGGGAGCAGCTTCTAGTTCGTCTGACTTTTTAAACCAAGCGTCAGTCATCTCTTCAGCAAAGTATTCGTCGATGTCTTTAAAGCGATAATTTCTACTATTAAAACCACCGGGCTTTGCCTCTAAGAATTTACGTAGTTCGTCAGGAAGTTCTCTCTTTAACAAACTAGCTGGGTCAACTCCTTCTTCAAATTCAATACCAAAACTTTTTATATAATTATCACGTTCTCTTTGAAACTCTTTAGTAAGTTTTGTTAGGTCTTCTTCAGGAAGATAACGACTAAGACTATGCCACAATTCGTGTATAGCTGTTCTTTTTATCCGTCCTTCATCGATAGCAGACTGTCTAATCTTTAAAAGATTACTTCCAAACACATAACGACCATCACCCGGTATATCATTAGCAAAAGACGGTTTAGCCACATCCTCAAACAATCTTTCACCCATGACCGTCATAAACTTACGTATGTCTTCTATATCAGTACGGTCAGCTTTTTTAAACGTTTCTAATTTAGACCAAGCGTCCTTTATGTTTTCAACGCCTCTAGGTTGTAAGTCTAAACGTCCTGCCTGATCGTAGCTTTTGAATGGAGGTATGCGATCTTCTAGTACTTCCTCTAAATCCCAAGTCTGTATATCTACATCTAAGTCTTCCAGTTTTTCCTGTAATTCAGGTTGCTCCTCAAAAGACTTTCTAGCTTTTAATCTATCAAGCTTTTCTTCGTTACGTTTTAAATCTTCAGTAAACTTTTTAACACGATCTTGTCGTAAACCTTTCATCCATTCATCGATAGGTTCACCTTTAGCTTCTTTCTTTAGAATCTCATCTAAATCTTTTTGTTCATTCGCTATTGCTTTCTTATCTATTTCAATATCACGTATTAAACTGACTTCGTCATCGATGGCTCTAAAGTCGGGCAGGTCGGCAACATCTAAATCTTTTGTATCATCTTGCCACTTCATCATTGCAGTGGTTGTAGCATCTGCTTTATTAGCACCTTTCTGCAATTCGTTTGATCGTGTCTTAATAGCGTTAACACTTGCCATGAACGGTTTCAACACAGCAACCATACCTGCTTCCAACAACACACCTTCGATGACATTTTTTAAACGTCCTACTAATTCGTTGTCTTCGGGGTTAGCTTCTAAATATTCAGTTACTGGATTCTGTAGTTCAGGAAATTGTTGTATAAGATTAGATAAGCGTTGTTCTTGTCCATCGAATGCTACAAAATCAGAAGCCATTGAAGCTGTAAAAAATCCTTTAGCATTAAGATCAGATATATAACCAGTCTTTTTTCCTTTTGTTAAAGCTGTTGCAATTTTACCTGCTTTAGTAGCTTTACCAGCTAAGCTTATACCTTTACTAATCGCACCGAATGGGACAACAAACTGACTAATGCCTTCTATCAACTGCCCGGGTAATGTCTCTGACCTTCCAAATAAACGTTGTTCGTCCCAATCAGGAAGCATATCAAAAGAGAGGAAATCGCCTAAGTTATAAACACCGTGAGCTAACCCTTCTAAACCTCGTACTGGAGCAGCAAACGCATCCAGCATATAATCAGTAACACCTAGTTCTTTGTCCTCTACAGGATTAAACTCAAATTTTTCTAACTTCATCTTTTTTCGTAAAGTGCTTTTTGTTTATCTATGAATGTGGCTATATTAGGATCGATTGCTGCTTTATCATCATACTCAATAGACTGATCGTATAAAGCATTATATAACTCATAAATATCAGTTATATCTTGGTCGCCTCCTTTACTTATATCCAATACTCGATCCTTAGAAATAAGCGGTAAAATATTAACCATCTCCAAAAGTGATTCTTTATCTATCTGTACTTCCTGTCCTTTTATATTAACTACACCTTTCCGAATAGCTTCAGGACTGTAGAAGTTTGAACCCTCAGAAGCATAGGCCCAAACAAGAACATTACGAAGTGCTTTTTCTCTTTGATCTTGCGGTGTTTTAAGTGTTCTTAGTGTACGTAAATCTTTTTGTAAGGTAGGCTTGGAGCGTACTGTTTCTAAATCTAGCAAACCACCTGAAAGTTTATTAATAACAGGAGCAAAAGGAACGGGAGATATTTGTTCAGGTGCGTCGTAAAATTTAGCAAGTCTTTTAGCTTTTTCAAAATTACCTGCTCTAGTGGCATATTCAATTTCGTCAATATTTACAGGAATCCCACCTTGAATGCCTCCTGTGAAGTATTCAACATTACCAAATTCTGCTACCCTATCTTTTAATGGTTCACCACTAGGGTCTGTAAAAGATTTACCACTGTCCGTACCGATCTTTTTAACCGCGGTTTCGGCTCTTTGTTTTTCTTTTTGATCCTTTATAACCCTTTCTAGCTCTTGTCTGTATTCTTCTGCATATGTTTCATTAAAAGCAACAAGGTCATTAAATTGTTTGTTTTTAGAAGCACCTACAACTCTTTCGCCTTTAACATCAATATAAGAACCTTGCACAATTTCTTGTGCTTTGCGTGTGCTTTTAAAAACATACTCAGATTCTAAATTATTTGCTAGAGCTTGAAGAGTGAAATCAATTTTTCCGGGAGCGTCAGGATCAGGCGATGTTTGTAAATACTCAGGTTTAGTTAGTACAGACTCTTGTACATTTCGTAGTTGCATACCTATACCTAATCGAACTTGTTGCAACTGATTCATCAAAACAACACCAGCTTCTTCGTTCGTCATAGATTCGGCTCCAGTGTAGGATTGTTTTAATGTAGCAAAAAGCTGTGCTTGAGCATATGGGTTATTCATACCTGCTGCTCGTTCGTTAATTAAAGCTGTGTATTGTTCTTTGGATGTAATTTCCGTACCGTCGTCTAGTTGGTATGTGCGTCCTTGTGACAAAGCGAAAGCCACTTGACCTGCCTCGGCTGACACATCTACTAAAAACTCGGCTGCATCTCGTTGTTGTTTATTTTCAGAAAGATCAGCAGCTTTTTCTACTTCTTCTCTTATATCAGCAACTTCCGACGTATACTCTGCAAATAAATCTGTAACAACTTTCCCATCTCCTAAAGTACGTTGTCCTACTGGTAAGTATCGTTCAGCATAATCTAAAAACTCTGTAGCTGCTTCTTCATTACCATCTGTAGCGTGACGTACAGCCACGTCCTTTATAAGTTTAATTAACTCTGCGGGTCTAAATGTAGCTTGGTTTTTGTCCCACCACTCATCAATTTCACCGTAAGTATCGGGAGTAGAGGACGCTTCATACAAGGCAGATTCACCGTGCAGTAATACATTTTGATTAGCTTGATTATTTTTAATCGTGTCGTACTGTAAAGAAGCTTTTTGATTTAAGCCCCTGATAGACACGTCAAATCCACGCTTAACTGTAGGATCGGTTATTTCAAAATCATCCACCATCCCTTGGTAAACACGATCAATAACAGCTTGTGTTGTTTCTAAAGTATTAGATTTTTGTAGCTCAGTATTTAATCTTAACTGATACTCGTCGTGATACCTTGCACCCGCTGCTTCTCTTACGGCTTCTTGATTCCAAGGGTTTCCTAAAAATGGTATTTTGTTAGTTCTAACTTGAGTTCCATATTTTTCCTTGTTTTCTTTTACAAGCGAGTGAACCTCATCAAAACTCAACTTCTCAATATCTTCTATAGCTTTCTGCTCACGTATTTCTCCTATATCTTTAGCAACCGCAAGACCTTGCACTGTTAGACCTAAAGCTTGTGACAACTTACCTATACCCGTCTCTTGCCACGGGATTGCTTGCTGTACTTGTACTGGAGTAGTTCCGTAAGATGTAGGTATAGTTGGAGATAACTGCTGCACAGCTCCTAATAATCCTGTTACGGGTTCTCTTCCTTTCGTAGTCATAACTATGATGAAAATGTTTTATAAGCCATACCTGCCTTAACGGCTGTATCCAAAGTACTTATGAATGGATCAGGTGGGGTAAGTGGTTTATTAATGCGAACCATATTTTGCGTATAAGCAAATCCCATCTCTTCTTGTTGTAATTGCTGACCTACGTCTATTCGTTCTTGCTGTCTAGCAGCTACTTCTTTAAGTCTGCCGTATTGTGACATTAAATCCTGTTCGTCTGCTTCTGTTATTCCTGCTTGCTCAGAGCGTCTTGCTGTCTGTGTTGCCATTAACGCACGATTTTGTAAAGCTGCTAATTCTGCTCTGCGGGCTGCTTCTTCTTTTTGTTGTTGTACTGCTAAGTTGGAAGCCGTGTATTGTTTTAAAGTTTGTTGTCTTTGTATCTCGGACGCTCTAGCTTGCATGGCTTTTTGCATTTTGTACGCTTGACGTTGAGCTGCAAATTGAAGCCCTCCTTGTACGCCTACTGCTGTTGCCATTAATCCGGGTGAACACATATCGTTTACTTCCTCTCTAATATAAATGACATATACCCGTCGTACTGGCAATCGCTAAACTCTGCACCCAACCACTTCAACCACCTCATACTCAACGTATTAGTCTTCATTACCACGTTAGTCAAATAGTCAAAACCGTGCATCATCTCATCTACCCACTTCTGTGAGTTCTTTACGAAATACTTCTTAGCACCCTCTAAACGACGTGTGCCTAATAGCCATACAACTCCTACGTTATCGTTAGGAACTACTCCAAAGCTACAGTATAAACCGTCGTTGTCTCTCAGTGAATAACACTTGATACTGTTTTGGAACGATATGTTAACTGCGTCCTTTGGGTGATGCATAAGACCGATACACTCCATCATGTCCTCTTCCCGTAAGTCGTCGTACAACTCAAAGGCATCCATATCAGGTTGTGCTGGTCCAACTTTAAGACCCATATCTTCTGCTCCTCGGTATAAACATAGACTCAAACTCTGCAGCTAACAGCTTGACTGGCAAGGCAGAACTGCTCTTTACTTCAATCGTTGTATCTTCTGGTTGTCCTTGTACTGAAAACTTAAAGTGTCCGTCTTGTGGTGTGAAACTGTTAAGTGTTAAGTTAGACCCAAGGATGTCAGGGTTAAATGCATACGTGTATGTATCTCTAAACTTAGGTGTTACTTCTACGATAAAGTGTCCTGTGTCTGCATAGTTAAGACTACCACTACGGATTGTTTGATAGGTGTAATCAGATG
>Ga0208645_1003956_pt1 | contig 10689 bp, 19 predicted proteins | sample VirMetDEL_Sep_01_FD_184519 | JGI IMG/M metagenome (GOLD analysis project Ga0208645, IMG submission 184519) | Aqueous microbial communities from the Delaware River and Bay under freshwater to marine salinity gradient to study organic matter... | ecosystem: Environmental > Aquatic > Marine >...
CATTTTCTTCAGTTAAAGTTACTTCTGCACCTGGACCGTCTGTTGGTAAATCAATGATTTTATCATCTTCAGTTGGCATAGTTTTCTCCTATGTTTGTTGGTTTAATATTCATGCAAGATATCCTCTGGATTCTCGATTGTTGCTAAAACTTCATCGTCATTTAGCAGACGTATTTCACCACCTTGTATTTTTATTCTTGAACCTGCGTAACGTGCAAACATTACCCAGTCTCCTTTTTTACACCAAGGGCCAGAGTTCTCAAATCTCTTTCCTTTGTATGCTTCTGGTCCAACAGCTAAAACATTTCCACACTGAGAACCAACTTGTTGTTTCTCTAATGTTGAATCATTCATTATAATTCCACCCTTAGTTTTATCTTTCATTTTAAAAGGTAAAACTAAAAGTCTCCAACCTGTAGGCATTGGAAGTTTTGTTGTTTCTTCTGTTATTTCTTTTTCGGGTTCTGATTTTTTTAAACCGACTAATGATGTATCTGGGATACTAATTTTCGGTGTTGAGTTTAACGACTGTTCCTTCATTTTCATCTTGCTCCTTATTTTCAAGCAGGTTAGAGATTTCCTGATTTATTTGTTGATATGCTTTTAACTGTCCTACCATATACTGATATTTATCCCAATTGTCAACTTCACCATTGATTAAAATATCTGATACACTATCAGACAATTCTGTTACTTCTTTTTTTAACTTATAGACTATTTGCATTCCGTCCATTATTTAACCTTTCTTAACTGGTATACCACCACTTGGGTAACCAAATTTATTGTTTCCCATTACAGGAGAATAGCCAGCAGCTTTTGATAAACCACCATCAGCCATTTTTTTAGGTACGCAATTAGGTACCATTTTTTTACCCTTTTTTTTCTTTCCTTTAGCCTCGTAACCTTTCCAACAAGCCATTATCTTCTAAAACCTTTAGTAGCTAATCTAGGAAAACCTTTTATTAAACCACCAGAAGCTTTTTCTTCTACTTTTTTCTTAGTAATATATGGACCATCTTTTTTTTTATCAGATTTTTTAGTAATCCATTGTTTTTTTTCTTCTTCTAATTCTTTTTTTACTTTTTTCTTAATCCAAACAGATTCTTTTTCTTTAGGTTTTATTTTTTTTTTAATCCATTCGTTTTCAACTTTTTTTTCAATCTGATCTTCTTTTTTATCTTTTACTGTAATCCATTCAGTCATTATTTTTTGCCTCCATTGTTACGGAAAATTTGTGTTCCCTTAATGCCATAGATGCTCGCCACGACAAGAATCCATAAATTTGTAAACCAGCTCGGGAGTGCTGCAAAATGTTCGAAGAACACATTTACTTTTGTCATTGCGTCTGGATCATCTGACCAAACTGAAAATGCAAGTACAGCTATGGGCAATGTAAGCACCACAAGAACTGCCTCGTCCTTATAATCGTTTTGCCTAGCTTCTAAAAGTTTTCCTTGGTAAGCTTCCTTACCTTCGGCCATTTTTGTAGCATGCATTAACTGTGCATCCGACATAGCCATTTTAGTTTTTTGCTTGTTAGCGTAAATTTTTGATCCAGCAGAAACTGCTAATTTAATAGCACTTAACCACATAATCTAATACCAAGTAGCTTTTTTACTTTTGGAAGCTAACATTCTTTTAGTTCCTTTAACTTGTACTGTTTGAGATTCTTGTGGATTAGTTGCTTCGATTTCAACTCCACCTGTTGCAGACCCATCTTTTGTAATTCCTGGTCCTACAGTAACTTTTGGTTCTTCACAATATCCAGAACCGATTGTCCAATCTTTTGACATTATACTAATCCTCCTTCTCTAAAAGCTTTTCCTAAACCACGAGTTGACATTCCGCCACCTTTTAGTTCTTTAACAATTCTTTTCTTTTCAGCTTTTAAATTTTTTTTACCTTTTTTAGTAAACGCTTTTTCTGAATCAACTCTTCCAAGTTCTTCCAGTCTGTTCATTCTTTTAGTGTTAGCCATAATTATTTATCCATTGTTGATACAGAAGAATAAGCTCTGTTACCAGATGCTTTTTCCATACCTTTAGATTCATCTCTTCTAGCTTTTAGACTTTGCGATTTAGCTCCGTTTCTAGCACCTAGGGACTCGTCTAATCTGTCATTGTAACCTTGTTTCTTAGATGACCCATCTTTACTACCGTACGGGAATCTTTCTGAATAAGGTCTTGATCCAAAATCATTTCTCATAATGTTTTCTCCTATTACTGTGTTTTTACTTTAAATAATCCTGCAAGTCCACCCTTATTTGCTGTCATAATTTCATTATCTACTATAGTTTCATTATCTTGTATAATATCATCTTCCACTAACCCTTTTCTTCTAGCTTGATTAGCCCTAATTTTATCTAATGCACTCATTAAACTAAAATCTATAAATTCTTCATTAGTATCATCTATTACTCCAGGAATAATTGTTTCTGAACCATCATTATCATTTTCATCTGGTCCTTTACCCCAAAATTCTGGATATTCATCGGGGTCATAAAAACCTAAATCAGAACCAGGTACTTCATACTTACTTGTAGATTTAAAATTAATATTTTTACTTGGATAAATTGTTGGAAGAATTGAACCTATAATAGGTATCTTACTTTTAATTTGATTTACTAAAAATTTTTCAGCATTATATTTTGAAAAAAATCCTGTTTTACTGTCTATGTAATCATCTAAATTATCAAAATATTGTTTTTCAGTAGGAGAGACCCATGCTGCTGGTCTTTTACCTTTTGACATTTTTAATTTTCTTTCTTTCATTAATACAGAGTTTTTATCTACAACAATATTTCCACCTGTTGTTGGATCTACTACAACTTTTTTACCAACCATATCTATGATTGGATCTTTGTAAGTGTCTCCACCATCGTCTTTAAAACCACCACCTGTTGTATTAGCTTCTTTACCTACGTTAGTTGCATAATCTTCTATGTCGTCTTGAACTGAATAACCATTGTCACCGCCATTATTATCATTACTGCTACTAGTATCTCCACCACCAAAACCAGAATCAGAAGAAGTTTCTCCTTGATCACCACTACTAGTACTTCCACCAAAATCATCTGATGATGCATCTTGTCCACCACCTCTAAAACCTATTCTTCCACCTTTAGCTGCCATAATACCTTGTGGTTCTTCTTTAGCAAATAAAGTTGTTAAAGCTTGATCATTATTTAATGCATCAGTTTCTGAAAACAAATTCAACATTGGATCTGCTGTTTGTTCTACATCTTCTGTAGGTGCTTCACTTGTTTGTGTAGACATTTCTAAAGTATATTTTTCTAAATACTCATCATGCTTTTCATTCATTGATGCTGCATCAGGATTAGTTTCATAAACTTTTTTCCAAGCGTCATAAAACGGATCATCACCATCTGCTAATTTTTTTCTAAACATAGAAGCAACACCACCCATATTATAATCTTTAGCAAATTTTTTTGCTACCTCGGGTTCGTTAGCAAATAAATATCTTCTTTGTTTTTCTGATTTGAATGGCATTAGCACTTCCACTTTCGAAGTGATTTATTTATTCTTGAATCTGGATCGTTAGCTGTTTTAGCTGATGTTAATTTTTTCTTCATCCCACGCATCCGAGCACAGAAGGATTTTTTTCTTGATCCACCCTCGGGTTGGGGAGCTTTTAGATTTGATCCTGGATTAGCTTTGTTGTAACTATCTCGTCCCTTTTGATTCAGTCCTCCAGATTCTGACTTACCTTCTTTTCTAGTCCAAGCTGGTGAGCCTCCTCTTTTAAACTGCTGTCTAACAGCACCCATTCCACGAGTAGTTATCATTACGTTTTCTTAGCCGTCTTAGCACTGTTCACAAATGCTTTTTTTGTTGGTGCACCTTTAGCTCCAGGTCTTCTCATTTTTTCTCCACTACCTGCAGCGATTCTCTTACGCTTTGCGTGAATGTTATCATATAAGCCACGTTGTTTTGCCATATTAACTCCTTGGTCCTTTTAAGATTCTTACATCTTGTTGTTTCATTTTATCATTTTTCATTTTAGCTCTATTGGACATTTTCTGTTTTTCAATAGAGGTCGCTGCTCTTAGAATAGCAAGATCTTCTTGCTGTTCCATCTTATCTTCTTGAAGATTCTGATTCATTAAAGTTTTCATTTTATCTAAGTTTAATCTAGCATCATCTTCTTTTTGTTTTCTCATATTGTCTTGTGCCTTAAGATCAAGCTCTCTTGCTCTTAATTTTACAAGTGGGTCGTTACCTAAAATGCCGATTGCTTCTTTTTGCTCTTTAACAAAGTCTTCGGTCATCTCTGCAATCAAAACAGCCTTACGAGATTCTATTTCTAACTCTAATTGCTGTTGTTGTTGCTGCATTTGCTGTTGCATTTGCGGATTAGACTGCATTTGCATCTGCATTTGAGGATCTTGTTGCATTTGTTGTGCCATTTGTTGTGCTTGTGCAATTTTATCTCTAAATTCTAGCTGAACTTGCTCATCTGCCATCAAATTTATGTGTTCAAAGATGTTTTTTTCCAATGAAGTCATAATTACAGGGTTATTTTGCGCCATTGTCGTCCCCATAAACGCTAAATGCGCAGAAATGTGGGCTTGATGGTCTTGTCCTGTAAAAGCTTGAAAAGGTTTTCCAGCTAAAGCATCAATATGCTCTAGTGCTTGGTTTTTTGGAGCTGGTTTTTGTGGTGGCGGCAAGATTGTGTCAATATTTTTAACACCAATTGCTTCATACATGTCTCTATACGCTTCATACAAGTTATGAATCTGTGGATTAGACTGTGCCAGCTGTAATTCTGTTTGTGCAATAGATACTCTTTGCGTTGAAGAAAATATATTAGGATCTGCAACAGGTAAAACATCTATCTTATCATCAAAGTCTTGTTGTTTAATTTCGTTGTTACCACCGATTACATCATATGGATATACAGGTGGTAAATAAGTTGAGAAGACATCAGCTAATAATGAGAATTCATTTTTCATTGATGCATACAGTCTCTTGTGGATCGCTGACATGACTCTTGAACCACGTTCTAAAAGAGCTACAGTTGTTCCAACAGCGGCCTGCTGGTTCCCATCACCAACTTGCATGTCAGCAATTGATGCGAATCTCTGTCCAGCCGATACACAAATACCCATCAACTGTAATAAAGTCTGTGATGGTTCTTTGTATGGTAACGGCATAAAAGCGTCTCTTAGATTTCCACCTGGTGCGTCTACATCTCTGAACTCACCTGGTTGAAGTGACTGGGCATCATCTCTCACTCTGATACCTCTTTGTTTAAATCCTGCTGGTAAGTTGGAGAGTGTTCCAGCATCGATCAATTGTCTAAGGGCAGCTGTTGCTGCTCTTGTTAGACCACCGATCATATGTATTAATCCAAAACCATAAAAACCTAAACCTGGCAAAAATTTAAAATGCACAAAGTATTGAGTTTTATTTTTCTTTGGATCGTCTACCTTATAGTTTCTTCTTATAGATAAAACTTTTCTTGAGCCATTATCTATGGTTACGATGTAAGGAACTTTTATACCTGTAGGTATTCCGTCCTCACCTCTATCTTCAAAACCTTCTAAATCAAGATCGACATGACATTCGATCAACGTATACATAGCGTTGTTTTTTTGTTGTCCTGTCATTCTTGTTCCTTCTAGTTCTCTTTCTTTTTTCTTGACTTCAGATTCTTCTGCGTAAGGAGAAAATAATTCTATGTCTCTATAGAATCCTGCAACTTGTTGTTTACGCAAATCGTTTTCTGAAATTTTAACCATATGACAGATCGCTTCCGCATCTTCTAATGAGGTAGCAGAATACGGAACGACTAAGTCATCTGCAGGAACAAACTTTGATACAGCTCGTCCCAGTAAATCGTCATAATAAACTTTTTTAAATGTTGAACCTGCGAGTGGTAAATAAAATAACATCTGATCAAACTCTGGCTCGTACTCTTTCATTACATTCATGATTTCATAGTTCATAAAGTTAGAGACCCTAGTTGCTTGATCCTGCTTTTCAGGTGTAGCTTGTCCTAGTATCTGAGTTCTGATCGGACCATTCGCTGGTAATAATTCTTTATACGCTTGTGCTTGAAACTGAGTTACCGCTTCAGCTAATACTGGATGGGTTGCACCTGATGCTCCTTGGAAAGGTCTTGTTCTTTGTTCGAACTGAAATCCTAAAAGATCTAAACCTTTACTATAAGATTGTTCCCATTCTCTTCTTGACTCTTTGTAATCTGTGTAGTTTGCATACAACTCAGATCCTAGAGGCTCGAGGATAGAATCTGGCAACAAGGATGCTAAGTTAGCGTAATGATTGTCTGCACCTTCTGGTGCTTCTGCTCCTGGTTCAAAATTAATATCTACTGAACCATCTTCGTTTTCTGTAATCTCGGTACTGTTTGGATCAGGCATAGATTCCTGAATGGCAGTATCTACTTCCATTTGTTCTTCATCCGAGGGAACGGTTATATTTTGTCTTACATTCGGTAAGGATTTATCTACGTCTGCCATTTATTTTCTCCAGTTTATCTTGTTTATCTTCTTTTGGTTGTTTAATCAAGCCTCTAGCGTCAGGTCCCTTGATTGGAGGGATTTCTTTCCATTTAACATTTTTCATGTTTTTAACTAGAGTTGGGTTTTTCATTAATAGTATTGTTTTGTATCTATTAGTTTTGGAGTATCTTTATAATCTTCTGGGTGGTTCAAAAATCCTCCTTGTCTAAATCTTATTACCGCTTGAGTTGTGCTATCCACCAAATCGTCATTATCTCCAAAAGGAAATGATGCACACTCTTCTATAACTTCTTGAGCAAATTGTAAATGAGTAGGTGCCCAAATTTGACCACTTTCAAATAACGGGGCAACAGCGTTAACTCTAGCATGTTTGTCGTTTCCACGAGACGGAGTGAAATTGACTACAGGTATTCCCATATTTCTTAACTCATATGTTAATGGCAATCCAGCAGCCTTAGCCTCAATTAGTACAGTTTCAGGTTCCCAGTATTTATATAATTTTAATGCTTCACGCCTTAGTTCTGGAAATTCAAATCTTTCTTTAACTGCATCGAGTAAAATTAATTGGTGAGGTGAGTCTTCATTCTCACGAAAAATACCCCAGGTGGTAATTGCACTAAAGTCAGCAGACTCTCTTTTTAAAAAAGCTGTATCGTAAGATTGTATGACATGATCACAGTTTGGAATTCCTCTATCCTCTGGCCACTTCTTCCACCAATCTCTTTTAATCAAAGCACCTTCTTCTGATGTTGGGTTTTGCATATACTGTGCATTCCATTTTGGAAGTGCAACCGATGCTTTAACATTTAACAATTGTTCTAGTTCCCAGTACTCTGGCCAAACAGGTTTGTTGCTTGGTAGGATTGCAGGAAATTCTACAACTTCCCATTGATCTGCTTTAGGTTCTTTTTGTGCAGCCTGTAACATTCCTGTTAAATCTTTTGTATTCCATCTTGTCATAACCAGTACAATCATTCCACCAGGTTGAAGCCTTTGTCTAGGACCAGAGGTGTACCATTCGTAAGCACGTTCTAAAGATTTAGCATTCATTGCATCTTGTTCCGAGTGTGGGTCATCAATAATTAATAAATCTGCACCACGACCAGTAACTGCACCCTCGACACCTACTGCAAAATACTCGCCACCTTGTGCTGTCTGCCAGCGACCGGCGGCTTTACTATCTTCTTGTAGTCTAGTTGGAAAAACTTCTTTGTACTCTTCGCTATCCATTAAGTGTTTAGCTTTACGACCAAACCTAACAGCAAGTTCAGCTGTGTGAGTTGCTTGAATTATTTTTAATTTTGGTCTGTTACCAATCATCCAGGCGGGTAGTAGAAAAGATGCAAACTCAGACTTTGTATGTCTGGGTGGCATATTTACAATGAGTCTCTTAATCTTTCCAGATTTTAAATTATTAAATTTTTCTGCAATAACTTTATGATGGTCCCCCTCTATAAAGTCTGGCCACATGTGTTTAACAAAATGCATAAAGTCACTCTTAATTAAAGAATGCTTTTGTTTAATATCTTTTTGTACTAAATATTTTTTTAATTCTCGTCTGGTCTCAGGAGGTAGTTCGGAAACGTTTAAATTTTTTATAATATTTTTATATCCATGCATAAATAACCTTATGGGGGTGAAAACGTTTTTACTCTGATTAAATGTCTAAATCAACATAATATATACATATATTAAGTTACTTAACTATATAATAAGTATTAATGTACTTCGTACTTTACTTTTTTGGAAATCACTCTGGTACCTCTATGAGGTACCAGAAAAAAAGCGAGGGGCAACAAGCCCCTCGCAACAAGTTATTGATTATCTTTTAATCTTTTAAGATTATCTCTAATGGTTGCCCAATCATAATTAGTATCTATTGGGCGTGTAGGTGTTTCGGTTAGTCTACCAATATAATTTATAAATCTATCCATATAAATATTTAAGTAATCATCTAAACATCTTAATGTACAACAACCATGATAATAGGTGCTACTCACTAATCTATTTTGATAAACCTTGCTACCCTTTACACCTCGTATTCTATCCTTTGTATCATACTGATAGCATAGAGGATTTTGACAATAGCTTTTCACTTGATAGCCTCTTGACTTTCCTCAATAGCCTCATCAACTTCATCTTTTGTAAAGTGTCCTCGTTCCTCATCACTATGCATATAATACATAGTTTCTTTTGACCAGAAAGTTGCGTCATCATCAACAGCAAAATCAGACCATGTTAAAAAGTTATTAGATTTTATATCAGTACAATTTTTGACAGCTTTTGCAATCGTGTCAAAAGATATTGTTTCAAGTTTTAGATTTTTCATTGATATCCTTTCTTATATTTTGTAGTTGTTGAGTTCTTAACAATGCGTCAATGAACCTTTGATTTTCAGCTAACTTTCTGTCAATCTCTCGTTCTTTCATTTCACAATAAAGAAACAAAAGAAACCCTACTACTATGAGTAGGGTTCCAGAATATAAAAGTATATTAAAGATATTCATTATTTCACTTCCATTTCTTTTGTTAAGATTAGAGGTTTATCTTTTTTTATTTCACAACTAACATAGGCCTCATCATCATCATCAACTTTAATAGTACCAATACAAACTGTGTCGTGATATTGGTCGTATTCATCTTGACCAGATAAAACTATTTCTGTTGAAAAGCTATCATCAACAACATCAACTTTTGCATTGTCAAGATACTTCTCAAAAGCCTCATCTGAATTATCAGCAACAACTTGAAAAGTTAAATATCGCTGAATTTCTGTTTTAATTTCATAGACTTTTTTGCCTTTATCTTTATTAAAAAACATTAAGTCTTTATCTACATTTACTTTATCTATCATCATTCTCACTTTCGTTTAAGTTATCGTGTTTATTTAAAATATAACTTTTGCCATTTAAAGTTATAAATGCTCTACCATATTCAGTAGAGGCAGTTCTTATATCATCTCTCATTAAATCAAAATATTTAATGTAGTTATGGCCTTTGGTCTTATGCTTATCAATTAGACAATCCTCAGTCCAAATTGCATTTCGGAAAGTTGGTTGCATTTGCCATTCTTCCAAAATGTCATCATTCATTGTTTTAGGTGTAAAAGAAATTTTAAACCTATCCCCAATGTTTAATGTATCGTGTTTTAGTTTATCCATTTTTTTATCCTTTCGTTATCTGGGATATTATTGAAATATCCCAGATTGTCAATAGCCTTAATTTAAGGCTTGTTCTTGTTGCATTTGCATAGCCATAGCGATTTTTTCTTCTCGTGTAGGTTGTGCCTTTCTTCTTTGCATTATCCTTTGAAGTGCATTTTCTGGATTATAGATTGTTAATCCCATGCCCTCACTTCTGATAATTTGTGCCTCATCAACAATGTTAGATTGTGCAAACTCGTTCACGAATTCAACACCACCCTCTAGGTATTTCATTTCTTTTAAAACACCCTTAACATCATTCATATCAGCAATTACACCCTTGATAAAATCATTGTGAGTTCTAACAAGTTCGGATTTACAAACGAGCATTTTTTCCATTGATTGAAATTCCTCGTAATTACAAGCAATAGAACGAGAACGACAATAAGAAGTTCCAATGACATCAACTTGATATTTATTTTGCCACTCTTTTGAAAGTGAAATATCATTATCACTATTGTGATTAGAGAACCCCAAAAACTTATCACACTTATCAACATGCTTTGTTAAGTGTGGATTATTTTGATTATCCTCTTGCTCAATCTTGATATCTGGGTTGCAATCATTTGCAATCAACTCATCACGATAATAGGCATAAGCAAAATCATTCTCACGATTATACTCACTACCATTTAGAGAACCATTTAACTTAAAGTCAAAATGTTTTTTATTCTCTATGGGTTGCCCATTGTCATCAACATTATCTTGATCTGTATATGCAAAATAATAACAACTATCTTTTGCAACAACATCACAAGGGGAACCATACAACCCCTTGAAATAATTTAATGTATCACAATGCTCTATTGGATATGCCCTTTGAACGATATCTTTTGCAATCTGAAAAAACTTTGGCAAGTCATTATCGCAATTCTCTTTTGCTTGTCGCATTTTTTCAAGTTTAACATCACTGGTATCATTCATTCTGAAATTACGAGCAACCTTAAAAAGTTTATCTCGCTTTTCATTATTTAGTCT
>Ga0208645_1003960_pt1 | contig 10684 bp, 12 predicted proteins | sample VirMetDEL_Sep_01_FD_184519 | JGI IMG/M metagenome (GOLD analysis project Ga0208645, IMG submission 184519) | Aqueous microbial communities from the Delaware River and Bay under freshwater to marine salinity gradient to study organic matter... | ecosystem: Environmental > Aquatic > Marine >...
ACCGCCTTGGGCGCCGCCGCCAACGCTTGACCATGCAGTGCCGTTATGACCTTCAAATTGTGAGGTGTCAGTGTTAAACCGGATGTAACCGGTCAGGTTGGCAGGCGTTCCACCGTCAGACGGTCGCTCTAGCTCAGTACCGTGTGGCAACGCAACAGCGTCGGTTGCGTTGATGTCAAGCGTGACTTCAGGCGTGCAGTTGATGCCGACACGATCTTCGCTGACATCGACGAAAAGCCGGTCGGTGTCAACGGTCAAATCTTGATCGCCAAAGGCTGCGCTGATCTTGGTGCCCGCAATCGCGGCAGTGGCGCTGACGTCTGCATTGACGATCACCCCTGCAGCAACGCTTGTGGCGATGCTTGCGGTGCCGCTTAAATCGGTGCTAACTGATCCGGTAATATCACCAGTCAGCTCAATGGTTCGCGCTGCAGTGAGGCTGCCGGCAGTGGTGGCCGATCCAGCACTGGTTGCTGATGTTGCATTGCCACTAAGCGCTGCGCTGATTGTTCCGGCGCTGAAATTGCCGGAAGCATCACGGGTAACAATTGCGTTAGCAGTGTTGGCATCGGTGGCAGTGGTGGCGCTGTTGCTAACTTTGCCTGCAGTGCTAATCGTGCTGAGCTTTGTATCAGCAATCGCAGCGCTGGCATTGATGTCTGCATTGACGATCGTGCCGTCATGGATCATCGTGCTAGTCACTGTCCCAGTGTCAGCAGTAGTGACAACCGAGGAATCCAGATAGGTAGCGTTAATAGCCGTGCCGTTCCAAACACCACTGGAGATCGTGCCAACGCTCGTCAAGCTTGATCCGGTAACACCAGCGCCGAGGGTGGTTGCGCTAAGGACAGACGTGCCAGCGATGCGATACTCTTTGCCACTGGCAATGTTGACGTGCTCGCTAAACGTCCACGCATCAGTAGCATTGATCCAGTTGATCGTCTTGTCGGTGGCGCCCTTCAGCGTGATGCCGCCGCCATCTGCTGTTGTGTCAGTGGGCGTCGCGACTGCGCCCATTTCAATGTTTTTATCCTCAACCACCAGCGTGGTGGTGTCGATGGTGGTTGTCGTTCCGTTGACGGTTAGGTCGCCTTGGATCGTTACGTTGTTATCAAACGTCGCGGCATTTGTAACGTCTAGCGTGCCAGGCACGTCGATGTTGCTGGCCCACTCAACGCCAGTACCTGCCGCGTCAGTTTGCAGCAACTGACGGGCTGCGCCGTCTTGCAGTTTGCTTACCGCGATCTCAGCCGATGCGCTGATGTCAGCATTGACAATCGTGCCGTCGGCAATCTTGGCGCTAGTGATTGCAGAATCGGCAACGTCAGCCGTAGCAATTGGATGCGCACTAATCTCGCTGCCTGGCAAATAGGCAAGCACATTCCATGCGGTGCTGCCGTCGCCAATTTTGATTTTCTCAGTATCTGATTCAATCCCAAGTTCACCCGCGAGCAATGTCGGGTTTGCTGCTGTCCAGTTTGCGGCGGTGTCGTAACGCTGCTTTTGCAGGGCCGAAAGAGTAATGCTCATTGCGCCCCAAATCCTCCGGTTACATAGTCCCGTGCTGGGCTCACACTAGCGCCCCCTGCGTCCAAAATGTAGGTGCGGGCTGGTGTTGCTGCAGCCTGTTCAGCGTCAAAAATCAGATCACTAATATCAATTGCATAGGTTCGTAATTCAACGTCAACTGCCCACCGGCCAACGATGCCATCAGAAATTGTCGGCGGCCCGGCATAGCGCCAAGCAAAATCACTTAGCAAGCCAACCGGCGGCGAGCTATAACCATTCCAAGCTTCAGGCGGCAAATAAAAAATATCAAACGTGCCCCGCCGGTCGATGTAGTGCGCTTTTATTTCATTTAACTGCGCTTCGGTTAAGTTGGTAAAACTTAGCGAAAGCGTTTGATTGTTTCGACGATTGCCACGTCTGAAGCCTGTTCGCAGACCAGACAAAGTGGCTTGGCCGGATTGTGGCAAATCACCCGGCGTAAATGTTCTAGTTGACGGAACAATGGCTGGAAATGTCATGGCTAAATTGGCACCGCTTCCAGCTGCACAGATACGTTATAGCGAAGTGGTGCAGCCACGCCCACCTCAAACGAGTCGGCATAGCGCCATTGGTAATCTGATGAACTGATGGGCGGCGTTGAATAGGTTGCCCAGATAATTGATGGCAAATCAAAAGCGATCAAGCTGCCTTGCTGCGTTGCGAAATGATCTAACAGCAATTGCGCCTCAGCTTCTGTCAAATACTCGTAACCCAACGTCAACACTTGCGAAATTCTGTCAGTTCCTTGCACAAAACGCACTTCACCGCCGCTGGAGCCTTCATGCACCAACTGCGGATAATCGCCAAGCGTCAACGCGCGTGTTGTTGGCTCTAGTGAAGGAAAATTAGCCATTAGCTTGCAGTCGATTGAAATGTGCCGTTTTGCACTTCATTGCTGATCGTTGCAATGCTGCTGCCATTTAGTGGGAAGTGCATGGCATCAAACGTGCTAACACCATCACTTGTGTGCCTTATGTTTGTGATCTGATAATGCTCTGTTTCAGTGCGATTGTCGCCCGCGCTGCTGATGCGCTGCCTTTGCACCTTAATGATGTCTGTCACCTTAAGGCCGTTTGTATTTAATGCGGTGTCAAAACTGATTTCATGCGTTGAGTGACGACGCTTCGCAAGCTCGTATTTGGCAAATTTAATGGCGTGCGCTTTGCTTGCACAGAATCCACTCATGTCGAAGCTAATGACTGGCGCATCATCTGCCGTGCCGGTGTATCGCACCTCAACGCCCACCGGGCCATTAACCTGATCCGGCCTAATGATTCTGTGCGTTACATTTACAATCGCGTCGCGGCGTTCATCTGCTGAGGTGTAGTTTTTACTAAATGAACCCGGAAGAATCTGATCTTCGGTAAAAGTGGCAGCTGGTGTGATTGCTGTCAAATCAATGGCATTGCCTGCAGTGACAGGCAGTAAAGGCTGGAACTCGTATTGGCCACCATTAGACAAAAAGGCCAGCAAGAAATAAGGTGAAACCTCGGAGATGTAGTCGATAATGTTGTAAGCCTCGTCTAGCACGCCGTTGAAAAACGCGCCAATGCTTGAGCAATAAGTGGCAATGGCTTGAAGATTGGTTACGTTAATTGGCGATGCAATATCTGGCGCAACAGCTGACGACTGTTTGATCATTGCAAATAAATGCATGGCAAGATCTACAAATTGATTGCTCGATCCTGTGGTGTAGGCACCACCAGACTTGCCGGCGCTGTATTTTGTAACCTCCACTCCGTTCGGATAGTAAACGTAAAGCTGCTTGATGTCTCTTGGCAGTGATCCCGAATCGTATTCTGTAAAAGCGTTGGTTGTCATCTGCAGCAACGTGATGTCTGCAAACGACGAAAAATCATCTGTTGATGGATACGCTGACGGATCTTGCCTGGTGCTGAAGAAGAATTGCGTTTGCACGCCAGCTAGCGTGCCGGTGCTTGCCGGAAACGACGTATTGCGCTGCGTGTTGACCGATTCGCAAACTACTTGCGAAGTGGTGCCTTCATCGCCAATGCCAATGCTTGTTAAAAACGCTTGATCTGCTGCAGTCCATTCAACCAATAAATCGCGATTGATTGTGCCGTCAGGGTTTAATTTTGCGAAAATTCCATCTGTAACTGTGTTTACATATTTCCCACCAAGCACCTGAAAAGGCGGATTTGGATTGTATCGACGGTTGATTTCATTGTCTGGAAACGGCGGGCTTAATCCAGCTGCCGCCCAATATGCAGCGGTGACGTCTGTGCCTGATTCAGTGTCAAAATACTTAAACTGATCTCCATCAGTTATGTATGTGGTGTTGCCAGTATCACCGACGCCTCTTGTAATGTCTTTGTAGTTGTACCACCTACCTTGGCGATCAGGCATCCTTGCGTTGGATCTTTGATCAACAGATGCGGCAACAACTGGCTGGTAAAAGGTAAAATTCTCAAACCCGCAATAAAGCATTCCGGTGTCCCCATCGTCAGGGTACGGGCAAGTATTTGATGCGCTTGCATAAGTCGCAGCACTTACAAAACGATGGTTGACGGTTGCCGTTACCGCTTGATTAGACGCCAGAAATGCCAAACACTTGAGGCCCACAAAAATGCGGTGCGCTTGTGGAGTGCTGCCCATCGCACCCTGGCAAATTGAATAACCAAACGACGTGTTAAGGCCACGCGACCCAGCTTTTAATAACGACGGTTCAAGCCATACACCACCAACAGACCCAGAGCGCGCGCAAAACACCAAAGGGATGACTTCGCCAGCTGCCGCAATCCGCTGATTAGTGTCTATGTTGCCAATTGGTGCTTTGCTGTTTTCAACCGCACCGTTAAATTTAATGATGCCAGCCGTAGGGGCTGCTTTACCTTTTTGGTAGGGGCTGAATTTTGCCATCACCGCTCCTCGCTGCAATGCAGCTTGTAATGGGTCAAATGATGCAATGGCACCACTATGCTGCCGCCGCTTAGCTTTTTAATGCCAGTCACTTGGCTGCCGTCTGTTTTGTAAAACCGCAAGACATGATCGCTGCAATGCTTCCAGACCACATTTTCGCAAATGGTGCCATCGGCTAATTCTGCCGTCATCTTTACGGCTAGCAAAAATTCCACAGGGTCATGATCCATTGTCATTGGCCCAAGAAACGACCAAGCATGTCTTCCGTCACTTTACGTGTTGGCACTTGTGGATTCAACTTGTTTATCGCAGGGTTGACGGTCCATTGAACGGTTTCGTCACTCAACGATGCCGTTTCAATTGCGCCAATGTACCGGCTGATTAGCTGAGCACTGGCTGCATCAAATGAATCTTTGCCAGGGTCTTGGATGTAAAGCGATGCGATCACAAGATTATTGGCAGTGATTGCAGTCTCGGTGATGTCAACTACTTGCCCTGTCGCTGCAAGTGTCACGCTTAAATCATTAACTGACGCGGCAAGCGTTGAGCCAAAACCATCACAATCAAACGGTAGATAGAGATAATCGCCGGATGACTCAGCGTCAACGCTTAGCTGCTGTTTTACTTGATAAAAATTTTGCCATTGGTTTGTTGCCGTGCGTTTGCTAGTGCCGGCGTCGTATGAATTATCGCGGTCAGCGTAATACTCCAAAAAGGTGAGGATGTCAAAATTTGCCATCAAGCCAACCTCAACCGATTGCGCACGCCAATGTCATTTTGAATCATTGCCAAAGTTTGATCAACGCCAGCTTTTACTGCGCGGCTCATGTCTTGCGTAGTCACAAAGTTTTGGCCGTTCATTTGCGTGACCGGGCCGGTTTGAATGCTGACGTTAGCTGATGGTGAAACGTAGCCACCTTCAGCAAAACGTGGGATGACACCAGGGCCACGCATTCCAGACAAATAGTTGGCTGATGCGCGCGCCATCTTGCTGGCCGGGATGATGTACTCAGGCTGGCCACCTTCACCAACCATTGCAACGGTCGGACCATTTACAACACCACCTTCAGCAAAGCGCGGCAGGCTAACGGTAGGAATTTGCGGAATTGGCGGCAAGCCAACTTTACTTGTCGCATTGTTTGCGCCTCTGATTACGTTATTGATAACATTGATTACGCCATTGATGCTTGACTCAACAACACTAATAACACCATTCATCACTGCCTTAATAACGTTGCCTGCCGCTTCAAACGGTGAAATTAAACCTTGCTGCAATGCGCTCCAGTTTTGTTGAATGCTGTCAATCACTGTTCTAATTGTGTCCTCAACCGGCTTAACAAAATTATCTTCAATGAATTTGTAACCCGCTTCAAACGGGGCAATAACAGTGTCGGAAATTGCTTGCCAGTTATCAGAGAAAAAGTCAACCAAGCTTTCGCCCAGATAAATCACGGGATCAATCCAAATTGCTTTATAAAGATTTGCGGCAGCTTTGATAACCTCACCAATTGCGGAAAATGCTTGCCCGATTTGATCTCTAAACGCAAAGATCGCAACGCCTGCAGCAACTGCCAAGGCAATCCAGCCCACTGGGCCGCTAAAGACCGCAGCGATTGCAGCCAGCAGACCGCCGCCGCCGGTAAGTGCTCCAACTATCCCGGAGATGGCTGCAACTACGGGGGGAATAGCTGCTGCAATGGTTGGCCAAATTGTGACCAAAGCACTAATAGCAGGCAATACTGCGACAAGCGCAACAAAAGCGGCAGTTAAAACGGCCAACACTGGAGCCAATCCGGGCACATTAGTCAATAACCATGCAAAACCTTCAAGCAAAGGAGACAAGGCTTGCATCACAGCTCCTAAAGCCGGCGCAAATTCTTGGCCAAAAGTAATGGCTAAAGCGTTTAAATTATTTTGCGCTAGCTGCATTTGATTTGCAGTTGTTGCAGACCTTGTTAAAAATTCATTTAATGTTGATCCCGCATACTCCGTCTTATCGCCAACAAGCTTCATTGATTTTTCCAGCAATTCTGTATTATTGATCAGTGGTAAAATTGCTCTTGCTTCATCGCCAAAGAGATCAGAAATAACAGAAAGCTGCGCTTCTTTAGGCAGCTCGCGGATGCGGTCAAATACGTCGGTGATCGTTCCTATTGCGTCTTCTTGCAGTCCTTTTGCTAAAGCTTCAGCCGCTGAAGTTGCGCCAGCTTCTGCGTTAGCTTTAATTTCAGCGACTCTTGATTCCATCAACTGGGTTTCTTTAGCCTTTAATTCTTCAAAATTAGACTCAAGCCCAGCAAGCTCAGCTTCCTTTCGATCATCCATGTCATCGCTGATTTGCTGCAATCGATCACGATCGGCGCGGCGGCGCTCCTTTAATTCGTCCCTTGCTTGATCTCGAATTGCATCAATTCTTTCGCTGTAACGATCGCGAATAGCTTGAATTTCTGCTTTAGCTGAAGTGCCGTTAATTTCGGCTCTTTTTTCTGCCGCTTCAATTATTTTTTCCTGTTCGCGCTCCAAACCTTTGACCTGCGCATCAACACGATCTTGCACGTTCTCTTCAAACGCCTCGGCCTCGTCGTCAAAATTATCCTGAATACTTCGCATTTGATCACGAAACCTTCTGCTTAATTCTTTGCTTAATTGGTTGGTTTCATGCCTTGCCGCCTCAATTCGCTGTTCGCTTTGTGTGCGAACCTGCTCGGTGTAATGCTGCTCATTGACAACAGCATCATCCTGCTTGTAACCCAGGCGAGCTAGCGCTGAGATTTGCCGGTCTGTCATGCTTGGCCCGCGTGCCAAGGCTTTAATCATGTTGCGAAAGCTGGTGCCAGCAACATCCGCCTCAGCACCAGCTGAAATCATCGCAGCGCCGAAAGCGGCTGTTTGTTCAGCGCTTAAACCTGCAGATTTGCCTGCCTGACCAGCACGCAAAGTAAAATCAACGATCTGTGATGCTGACGATGCGGTATTGTTGCTCAGATGGTTGACCGCATCTGTCAAATCACCCACTTGGGGAATTGTAAGGCCAAGAGATGTTTGAAGTTTGGCCATTGCCGTGCCAGCCTGTTCGGCTGTCATGTCAAAGGCAACAGCAACCTGAGCAACTTGCGTAGCAAATTCTTTTAAATCTTCCCGAGCAATGCCCGCCTGACCAGCTGCTGCGTAAATCTCGGCAAAACCCTTAGCCGTAATTGGCATCTGCCTAGACAGATCCAAAATCTCTCTGTTGATTTCACGAAAAGCTTCAGGACTTTCTAACCCATCAACAACTTTTCGCACATCAGCCATTGACGATTCAAAGTCAATTGCGGCTTTAGTCGATAACGTTATTGCTGCGCCAAGAGCTGTTGCGGCAACTGCGGCAGTACGAAACAACCGCGAGTCAAGCATTTGCTTGAAACGCTTTTCAGCTTTTCTTGCTGACTTCTCAGCTTCTCCAACTCCTTTGGAAAGCTTGCGCAAGCTATCTAAGCCAGAAACCTTGGCGGTGATTCGTAAAAGGCTTTCGAGGTTCATTTGCTTCTAGCCTTACGTCTGGCGGCCTTTGCCTGCTTTTCAGCAGTCTCAGCAAATAGATGCAGCGCGTGGCCTTCCATCACTTGCAGATCGTCGAGCATTTGGCGCTTATCTTCCACAGCATAAACGGAACACAGCTCCAAGACCACTCCATAATCAAGGCCAATTGCACCATTAGGGCCTGCTCTCCATTGCGTTTGGCAACGAATAAACATTTCAAGCACCTCAACGTGCTCAGGCCAAACCTCGAAATTTTCCGGCTCAAACAAATGATCCGGCAATTGAACGTTAAGGCGCTCAGCATCACGCCTTAGTTCATCATTGGCACCGCTGTCACCTTTAAACCAATGGTCAACGGCGCCAGTTAGTTTTTTCTTTTTGCCACCTCAAGGCTTTCAAACCATGCACGAACAATCTGCCCGGCAACGGTTGGAATCTCTAAAAGCTGATCTAACGCCTTTGCGCTGAAAGGAATCTCGTTCCCATCATCATCGACGACGTTAGACCAGCCAGCCAGAAGCTCAATCGCTGCGTCTTGATCCTCAAGGCCTTCATCCTCATTCAAGCGGCCCCGCTCCATTGCGCGCGCTTGACGCACAATTTCGTTAATGCGGGTTTGCGGCAGGCGTTTAAACTCACCGTCAAAAGTGTGCTTTTCGCGCCTGCCTCCATCGACTGGCAAGATCAGTGTGATCGGCCAGGTATAGGTGGCTGATTGCTTGAGGACAAAGGCCATGGATTAGGTCAGGACAAAGGACAGCTCATCATTACCCGCGGTCGTTGGTGTTGCAGTGTAAGGCATGGTGATCATTTGAATCCCATCCTGGTCTGCATACGCTGGTGAACCGAGGTCAGTTTGAGGTGAGCTGAATGCCACAATGTTGCCAGCAACTGTGCCATGTGTAAACGACAACGACCCAGTTGAAGTGCCGGTTGCATCAGAGAAGAAATCATGAGTCGCAAGGCTCACGGCTTCAACGGTGACTTCACCTGCAGGTTTGCGGTCGGTCAATAGCACCTCTTTAGTGCCGCCGATCAGCTCGCGGTAAATGTTCTCGTTGGCAATGTCAAGAGACAAAGCTTGGAGGATTCCGCTGTAACCGAAAATTGAAAAGCTGCTGGTATTTCCCTGGCGGAACAAAACAGGCGTTGCCTGGTCTGTGTAAGTAGCAGTGGGAAGCGAAGTATCAGTGGGGGCGTTGTAAATGCCCATCATGGTGAAGCTGAGCGTAGGAATCGCGTTTACCTCACAGCTCATTGAAAACGTGCCGCGGCAGCCAGTGACCTTGTGGCGGATGCCATCATTGTCAAAATACAAGGTGCAGCTTTCAAAACCGCTGCTGACTGGCGCATAGGTGACCGACGTAGACGCAACGATGGTTTCACCCATGCCGCAAGACCGGAAGATCGGCCCCCATTTAGGCGCGGTGCCAGCAGTGCCAGATCCTGCCAGTTCAACCTCAAAAGTAACTTCAACGTGCTGGTTGCCGAGAAGCTGCTCAAAATTGCCAAGATAAGGCCGCACAAGTTCACGCTCCACCACGTCCGCGTTAAGTGGGGTGATTTCTAGGCTGCGAACAAGAACGGCATCAGTGCCAGAAGGGGTGGCGTCTGTGCCATAAGTTGATTCAATCGCTGCCGTCAGAAGGCGTTTCCGCGATAGGAGAGTCATCAGTCAATTCCTCTGGCAAAGATGAAGAAGGGGTGGCCGGCTTGGTTTGCTGCAAAAGCTTCACCTTGCCAGTTTTCGGGTTCAGCAGGTAGGAGCCGCCTTGCCCGTGGTTTTCACTTTCCATCGTAGCTCCAACTTAACTACTCAAGTCTGACACCGAAGTGCGATACCGGACAACATATTCGCAGCTAATAACGCCTGCAGGTTGGTCGGCGTCCAACAGCTCAAAGCTTACAGATTCAGGCTGCACATCTATTGCATAGCCTCCAAGCGAAAGATCTGAAACGATTTTTGAGTGCATATCTTCAATAATCGGATCGGCTGTTTGGTCAGGGACATCAGCGCGGACAATTACCGCGACACGCACCCTTAGCGTCCAATCCAATGTTGGCAGACTGGTGTTTTGAACTGAAGAGTCGCTTATTGGCTCAATCACGATTGCCGGTGACTCGCCGCGTGCCAACGGAACCACGCGGCTGCGATAAATTCGCGCGCCGACTCCAACGGTGCCAGTCACTGCGGTTTTAATTGCAGTCAGGATTGATTCGCGCTTGGTTGTCATGAGTCGCAGCAGACTGAAACATCAAGTGTGCGGCCTGCTGCGCTAGCAGTTACCACCACGCGCAAATAGCGCAACGCATAACCAAAGTAAGTATGAACGTGGTTGCCGATGTCTTTTGTCTTTGCGTCTTCTAAAGGTGCAAAGTTTGTACCATCCATGCTGCCCTGCAGCTGATAAGTCACTTGCCCGCCAGCAATGCGGTCAATAGTTGTAATGACAATGCCATCGATCTCAATGGCTGCAGACGTGCCAGTGTTTGTGATCGTGTCAAATGCGTGGATGTTGTCCGGGCGGTCAGCGTTGCCGCCCACAATGGTGTGGCTCATGTCAATTGCAACGCGATCTCAACAAATTTGCCGTCACCAATCCGGCGGTTTTCGCGCACAGTGTAGGCATCACCATCAACAGTGATTGAATCGCCATGCACAAGGGTGCCAAAGTCTGAAAATCGAGCGGTTAGGGAATAGTCCGTTGATAGGACCATTCCCCCCGCAATAACC
>Ga0208645_1003963_pt1 | contig 10676 bp, 23 predicted proteins | sample VirMetDEL_Sep_01_FD_184519 | JGI IMG/M metagenome (GOLD analysis project Ga0208645, IMG submission 184519) | Aqueous microbial communities from the Delaware River and Bay under freshwater to marine salinity gradient to study organic matter... | ecosystem: Environmental > Aquatic > Marine >...
CTGTGCGTGTTGTCTCAAAATACAGTAGCCATTTTACACGGTTTTCTGTATCTGATTCAACACGCACAGTCTTTTTTTTATCGCTGGCTAAAATGCCACTGCGAAAGGATTCTTTCGGCTTGCTCTCGCGTTTCGTATTCGTTGATAAACACGTCGCCTCTCCAAACCTGATAGACCGTAAACCCTATCTTGTCTGTGACCTTGGAAATCCTTAGCACTGTTCACTCATGCCCACGGGTTGCCCCAGACCCCACCCGCACGAACCGTAGCGGGTTGCCTGGCTTGCGGGTGATTCCCATGCGCGCCATCCTTGCCGGGCGGTCCACACTTCCGAATGTGCTTAGCGACCTTTGCTTGCTTATTGCGCTCTCGCCGGCCTTCGCCGGAGTATCGCGCGTAGTTGGGTGCGCTCCTGGCCTTCTTTTTCATGTTTCGCCTCTTTGCTCTGCGGTAAAGCGGACCCGGTCATTTGAGAATGAACACAGGTAACAACCGGGCCCGCTAAAAAAGCTGTCAAGCCCAGACTATTACTTGCGAACCTTCCGAGACGGGGTCTTAACCTCACCTTCTTCCGAATCGGCCCGTTTGTTGTAGGGGTAAGTCTTGGCAATCAGGCCGGCAATCTGCCGCCCGACTTCCTTACTGTACCCCTTGCCCATCGCTCCAGCTGCGCCCTTACTCATGGTGGGTTGCACACCGAGCGCTTTTTCTTCGACCGTCTCACCGTCGCCGGTCCGAGTCACGAGCGAGGCCCGGCTAAACCGCTTCCCTTCCGGGTTGCTCTCGGTGGGGTGGGCCTCGATTTCGACGCGGATCACGTATTCCACAAACATTTCTATCTCCTACTAAAAGGGGGTTTCTTCGTTGTTTTCGCTGTCTTTCTTTGCGCTCCCGCAAAGCTCCACACCGTCAAAGTCAGCACTAATCACAATGTCAGTACGGATCTTATCGCTACGGTCTTTCCAATCCTCGACATTCTGGCTGCCAGAAATTGAAATCTTGTCACCCTTACCGATGTACTTGCGCAACGCGGTTGCTTGCTTGCCCCACATTTGCACAGTCACGAATAGGGTTTCCTTCTCATTGTCTACGGTCTTTTGCCTACCACTACATGCAAGCCTGAATCTAAGAAGGGGCGTACCCCTATCGAAGTATTCCGGTCTGCTCGCGACGAATCCGACCGTATGCACCTTGTAAACGCATTGACGCGCCACATTCTCTCCTATCTGTATGGGGGAATGTCAGTGAACCACCGGTCAGCAGCCCGACCGGCACAACCCTTATACACTGCGCGCGCCTCTCCCGCAAGGTAGAATCTCGGATCTATCCGCCCATCCGGCGGGAGTCCAGCGCGAACGCACACTATCAAGCTCTCCCGCCGAGTCGTAGCACTCAACCATGGCAGAGGGACCATAGCCTCTCAGGGGGTCGCCCAGGGCCCTGGCACCGTGCAGGGGCGCGCTGACCGCGTCCACGCTGTCTACAGGGCTAAGCCCCGCCCAGTCACGGACCAGAGCCGTCCCAAAGCTGGCCCCTCCGCCACCCTTGCGCGCGTACTCCCTTAGCTGCGCTCTGTCAGGAGTACCAGCCGGGTATCCCATGGCTGCAATTTCTCCGCTATGGTCCCTAAGCCCTACCCCATAGTTACGCAGCGGCCCGTCCTGCTTTACTTTCCAGTCTGTCAGTGGGTCACTATTGTTAATTTTCGCGAGAGCACCACGGTCTGTAGTCCACAGCGCGTCAACGTGTGTCCCATGCACCGTCCTTTCATCGCACGACTCTACAGCGCGGTTTAACTGTACTGCATTGCTTGACGCAATAAACGCGGCTGCATCCGGCCGATAGTCCGGTCGCATTTTCCAATCGTCCTGATCCTTGCCCTTGTCCGTCCAGACCAGACCTACCGCACCAGACGAATACTCTTTAGCCACAAACCTATAACCACCAATAGCGGCCAATCTCCCCCAGAGCCTGGTATATATAGCCTTTCGTAGTGGCTTGTGCTTGATCCCGCAAACCTCCCTATAGACCCCGTCAAGCCATGGCGACGTTTCACATACGATCAGATTGTGAACGTGCACAATCTCGCACCCCATTTGGAGCGCGTAACGCAAGTGATCGACCGTCCACACACCGCGACACAAGCCAGTTGGGTACGCAATAAACGCACGCATCCTGACCGGCAGCGGCGGCATATTTCCGAAGCAATCAAACGGAACCAGTACCGTAGCCTCTACTATTCCACCGTCGCAATAGTCGGGCACAACCCCATCACTAATAACGCGCCATGACATAGGCACCGGCAGAGGTATTTGCAGACAGTGCAAGTACGCTTGCGACCTATCAATAGCCAGCACGTTGGAATCAGACCCCCCAGTAATGCAGACCATTGCACCCGGATTAATAGCAGCGTGCGACATAGCCCTGAACTGTGGGCGAGTCTGTCTAACCTTTATGTCCAGGCTCTTTAGATGCCTACCCGTAATCCTGCCAGCCAACCTGGTAGCCGTTGGGGTAAATTCGTACCCCTGAGACGTGCATTCCGATTCTATGTCATCCATCGCAAGCGCAGCCGAATTAGCAGTAGACGACTGCTTCAGCCCCCAAGCGGTTACCGGCATCACAACAGTATTCGACCCTTTCTTGTCTCCACGTTTGAATCTAATTCCGCCGACCGTGCCTTTGCGTGGCCCCCAACCGTAATCACCAGCGCGCGCCATTTTCGCGCATTTCCGCATAGCGCCGACACCGGCCATGTAGACCGTAAGCCCCCTAACCCTCGGAGCATCACTAAATACCATCCCGCAAACCGTGTGAATCTCATCGCCCACGAACTCACCAACGGTATAGTTCATTCGTACTTGAACCCCAGAGATTCCAGGTACATATCAATCTCGTCCAGATCGTATTCTATATCCCTTTCGTCAAGCTCTCCACGTAGCCAGTCATCGAACACAGAAGCGCGCGTTTCGTCGCTATTCTCGCCGTCCGAAAGAATATCCCTAATGTCGTCGGGAATAGGAATGGAGATCCCGTAGTCTGGAAGCACTACATCGGCCACCGGAATCACGTTTTCAGCCCCCAACCCAGACCCGTCTTTTTCCCACATTTCCGCGTATTGCTCATAGATATAGTCGCCTGTAGTCAATTCCCCTACAGACTCTCCACCCCTTAGACTTGTGTATCTTTCACCTGCCACAGATCACCCTCTCGACGGTAACTACCTCACCGTCATTTTTGGTCATCAGGATCTCGCCGTCTCTCGCAAGAAATGCGAAATACTGACCGTGTTTAGAGTTCATATAGCGCAGCATTTCCGCGTCTGCTTTCGACAGCTTGGAGTCAGCGACAATCTGTAGCCGGTCGCCCGGACTGTACCTGTACCAAACCCCGTTCTTATGCCATTGTCCAGGCTTGAGCATAATCCCCACAGTGACCCTATAGGTAGTCCTAACGGGCCTCCGTAGCGCTCCTGGCCATGCCCTGTAGCACGCTGGGCATGCCGTGCATCGTAGGTCATATGCAGTACGGTAGCGCCCGCATTTGCATAGTAGCCGCTCTGATTGCATTTAGTGCCGCCCCTTAACCATTGAAATAGGAACCTTAACCTCGGAATCCCCGTCCATCATTCCCTCATTTACGAAGGGTCACCAATACCCCGGACATAATCACGCAGTACAGATCAAGCAAAAGGACACTTCTCCTTACCAGCACTAACGCACCGGTCGCAAAGGTTCACAATCTCGGAATAGCCACAGTCGCATACAGACCCCTGATATCCACAATCCGAGTGCACAGTACGGATACCAGAATGGTCGCACCCGCTACCCCCCTGCATTCGGTCGATTACCTCAGTAAAGCCGAGATTATCAGCACCCTGCACTACGTCTTCAAACCCGCCTTTATTGTCGCCCAGGAGCATTTTAAGAAACCCCTGAGCCAACTGCGTGCGCCCCTTCTTACTCATTGCTAAACTCCATTGTAGCGTCAGGAAAAAACTCACGAAACTCCGCGAGCCTGCCCATAACCTTATCCAGCACAAACTTCATACCATGCACGCGATAGACGCCACCGCCCACAATCTCCAGGTTACCAAAAACCCCAAGACGCTGGATAATCCCGTCTTCCCAAGCCTTAATCTTTTCGTCGTCCGTGTCTCCGTCCATGAAATAGAAACGCATTCCACGCTCTTTTCCGGTTCGCACAATTAGGTGTCTGTTCCGTACTGTCATTTTTTCACTCCTCTCCCAGCCCAACGATATCCATCATCATAGCCAGTAGATTACCCTGGGCTTCCTCAGACAGACCCGCAAATAGCCCCCTGACGCTCTCAGGCTTGCTCTCAAGGTCTTTAGCGATCTTTTCCCATACCCCTGTCGCAAGTTTACCCGCGTCCATCGTAGGGGCGCTCTTAGCCCCTTGATTACCCAACACGGCTTCGACCATTTTGGTAAGCACCGGCTGATACGATTTGAGTAGTTCCGCAGTCTCCTGTCGCTCCAATCCGGCAGCCCCGATTTCCGCCAACACCTCAGCCCTAACTTGTGCCTCGTGCTGGTTACGCAAGGCACCCATAGTCTGCTCTGCAAGGGTCCTATTTGTGCGCTGCTGCTCTACCAGCACGTTTTCAACAAAGGACATTTGCCGGCCCATGACGCGCTGCTCAAACTCTCTGGACTGCTTATTAGCTTCCATTTGTGCGACAAGAAATAGGTGCGCTACTCGAAGGTCAGCCATAGACATACCTTCAATCTCAATCACCTTTGACTTAGGAATAGCATCCATTAGCCTATCCCCAAACACCGCAATTCCCGTGCTATCATCGTTCGCCATTTCGGCACCTTCCGCCTTGATAGTTACATTCTTACTCGCACCGGCGGGACACTTTCCGCCCACAAGTAACTCAAACTTCAACGCTACAGATTCAGCATCTGGAAACGTGTAGTCCAATTCGTTTAGAGCCTTCCTCGCAAGTGTGCGGAATTCAAGCTCTCCATCTATATCCTGAGCTTCACAAAAGACAGCCCACCGCTCACCCCTTGGCTTGGCCCGAATACGGAAAGCCCCGAAATCAGAAAAATGGTGCTTCCTTTTTACGTGGGTGCAAGCACTTGTGATTGCTTGGGATAAGTAATCGTAATTGAAACCCATAGGCCCGGCCCCGATTCTGGGTGTCACTTATCCGCCTGGCGACCGGGTGTCAACATGACACCCGGTCGCAAGGCTTGATCCCGGACGATTCCGGGTCACACGGTCCCGCTTGTGCCACCCCGGCGCGCGAAGTAGTCTGTACCTGTCGGGCGGGGTTACCCCGGTCCCCGCTAAACCCCTGAAAAGGACTATTAGAATGGCTAAGAATGCACTTGACCGCGCACGGGAGCGCTACGCTGGTTTGGCTGCCAGCAGCCGCAATCGGCTTCAGAAGCTTAAGGAAAGCAAGAAGGTAGAAATGGGCGTCCGCGCGGCGGAGTCCATCGGTGGTGCCGCAATTGGAGGTGCTGCTAATGCCTACTTTGATAACTTCGAAGTGGCTGGGATTAGCATCCCACCGTCTGCTGTGATTGCTGCTGCTGGTATTGGCGCTGGTATCGCGCTGGACCTTCCTGATTTGGTTGCTATTGGCCATGGTGCCGCTTGTGCGACCATTGCTGACGCTACTGGCAAGCTGGTTACCGATGGTCTCGCGGCCATGGAAGCTAAGAAGGCTGCGTAATTCAAGGCCGATGGTCTGATTCCTTTTAAACGAAAATTTCAGAGAGAGAGAGTAGAATATGTCTTGTCAGAATGGTTCTAATGTTCCGGCCCCTGCTGGTTTCGCTTGGGTTTCGATTGCTACGGTTACTCCGGCAAACACCGCAGTCACTACCGCGCAGTCCTTTACCAGCACCCGCCCGCTGGGTCAGGTCTATGACCTTATGGTCATTAATGACGAGGTCGGCGACGTTATTCTGTCGTCTATGTCCGGTGGTGGCGATAGCCCCTATGGTGGCGAAAACGGCTACAGCATGACGCTTGCGTCTAACGACAGTCGCACCCGCAGTCCCTACCCTTACGGTATCGTTCCTTCGCTGGGTGATACTGTTATCGCTACTACGCTGAATTGGGCGCACAACGCTGGCGATGGAACCAAGTCGTTCGACGTTTATGCGCTGGTAAAGGTCGGGTACATTAACGGCCAGAAGCCTCCGCAGAATGCGCGTGATTGCCGGTAATGATCGCTAAGCTACTGGTTGGCAAGAAGGCCAGAATCGCCGCATTTAAAGGCATGCGGGATTCTGGTTTTTCTTTGGTTAGGTTGCACCTGTATTCTCAAAGCGGGGTCCCCGTATTTCTTGAGATTACCAGGACCGGTTGGATTGATAGTCCAGTAAACCGCGAGATTGTGCAGGATGGGCGCGGAGTGGTGCTCGGTACTGATGTTGACTATAAGTTTTACACTGGTGAGGCCACCGATCAAAACGTGTACTACTGGTTAGAGGGGATTTGTGATGGATAATGATTTCGATTTCTCTGCCCTTTTTGGGACTGTATCTGAGCTTTCAGACCTTTGGGGTGAACTTGATTCCGGGCAGCAGGAACAGGCTATTTCTGTGATTAGTAATGCCGTTGATTTGGGTGGCGGGGTTAGCCCCGGCACTGACGAAGAAAGCGAGTTTCAGCGGACTGGTAGCCGATGGTTCAAGATTGCTGGCGTACTTGCACTGGCTGCAAAGCCTTTGAAGGTTACTGCGCCCCCTGTCGCTCTGGTTGTCCTGGCAGTAGCCGCTACCATGACGTTGCTCTCAGCGGTCGCCAGTAGGCTTACCCCTGAGATTGTGGACAACATGGCAGGCACGTTTAGTAAGACGGCTCCAGGGGCCTATCAGTGGCTCTGTGAGCACCCTTATGCGCTTGCGGGCGTTGCGTTCTTTGGTGGGTCGCCGAGTGCGGCCGTTAGCGTGGCTATGGACCTAAAAGCCGGGGAAAGGTTTTACCTTCTCGGTCGTTGCGCTGGGTCTGAGTCTGAGGTGGTGCGGGATTTCGGTAACGCCGAGGTGCCGGGGTTTAGTGGTGCGGATGCGCCGTTTCTGTCTGTTCGCGACCTTAACGGGATGATTAATAAGGGGCAGTCAAGCTCTGGCGATTCTGGGTCCACAGCGTCAAGCTCTGGCGATTCTGGGTCCACAGCGATTGTATCGCTTGGCCTAATCGGTGGGCTACTGCTGCTGCTAAAGGGGATGAAGTGAGCATCATCGATAACATTGACGAAGCTTACGTCTATGCGGGTGACATTGCATACAAGACGTTTAAAGCTCAGGACTGGGCAGCCGCTGGCGTGGATTTTAATAGGGACGTACAGTCTGGGATTGACGCGGCATATACCGAGAATAACTCGTGGCTTGACCGCTTGGATGACGTAAAGGGGTTTTATAAGGACCTTTCGCTGTTCATTCTGCAACGGTTTGCAGCACTGCCGAAAGCCCAGGAATTGGCGGCCACCTATTCGTATGCGGGTGGAGATGATGCTGACCCGATTACGTTTACCGAGAATGTAAAGGAGCAGGTGGAGGTTATCGCTGACGATATCGAGAAGGTGGCCGAGGCTGCCGGAAAGGGCGCGGAGTTTTTCGCTGACAATCCTAAGACCGTGCTTATGGGCGCTGCGCTGCTTATCGGTGGTGGTCTGTTTGCGGCTAAGAAGGCCAAGCTGATTTAAGGTGGTGTGAAATGGACAATCGAACGATGCTTGTAATTGTGGTTGGTGGCGCTGGACTCCTGGGTCTGGTTGCGGCTGCCGCTGGTAAGTCCGGCCTTTTCTCTGGTGGTAAAAACTTTAGTCTGTCTGAGTTTTTTGTGACGGATACCGGGCTGGACAATGATACGGACGACCCAAAGGTCCTGGCTAATATCCAGGCGTTGATTGACGGTGTCTTGCAGCCTATTCGCGACCAATGGGGCAAGGTTACGATTACGAGCGGATACCGGTCTGCTGAAGTTAACGAAGCCGTCGGAGGGGCAAGCACAAGCCAGCACCTAACTGGTAGTGCTGCTGATATCGTTATGGCTGCCGGAGTCGACCGTATGGCCGTAGTCGAATGGATGCACGCCAGCGGGCTACAGTTCGGCCAGGCGATTTACTACGAAGATACAAATCACCTGCACGTCTCTACAGGTACAAAGCGGGAAGTTTTGTATAAGGACGCGAGCGGGTATAGGACTGTGTACAGTGGCTAATACTACTGCTATCGAAAAAGAGGGTGGCTACGTAGAGTTTGTATGTGGCGTCGGCGTTAACCACGTCGCGCTGGCATGCTTTCAAGACGGGTCTGATATGGCCGATGCGTCGCTGAATCAGGCTGTTAGGCGCACCGAAGGGTGTAAAGTCAAAATGGCTTGGGACGGGTACTATTACAAGGTATACCGGTGGGTCGACGGGACCGACGTTGCGCCCGGCAATGATGTAGAGCTTGAGAATGCTAACCCGTCAAAGGATGCAGACTTTACTGTTTACGTGCCACTCGGGTGCTACCTGAAGCTGATTATTGCTAATGTAAGCAGGGTCGGCCTGATTAAGTGTTATGTCTGATTCTGCCCCGGTCTGGGGGGTTACCCTCATGCGGACTATTACCGGCGCTGCAATAATCGCTGGCGTCGGTTGGTCCGCAATGGTTAATCGCCAGCTTGCCAAGCTCGAATCTGTACCGCACCGTCTCGATATTGTCGAGGATAGCGTGGTTCAGAATCAAAGCGAGCTTGCCGTGCTTAATACGAAAATCGAATACATGGTGCAAGGCATTGACGAAATTAGAGCGATATTGGTTAAGGGTCAAGGCGAGCGCTAAGAGCGCGTGGGCCAATAGGACCCAGCACGACGGTCGCCCCTTCCTGGAACGCGCGCGCGATGAATACCGCGAATCGGTTAAGGGTAAGATAATCGAGCTTCTAAGAGGGTTACCGGTGGTGGCCCGCTTTTTTTTGAGAAAGTTGCTTGCGCGGTGTGAGTCGCCATGCGATAAAGGGTCATCGGGCGGAAACGGACCCGGTTCTTTCAAATCTCAGGAGAGAGAGAATGACTGACTACAGTAAGGACCTCAAGGCTATTAGCGCCGGAAACGCCGCTGAGGTTAGCATTGCGGTCGCCATGGTTGACGCCTTTGTCTGCCACCTTGACGAGAACGGCCCTCAGAACTATGGAGAGGTTATCGCCTTCGTTAAGGCGGAGGCTGGCAGTATGTCTAAGGTTATCAACAGGCGTCTCACGACTACCATGCTGGCTATCTGCTTTGCGGAAGGCCACATCGAAAAGGATGGTAAGAGCTATAAGCTGGCTTGATTAGACGGCTGTCTATCCGGCATTGTGTCGGGTAGATAGCAGCCTAACCAGGAGAGAGAATGAACGCGCTACAGGGTGCAGACACCCGGACACTTTACCGTGCATGGGACAGGCTGCGCAGGCTGACAGGCGACAATTGGACAAGCCTAAACATGGACAAGAGGCCAATCGTTCTGATGGCTATGGCGCGCGAGCTTCGACGCAGGGGCTGGAGAAGTAACGGCACTGTCCTTTGGTGCTGATTAGACGGCTATCTATCCGGCATTGTGTCGGGTAGATAGCAGCCTAACCAGGAGAGAGAATGACTGATTTGTTTAGTATGATTCGTGCCGTGGAGACTGTCATGCCTGACCGGCCTTTGCGGTTTCACGCTTACAAGCGGCCCGCTACTGGCTTTTCGCTGTCGGCGTCTAAGGTCGGGAGCATGATTCGCTGTAGCAGCTACAAGGGCAGTGTGCAGCCTCACATGGACCATTCGGTGGAAGCTACCGTCTATGCGCTGCCGACTGAAAGCGCATTTGGGGAGGCCAGGCTCGCGGGGTTTGGCGCGCGGCGATTCCCTTGCATGGCGTTTCTTGCTATGAACCTTGCGGAAAGTATCTGATTAGACGGCTTCCTATCCGGTGATTGCGTCGGGTAGGAAGCAGCCTAACCAGAGGTGAATATGATTAGACTTACTGAGAAGGAAACGTCCGTGTTTATGATGGTGGGTTTAGCTGCATGGGCATCCATCATCGCGGCAATGGGCGCGGCTGGGTGTTAATGTGGCCATTTTTAAAGGAAGTAAGAAGGCGCAGATTCAGGATGCTATCGTGTTTAATCTGCAAGGCGGACCCAAGAGCGTGGAGAGCGTAGTTTTCGACGTGGCGCTTTCTCTGGACGTTAGGATTAGCAGGGTAGAGGCTGAGCTAACCGAATTGCTGAGCGAAGGTAGGGTACTGATCACTGAGGGCTCCCTTAGTGACCCGTATACAAACTGAGGAACCAAAATGGCAAGACCTACGGATAAGAGTAGACGAATCGTGCGGCGCATCATGAGCGCGACCGTGGATGATGCGATTGAAATTATCGCAGAAACCGGACCCCTCACTACTGACGAACTGTTCAAACAGGTAACCGGGTACAAACCTAATCCGGCCAACATGTCGGGGGCGCTCGTTAGGCCGAAGTGGTACGAATACACCGATGAGCTTGCGCGCTCAAAGTACGTGTTTAGGGACTACACTATCAACGGCGAGATTCACTACAATTTCAAATGGAACATTAGGTGAGCTAAACCGAGACTGTGCGTGTTGAATCAGATACAGAAAACCGTGTAAAATGGCTACTGTATTTTGAGACAACACGCACAGTCCAGGGCGCC